>WLWD01003468.1_pt1 | contig 28578 bp, 22 predicted proteins | sample 6712731 | NCBI WGS metagenome assembly WLWD01 (sample SAMN12718690, study PRJNA576275) | sponge metagenome | isolation source: marine sponge | host: Mycale hentscheli | place: New Zealand: South Island, Marlborough, Capsize Point | collected 2014-11-01
GTTGTTGTTTAACAAGTCGTTTCTTCCTCACTCAATGGTTATAGTAGCATCACGTCCTGTGGCTACCAGGGAACTAAAGAAAGTTTGCAAAATGCATGTTGAAGTTGTAGGGTTTTCTAAGAATCAAATTTATTGCTATGTGAGATCTTATCCTTTTAGTGATTCTTCTGAAAGCATGGCTTGTAAAATGACTGAGTTTTTAGATCAGCATCCCAATGTCCTTCACATGTGTTACCTGCCAGTCCATGTAGCTATGATATGTTTCTTGTTCAGTCAGCTAGAAGGTAACATACCCCACAGAGAAACACAAATCTATGAGCAGTTTGTGATAGCCACTTTACTAAAACACAAAGCACGTAGAGGAGAAGAACTACGATTGAAGTCACTGAAGGACTTGAGTGGCAAATATAAGGAATCATTTAGTTCAATATGTAAGTTGGCATTTGACATGATTGTTAGCTCTCAGCAATTAGTTAGCAAGAGTGATACTCGAGTCTCCCTCTGTAGTGACTCAGTGTTAGGATTGTTAACAGTAGAGCGTACCTCCAAGTACTATGGCAATGAGGATTTCTTTACTTTTTGTCACTTGTCTCTGCAAGAGTTTCTAGCAGCTTTTCACATCCACGAGGCTCGGCTACAAGGCAATGAGCTAACCAGAAATATGGCTCTGCAGAATGTTTGGAAATTTTATTGTGGCTTGATCAAGTCAGATATTAACACAGAATTAATAGAAGCTATTTTCAAGCAAAATAATAGTTTCTTTTTGTATAAGGTCCAGTGTGCCTTTGAGTCCCAGCAAGCCAAGTTGTGCGACTATGTAATAAATGACGGTGCTCTAAAAGTGTATGGAAGCAGTCAGCCTATAATTACTGCCACTGACTTCATAGCCCTTGGTTATGTGATATTTAAAAGTACCAAATTGGTTGAAACAATTGAATTGAGTTCAACTAAATGGGACATAGAAGGTGTTAAGCTGTTCGTTTCAATAGCTACCACTGACAAGCTTGAGTCTATCAAATGTCTCAAAGTGTACTTTGAGAGTGATGAAGATGCTAAAGCACTGAATTATTTGCTTCGTTTTGTTTCCTTGGAGGAGCTAGACTTATTTTTAGTATCATTAGACAAGTTTCGAATAACAGCACTGACAAGAAATGTAACACTCTCTAATTTAAAAGTCCTAAAAATTAATTTACCTCTGTTAGAACCGTGTTCTCATCCTGAGGTAGTATTGAAACAATTTGGTGGTCATAATTTGGTACAAGTATTTTACTCGGTCCCCTCAGGTATTACCATCAACCACAACTTATGGAAGAAAATATTATCCCGTGCATTTGGCTTCCATGCAGTTCAGAACAGTTATATTTCATGGCTACACTTGTACAGCTGTGAGGCATATTCCTTTCTCACTCATGAAAGGTTATCTCACTGTACTGATGTAGTACTTGTTAATTGTGGTATTGATGATGAAAAAGTAGAGATATTAGCCAACTTATTGAACACTTCAATCTTGGAGAATCTAGTTCTAGACTTCAACAGAATAAGTGACTCAGGAGCCTTAGCACTAGCTGACTGCCTATCAAATTGTAGTGTAGTGCAGCAAGTGTCTGTACAATGCAACTCTATTGGTGACTCCGGAGCCACAGCACTAACAAATGCACTAGTCCATTGTAGCAGCCTGAGAAAACTAGACTTGCAAGGAAACTTAATTGGAGATCAAGGGGCAATATTAATAGCTCAAACTGCAAAAAGTCTCCCCAAGTTAGATTTATATCTGCATAATGTTAATATTACAGAAGAAGGTATCGAGGGAGTGCTATGGCACAGAATCAGTACGAGAATAGGAACAATGGTGTTAACTTCTTCATGGGATGGTATCAGTGAGGCAGACAAGAATACTTGGTGGAGTACTTTACACAATTGTGATTCGCCAGATGTTGATATCAGCTCTTCTGGTGCGCAAAGTCTTAATGACAATTTGAGCTGTCTACCTTTAAATCTGCCTGGTTCAAGTGGCTCTGGTCTGACTACTCATTTTGGGTTAATGTATACTCTCTCAACTTGTCTCATAGTCTAATTGGTTCAGATGACGCAATAGTATTGGGTAAAACGCTGGTCCACTCCAAGGCCCTGTTCAGTTTAGATCTCTCAGGCAATAGTATTGGTGATAGTGGGATTGAAGCTATTGCTGAAGGCCTGAAAGGTCATACCAATTTACAAAAACTGAGGCTTGGAACAAATTGTATCAGTGCAGATGGTATGGCTGCATTGGTTCCAGTGATAAGGAGGAACCATCTACAACATCTTGATCTTTCTGGTAATGGGTTTGGACCAGAAGGTGTTGATACTCTGGTTGATGCAATGGATGTAAGTACATTACAAACTTTGGATCTTAGCCATAATCAGTTAGGTGTCGATGGTGTAGCAAGTCTGAGCATTGGACTTCAGAAGTGCAAGCAGCTACAGGAGCTGAACGTCAGTCGTAATGGAATAGGTTCACACAGTATTGCTCGTTTAGCTAAAGGAATTCAGCATTGTACTAACTTACAATTTTTAGATCTTAGTTCCAATGCAATAACATCTGAAGGAGTGCCAGAAATACTTGAAATAATGAAGAGTTGCCAGTATCTACAGAAGCTGCGTCTGAATTTGAACAGGATTGATATGGATAATGCAGCAGATCTAGTTCGTGGGTGGCTCCATACTAGTATGTTAACATTGGAACTGTTCGATTGTTTTGGCAGATGTCATGAATTAGCTTTACAAAGTAATGGGAGATGTTGCAGTAGTTGTGATCATCTGCTAGTTGCATACTACAATAATGATTACCTCTGCATCCTGCTGGACTATACAAGTTCACTACCGAAACTAGTATCAGCAAATTTTTAACAATATGAAGACTATGTTTAAAATGTGAAGGATGGTAACTTGTTTCCTCATAGTATCTGTCATCATTTATGCTTGTAATTGCCTTGAATTCTACATTTTTCTTCATTTGTGTTAGAACACATTTATTTTATTCTGTAATGGTAGCTACTTTTTAATGAAGTGAGAATTATAAAAATGATAGATTGTTTTGATTTGACCCAAAGTAGCTAGTTGCTGTAAATGACAATCCTAATTAAAATTATAGATGTTTCGTGTAAGTACACTCCTAATTTGATGCTATGAGGACATAATGTGATACACATGACACTCCTAATCATGTGACATTATTAATCATGTGACACTCCTAATTGTTGTATTAAAAAAATTTCAATTTTCTGTTGTTTTGTGCAGATCTTACACTACTGCAAATATGAAACTTTTAGCTATTAATTTTCTATGCCTTGGCTCCGTTTATGCCTGATTTCCTGCAGTCCCCAATTGTAAAAGATACAAATTCTCTGCCACATGCTCAATGTTCATAGATCAATTCCCACAGAAACTGTAGGTTTGGTTACAGAATAAAATACAAATCAATCCAATGTAAGTTCAGTGTATGATGGATTGATTTTTATTTTTATTCTATAAACTGATGATACAGGTTTGAATGATTGTCCCCATCATCCTCCTCCAATTGGCCATGGCATGCATGGTGATCAACATCTTCCAAAATCAGTCTTGGGCCGTCTGCTTAGGTAGATTGCTTGGCTTGCAGCTGCTTGGAAAGTTGCTGGGAGAGTTTAGTAGTACATGCACTTGGGTGTCTCATTCTCATAAATGTCCACAGTTTCATCGTGGAGTTGATTCAGCAGCCGACTGCTCAACTCAAGACAGCATCTCCAGTGGATAAAGTCTTTGTACTGGCCACTGAAAGCACTTGGTTCTCTTTCCCTTCCCAGACACTCGTAGAACAGGTCCTCTGACCTCGACTCCATCACTGCCAGTCAGCAACCTCTCAACACGGCCAAGTTTCCACATTCGATCATCACTGTGGATAATGACAATGTCACCAGCTGAACTTCTGGCCCACCAGAGCTCCTTTCATACTGCTTATGAACTACCCTGAGCTCCAGCAGGTACTCTCTGCCAATATCCCCAAATCTGGTCCATGGTAGTGCTGAGATACTTCGCTCTCCTTATGAGAATCTCGGGCCGGGTTGCACTCCTCAAGTTCAGGCGCAGGAATATCAGGAGTGCTCATCAGTCTTCGGCCAACCATCAGATGAGAAAGTGTTAGCCACAGCTTGTCCAGGTCATTGGCTGACATGTATGATAGGGGTTATGTGTGAATTGATCACCATCTCCACCTCTTTAAGAGCAGTCAGAAACTAATCATGAAAAACTTGGCCTGACAATCTTTCTCAGGCATCTCTTAGTACACCTGACCATTGTCATATTGCCAACAGGCCCCTCTCCTCAAACAGTTGTTATTCAACTTCAGGCCAGAAAGTAGTCAGGACGCTGTTTTGTCTGCCTCTGTCATGGCCACATCATCTGGAAGTGTTGTAGTTAAGCCAAGTCTCAGACTAGTCTACCCCCACATTTTTGCAAAGTTTTAGATGTTCCATGACAAGGAGAGGTTTTCCTAGCAAGATGCTTTCAAATAATGGGCTGCTGCCAAGTTCATTAAGAATGTCAAGCAGATTTTCAATGACCCTCTACTACTACCACTGCCCTGTGCAAACAGTACAGCAGCTGTAAGTTGATCTTCCTACAGAGTTTACACCCACAGCTGTGGTCCTCCCTAGAGCCCACACTACCCCCCCCCCCCCCCCCCACCCCCCCATAACTCTATTAATCTCATCTAACTCCCACTCAATCCCTATCTTACAGGTTACCAACAACTGAAAATCATGAAGTATCTTGTTCAGGATAACAGGTGCTAGTAGTCCTCCATATAAGATCAGCCACCACTCCCAATGACTTGAGACTACAAGTGTGGAGTTCTACTTGGTCATACATGACTGTTCGAGGACATTGCTGCTTTCAGATTATGAGTGCATCTATGTGCTTAGCAAGGATGCTTTGTTTGTTCCCAAAATGTTTCTCCATAGTTTGAGACAGTTTCATCATAGTTAGGTTTCAACCCTGCAATTGAACCCAGAGCTTCATGTTCTAGGAGAGATCGGAGATAGTTTAATTCTCTGTAGTGAGACTATGATTGTCATGAATAGTCCACTTCATCAGATCACCAGTTTCATTTTTTATTTCCTCAAGGAGACACAGTAAGAGTGATGGGGGCACAAGAGGATTGGGTGGATGTGTTGTGGTACTCATAGCAAAGTTCAAAATACAGTCGACTATCACAAGAAGGGTATATATGCCATCATTGTATCCATCAGCCTGTTCAATTTCATGAGCAAGTTCATCTTCAGACTAAATCAGGATAGCTTCTTCAACATGTCCAATTTAGCGTTGAGACAAAGAGCTTCAGCTGGGATGGCTGGTCAAAAATTCGGCATCTTTGTGATGGTTCCTCTGTGTCCCGCACAAACAGGCTTCTTCTTCGAAAGAGCTCATCATGGGCCTTAATTAGAAATCTCTTGCAATAAATGATGAATTATTCAGCAAGACAGCAGGCACAGGTCAGTAATTGTTCAATAAACTTAGATCTGGCTCAAAGAACCAGGTAAAAATGTTTAATTCCCTGTTGTCCCCGATTCTAACGTACAAATTCTTTGCCATACTTTCAAGGTTCATAGATCTATCCCCACAAAAACCATGAGTGGTTACAGAATTAAAATACAAATGAGTTCAGTGTATTGTGATAATTCAATATATTATGATAAATGATCAGTGCGAGCTAACATTTTAATTTTTACTAGTTCAGATGACAAGAATTAGGCCCAAGATTACCAGTCTCCAACAGTTTATGCCAATAGTGAATGGAAAAATACTATAGGCAACAAACTATATAGCTAGCTAGAGCAAAGCTTGAATGGTTCCAACAAAATGATGCCAAAATATCTAAGTAACCTGATTCGGTGAAAGTGCAAGAATATCTGACTTCTAATAGCTAGCTCATTCTCAAATCTCATATCCCCAGGGCCATATAATAAAGTTTGGGGGGGGGGGGGGACAGATTTCGATATTAAATTTTCCCCAGCTTAAAGCTTTCAAAATTAATTAGTCCAATATAATCAGAACTTGTACTTACTTTCATTATATTGTAAGTACTCTGCCTGGGAAGCTAGTTGGTTAAAACTAAAGCTAAGATAATCATGGAATAGATGGTACCGTGGCTAGTTGTGTGAATACACGAGTTATGACCAATAGCTATAAAGTTCATGCCAGCTGGATGGCTGAGTAGTCATTTGTAGCTTAAAAGGGGGAGGGGTTTATTTGAAAGGGGAGGATAGTGCTTTGTTCTTGATACATGATTAACCTAAGTATACACAAAAACAGACATATCATTATTCCAACTATTGATGCAACCTGTAGCTGACTTGGAGGATTTAGTAGAAGACTCTGATCTGATCTATAAACTATGCAAATAGCTCTTGAGACGTTGAATAAATAGTAAAGAATTTTGGAATCGCATAACAAGGTCAAATACTTACTCAAGCAGGTTTGTGAGAGAGTCGGAGAAGATGGTGAAGTATTGGACAGGCTAGTTAGAGTCTTGAGGGAAGGTTAGAGCTGATGAAGAGTGAGTTAGGGAAGATGGAGGGAAATGAAGTTCTTAGTGGGACACAAGATACATACCTAATAGAGTAAGATGTGCCTGACCTGGTGGAGTTTCTTGTGTCTGGTAGTCAGCATGCCTTCAAGCAAGAGAAGAGGCGGATGCACTGTTTAGAAGCTCAACCAAATCTTCACTTGAACCCAGCATACATATACATCAGGTCTAACCACATCAGATGACCTGTACCATAAAAATGCATCTCTTTTCCTTTAATAATTCCTAATCCCAACCATCACCCATCCCAGTGGACCCTCCAGCTGTAATCAGGATCCAGCTATCAGATGGGCAATTGGACACCATCTACCTGGCACCATCAGTTAGACATTAACATTTCTGGGCTAATCATAATGCCCTCTACACAACCAACATTTCAGTCAGCCAGGCACAGATTTCACAGTCTGCACCACCTACATCATGTCCTCCTGGAAGGGCTATTATGCACATACCTACTTCCTTGCTATTCATCAGTTATCCCCACAAACAATCAGGTCTTGCCACGCCCCCTTGAGGAGCAGGCAAAAAAAGTGTTTGCAATCACTCTTTGTTGTTTTCTTCTCAACCCAAACCATCACTCACATGGCACTTACTCTTGCTGAAGGCTGGAAACTCTCTCAAGCCTAGGTCCAATTTATAAAAGGGCAATCAAGACACAATTAACAATTTAACTATAGCACAATACTACAAATACAACCCAATACCAAATCAAACTCCACCAACAGATTGTCCAACACCATAAAATGCAATACCATCAACATACACTCATGTGTTGAGTGAATTGATTTGTTTAATACCAAATTATTGTCTAGATATGTATGATTTACCAACGGCATTGTGGAAGTTATCATAAAAATCTGTCCAACTTGAGTTTCCTGTACACTTGAATAAGTGCAGACAAAACTAGCCATTGGGCTAGTTGTGGAAAAGTAATTCAAAAGACCAGCCTAATTGTAGGGATAGGCAACTGTTCAGCTGTGAGCAATCAGGTCCTAGAAGTGACACAGTTAGAGCAGAGGGGTGTGTCACAAGCTGCGAGACTGATTAATTCTAGCGCTGCAATTGCTACTGTGAGAGTGATGACTATCGCTTAGAGCAATAGTGATTACTGTGAACAGAGAAGAGAACTGGTTGCAATCATTCTTTCAAAGTACTATAACTGAAGAGATAATGACAATTTATGAATGAACAGCATGTGTGCAGTGTGGTGAACATAACAATCGAGGCTACTTAGTGTGCGATGCAGGCTATTGTCCAGAGTCTGATGCAACGGAATGACTCCTTTATTCTGGTGATCTGTCCATTAACAGAGGCATGGCTGTACCTTGATGGTGTCAAGCCTGGACAATAACATTATTGTTGTAAGAAGAAGAAATTACAGTCATTGCTTTATTTAGAGAGCGTTTTATTTTGTTATTTTTAATCTAGCTTGAACAGTCACCTGGACAACTTTTATGTTATTGCTTTTTCCATCTCTATTCCTGGCTTTAATCGATTCCTGGAAAAGTTATAATTGTTCTATACAATATCTTTTCCTGTATTAACCTTCCGTTATACTTCAGAAAGCTAGCAATCAAGAATAAACTTTATGTTACGACCGTAGTGTCTGACAATGATCTGGTGATCACATAGTAGTTCAAATATAAATAAAAATGAGGATATCCCTGTTCGTCACATGAAACAAGTATGAAAACCCTCACAGAATGATAAGTTGTGCACTTGTCCTTATTCACAGCATCAAGCATTCATTCTTGAACCATTTGATTCTTCTTGTCATCATAATGGACACAAAAGGCTAGAAATATGAGATTCCATTGGATTATTTTATATTCTTATTCATTTCCTTGGTAATGCCCAAGAAAGTAAGAAATTCTTTGAACTTCTAATTTCCTGTCTAGCAAGTTGTAACTACTATGCCTGACTCTAAACAGCCTCTCTTAAAGGAATGGAGGAAAAACCAAGTGCACCACATTCTAGTCGATCAGTAGCTGCCGGTCCCCATGAAGTGCAAGAATGTACTCATATAATGTATTAGACATGTTATGTGCATTGTTTTTAATTTGCAGTATGTGATATATCTTTAAGAAATTATTATGGAGAAAAACAAAGGAATTGTTTATCTGCATTTTGTCTGCTTGTTATATTTTGAAGTGTAAAACATGCTCACAATGCAAGCATTGTTGTAACCTCTGAAATGAAAAATATAAAAGAAATCTGACAAAATTGGACTACTGAGTTCAACACAATGAACTGATACACATGTTGAGCTCTCCCTTTTGGTGACATGGCTACTTGTATATAAGAGGAAATATCATCACATTAAAAATCCACAGTAGACCTGATATAACCCTTTTTAGCCAGCAAAGGGAAAATACATCAGCATCCAGCTTCCATATGCTGGCTTACAGCTGCACAAGATTTCTATTGCAGATCCACCACTTGGAGGAACTTAGATATGGTTCTCAGTATCAAGGATAGGATGGAGGAAAGTATAGTATAATTGATGGTTCCAAGAAAGTTCACAGTCTCTCCATTACTCTCACTAGAACTATCTTTGGTTGGGTAATAGGCAGAGAAATTTCTGAAGAAGTTCATATTTTGGTGAATGAGTCTACCACAAAAAGTTGCATTGTAAAGGTGACCTCAAGATCCAACTTGCTGCTCTGCCATCACAAAAATGATGTTACCAATATAAAAATTGGAGATCTCTGTAACCGCCAACACAGGTCTAAGACTTTAAAGGCGCATCTGGTTGTGGCCAGGCGGTATTATATACTTCAGGGTGAGCGGCTCAAGCCAGTGCTGGGAAGAAAACTTGGTACTAACGTAAAGTTGGTAAAGGGTCTAGCTGCAAAGCTTGCACCGACCTGCAGCTTAATAAGGGGGAGGGGCTCGTTTTAAAGGGGAGGATACCGCTTTATTCTGGAGACGCGGTTTCCCTTGTCTAGACGCGAAGCGGAGTTATCATGTCTACCGGATTCAAAGTATTGATGCAGCACGTAACTAACCTGGAAGATTCGCTAGAAGATACTGATCTGATCAAATTATCCAAGGAGCTCTTGAGACATCGAATAATTAGTAAAGAATTCTGTGACAGATTCCCTTCTATGGATCATGACCACCTGGAATCAGATATCAAGGTCAGATACTTACTCAAGCAGGTTTGTGAAAGAGTTAAAGAAGATGGTGAAGTATTGGACAGGCTAGTTAGAGTCTTGGGTAAAGTTGGAGAGAAGGTTAGAGCTGAGTGTGAGGCTATAAAGAGTGGGTTGGGGAAGATGGAGGGAAATGAAGTTCTTAGTGGGACACAAGATGCACACCTAGTAGAGCAAGATGTGCCTGACCTGGTGGAGTGTCTTGTGTCTGGTAGTCACTTGTGGGATGCAATAGGTATTGCACTGAACCTTCCCAAACACAAGCGTGAGGATTGTGGGGAAGGTAAAGAGAATGTCAATAGACTCAGTAACATTCTCACTGCATGGATACTAGGTGGCTATGAGGGAGCCAGAGCTGCCACTCTCAGTAGCTTGAGGGCAGTATTAGCCAGTGAGACAGTGGGACTAGGAAAACTAGCTCGAGATTTGTCGATATATAAAACAAATGAGAACCCTTTACCAGCTAGTCAAACGACTCGTTCGTGCCCAAGCATTATTTGCCAATCCTATGACACTGAAGTGCCTGAGGGCAAGTCTACACTTGTAGAGGTACAAGTCAGTGATAGTGGGCGTGTATCTTTCCAGTGGAGTAAAGATGGCGAACCTTTACTTGATGGAGCTGATTTTTCTGGTGTGTGTAGTAACATACTATACATCAACAGAGCTAGCCAGTGTACACAAGGGGGATATTTTTGTCAAGTTAGCCGAGGCAGCGAGAAAGTACATAGTGATAAGATGTGTCTAAAGGTCTTGTACCCTCCAGAGAAGGAGAAATTGTTGGATTACTACTCTCTCGCAGAATGTGAGGTACCTAAAGACTCCTGGCCTCCTGTCGGTAATTCCATGTTTATTAACCTGGTTCTTATTACACCCAAGCCAAACAGCACATATAAAACAGTTTATGGGGACATGGATAAAACTTTAGAGAGTAAAGAAGTAGCAGAGTATGAGGATGTTTTTAAGGAATTTAGAGAGGGAGCTTTAGTTGTAATAGAGGGTCGCCCTGGAAGTGGAAAAACCACTCTAGTTTACAAGTTAACAAGAGATTGGGCCACAGGAAAGAATGTTTTACAAGGAGCTAGAATGGTGTTTTTAATAACCCTCAGATTACTGAATGTTTCTCATAAAGATGAAAGCTTATTAAATTTGCTCCAAATTTTTTATGGGAAGATTCTTAGTAAACAAATTGAGCAGAACCTTCAGGAGGACCAGGGAAGAAGAGCCTGTTTCATTTTAGATGGGTTAGATGAATACAAGTCCAAGGAGCAATCAATAATTATTTCCTTAATTCATTCTCAGATGCTTCCTCACTCTATGGTCATAGTAGCATCACGTCCAGTAGCTACTGAGGAGCTTAAAAAGGAATGTAAAATGCGACTAGAAGTTGTAGGATTTTCTAATGATCAGATTTTCAGCTATGTAAGGTTATACCCTTTCTGTGATTCCCCTGCTAACATCATGGCTAGTAAGATGAAAGAGTTTTTAGATCAGCATCCTAATGTCCTTCACATGTGTTACCTGCCAGTCCATGCAGCTATGATATGTTTCTTATTTAGTGAACTAGAAGGTAACATCCCCCACAGAGAAACACAAATCTATGAGCAGTTTGTGATAGCCACTTTATTACGCTACAAGACACGAATGGGAGAAAAACCACAACTGAAGTTGTTAAAAGACTTAACTGGCAAGGAAAAAGATACTTTTCATTCAATATGTAAGCTAGCATTTGATATGATCAGTAAGTCACAACAGGTTGTCAGTAAAAGTGATGCCCAATTCCCTTTCTCAAGTGACTCATTGCTAGGACTCTTGACAGTCGAGCGCACTTGCAAACACTATGGCTTCGAAGATCTGTATACATTTCAACATCTGACTCTCCAAGAATTTCTAGCAGCTTTCTACATTATTGAAGCTGAAGTAAAAGATAGAACCCTTTTAACACAGCAGGAATTTAAAAATGTGTTCAAATTTTACTGTGGTTTAAGTAAATCTGAGGCCAATATTAAATTTTGTGAACATGTAATTTCATGCCACCAGCACTGGCACCACAATAATTTTTACAAGATTCAATGTGCGTATGAGTCCCAGCAAGTCGAGTTATGTGACCATGCTGTGAAGAAAATAAAGGCAGTAAAAATGAGTGACATAGTTATGAAAAATGGAGTTCTCAAGTCATGTGATGACCATGATGTGGAAAATAGTGTTATATCACTTAATGGCTTCATTACCATTTCTGATTTTATAGCTCTGAGATATGTGGTGTCAAACACAACCAAACCAGTTCAACATATTGTGTTATTTAGCACTTGCCAATGTGACATCAACAAATTCAGATCCTTACATTGCACAATGGATAAATATAACCAAGTTCGTGTCCGACGTTTGAAAGTAGATTCATTTGTGAATGATGAGGAAAATATTGAGATGTTGAATTGCTTGTTAGGCTTCTTACCTTTTTTTGAGGAACTTGATTTAATTAAAGTCCCTATGGATGGGCATCATATAGAATGCATTGCAAAAGAAGTAAAACTACCTCATCTTAAAGCATTGAAGTTTACTTTGTCGGATATGCCCTTTTCCCATCCTGAAGAGATTGTAAAATTGCTAGCATTTGGCAGTCACCATGTAGAGAGAGTTTATATATCACTCCAAAGATGTCATCCTATTAGTTATGTGGTCTGGAAAAAAATATTATGCTGTGCATTTGGCCCTCAAGTTGTTCAGGAGAGTGATATGTCATGGCTGTACGTATATAACTGTGATACCTTTCATTTCCTCTCTTCAAATAGGCTTTATATATGTACTGACATAGTTCTGGTAAATTGTTGTATTGTTGATGAAGGAGCAGAAATACTAGCCAAAACATTGAATATTTCAATATTGGAGAAACTTTATCTCGATTTTAATAGAATTAGTGACTCGGGTGCTATGGCTTTAGCTGATTGCCTATCAAAATGTAGTGTAGTACAAGAGGTTTCTATTCAATGTAACTCTATTGGTGACTCAGGTGCTATAGCATTAGCAGACGCTTTTGTCCATTGTAAACATTTGAGTAAACTAAATGTGCAAGGAAATATTCTAGGAGATAAAGGAGCAGTAGCCATAGCTAAAGCTACACGTAGTCTACCTTGCTTACAGCTTCTTCTTCATAATGTAAATATTACTGAAGATGGTATTGAGAAGATTTTGGATTTTAGGCCTAGTGCTAGCATAAAAAGTATGGCATTTACACTATCATGGGATAAGGTAGTCAGTGAAGCAGATATAGATTCTTTAAGAAATGCTCTATGCTGTGGAAATATACCAGAATTGAAGCTATCTTCTACCAATATTTACAAGTTTGAAAAGCTAGTTTTGTCTGGGTTAAAATCTGTGTCAGGAATCGATGCTAGAGTGATACAAGAAGATTATTTGCTTTCATTATGTTTAATCATGGAAAATTTGGAGAATCTAAAGCATATATTATGTTGTAACCTGCTTGACATTAAATCCACTGGTGCTGTAGAGAAATTTTGTGAAAGCCTAAAGTTGTGCAAGTCTTTAAATAGTGTCTGTTTTTATAATGTTGGGCATGTAAATATACTGAAAACACTAGGTCAACACTTCCACTTGAAATCTTTAAAGATATCTGGTTGCTATATAATGTGCATTCCAATATTTTTTCTTGATCTCAACTGTGACACTCTGCAGAATATTTCTTTTCATTTTTGTTTTATTAATTCAACTGCTATAAAAGTTCTTAATAATGTATTGATACGCTGTAAGAGTCTACGTTACCTAGATCTATCACACAATAACTTTGATGATGAAGGAGCAGTAGCTTTAGCATGGGGCTTGAAGAGTCATACCACTATACTTGAATTAAGACTTGGAGGTAATAAAATCACCACAAGTGGTGTGACTGCCCTAATTCCAGTGATAAGACAAAACCATCTAAACGTTGTTGATTTTTCGTGCAATTGCATCGATTCATTTGGTATTGCAGTTTTACTTGCTGCGTGTGAAGAAGATACTTTACAGATTCTAGCTATTCATAATAATGTAGATATTGAAGCAGATCTGTATACTTGGCTGGAAGACTTCACACAACTGGGAGTACTATGTGTTAGCATTGAGTCGAATGGCTTAATGTATTTAGCTGAGGGACTTAAACATTGTACTCGTCTACAGAAACTAGAAATTTATTCAAAATCTATTGAAGTCGTGGGAGTAGTAGCCATTCTTATTATAATGAGGAATTGTAAATACTTGCACAGACTGAGTCTCCATGGTATCGGTGTGGATGGTGCAGCAGTTCTAGTAAGTGGATGGCAACATAAGAGAGTGTTAACTATAGATGTAAATGATAGTTTTAGTAGTAGACATGGACCAGCTCTGTCCAGTGTAGAAGAGTGTTGCAGTGACTGTGAGTATCTGCTGAGACAATATTATAATAATGACTATGTGCTTATCGAAATAGAACAAAGAACTCTTCCAAAGCTTGTACTTCTCTGAAATTTGATGCAGAATATTCACATCTGTTTACACTGCAGCAGGACTTCAATCATCATAATCAGCAATTGCGTTGAATTTTTTTTGTCTCTTACTTCTGTCAATTGTAATCATGTCAGTCACTTGCACCTACTAAACTTTTTACTTCAGTTTCACTACACTCAACTCTTCAGTTGCTACACTCAACTCTTCACTTACTACACTCAACTCTTCACTTTCTACACTCAACCCTTCACTTATTACACTTGACTCTTCACTTACTACACTTGACTCTTCACTTACTACACTTGACTCTTCAGTTACTACACTCAACTCTTCACTTTCTACACTCAACTCTTCAGTTACTACACTCAACTCTTCACTTTCTACACTCAACTCTTCACTTACTACACTTGACTCTTCACTTTCTACACTCAACTCTTCAGTTACTACACTCAACTCTTCACTTTCTACACTCAACTCTTCACTTACTACACTTGACTCTTCACTTACTACACTTGACTCTTCAGTTACTACACTCAACTCTTCACTTTCTACACTCAACTCTTAACTTAATACACTCAACTCTTCAGTTACTACACTCAACTCTTCACTTTCTACACTCAACTCTTCACTTACTACACTTGACTCTTCACTTTCTACACTCAACTCTTCACTTAATACACTCAACTCTTCAGTTACTACACTCAACTCTTCACTTTCTACACTCAACTCTTCACTTACTACACTTGACTCTTCACTTACTACACTCAACTCTTCACTTACTACACTCAACTCTTCACTTACTACACTCAACTCTTCACTTTCTACACTCAAACTCTTCAGTTACTTACACTTCCAACTCTTCAGTTACTACACTCAACTCTTCACTTACTACACTCAACTCTTCACTTACTACACTTGACTCTTCACTTTCTACACTCAACTCTTCACTTACTACACTCAACTCTTCAGTTACTACACTCAACTCTTCACTTTCTACACTCAACTCTTCACTTACTACACTTGACTCTTCACTTACTACACTTGACTCTTCAGTTACTACACTCAACTCTTCACTTTCTACACTCAACTCTTCAGTTACTACACTCAACTCTTCACTTTCTACACTCAACTCTTCAGTTACTACACTTAACTCTTCACTTACTACACTCAACTCTTCACTTACTACACTCAAATCTTCAGTTACTACACTCAAATCTTCATGCTTTATTTTCTTAATCATCTCATTGATATAACGATTGCAAATATAGCTAATCATGAAAATTCTTCAAGCAAAATTTGATCAGATCAGTATCTTGAAAGTGAAAAAATTGTACACTGAAAGTTACTTCAGCTTTTGGAATTAGTTTTGTGTTGTGGCAGCATATTTTTGCTCATGGAAGGATCATTTATTACTTCTTCCCTTTCAGATCTAGACTACATCATCTTTTCATTTGAGTGAGGTAAATACAGTATGTACTATTTATTCATTACATATTGACAGGCACACATTTTCTTAGACAACAGTGGTGGTGACATTTTATTCTTTAAAATAAAATAAAAAATACTAATTTTTGTTTTATAGCTATATAGTGTCTGTCTGATACACGATGTTTCCTTAGCAAAAAATGCTTACAATAATTCTTGAGTAACAAAATGGAGGTATAGGAATAATTACTGATTTGTCTTTTATATATACAATTACAGCATCTCTATCTGGCTCTTCCAGCCATGAGAGTCCAGCAGCATTTTCTAAACTTAAAAACTTCACTTGAAGTTGAGGAAGTCTCCCAGCATTTGATTCACGCTAAGGTCTACACTTGCAAGTACAGCTCTACAAAGTTAGTTACCTAGCCAGGCGATGTAAGAGTCCAGCAGCGTAGTCGTCTCTCTGGCATCCCACATGTACTGGTAGACATCATAGAGCAATGTTCTGTTGGGAATGGTCGTCAGGTGAGTATACATGTTGTTGACTTCCATGCACATGTGGTGGAAACTCTCCACCCTCTCGCACCATCCGCAATCCTATCCATGTCCAATATACTTAGAACTAAATTAAATGACTCTGACACATTTCGTTGTTGTTTTTTAAGACCTTTTGCCTGATACTTATATAGACGGAAGAATAGCTTTCTTCTCTATGTAATTAATGTGATCTGTGAAGTTTTAAACTGAAGGTGAATGCCTCTGATGTTGCCTACTTGAATGTTGTGAGGAATAGCCACGAGTGATCAGATTGTGCATTGTGAACAGGGTTTTACATCCATCGATAGACATAACACAACCTTTGGTACCTATATAACTATGTGCAGTCTTAAAACCTAGTAGAAACCTATGAGTCCAATACAACCAGCTCATAGCCACACACACACCTTATGAGTCCTCCAACACAAAGGAGAAATCACGACACAAACCATGGCAATTTGAACACTATGTATTCTTACAACAGAAAATGGCTCCAAGCTATTGGGAAAGTAGGATAAGATCAATGAGGAAGTGATTGAGGAATGACTCAAACACAGAGATGGATTAGGTTCTGCACCCCACACCCTTCAAGCATTAAACATTTCAGCCTAACCAGTATGGTTTTGGTGTCACTTAAAGACTCTATGCCATTCATTAGCCTGAGACAGATTCTGAAGCTTCTTGGTAAACATCTCTCAAAATAATTACGAGCGATTCAAATTAAATTCACTCAATCTATTTCTGCCTAATAAATTTTAACTATCTCCTTTCAACACTTCTCATTGCCAGTTCCTGAGCAACCCAAGGCCTTGCCAAAAAGTATTTTTACTCTCTGCTTACAGCGTATATTGATCTTGGACCGAGTTGATTCTTTAACTATTCCATCTCTCAGCATATCCTCTAAGGTAGTTTCTACGAAATTCTGCCCCACAACATGGCTATATATGTTGCCACAGTCTCTGCTGGTGATTTTCTACATTATTAGCAAAGGAATTTAGGTTGTTTTTTAAGGTGCTGGGTTGAAATGCATCATAAGTAAACCTAGTTGACATCATATATTTTGTCACCCAGTTTGACTGGAGACACAGACTTCCTAGCAAATGGAGTAACCTATACTAAAGACGCTCACTACTTATTATAGGATCTGTTGTGTCATTCACTTCAAAGGAGTAATTTAGTCTCATTCTTAACCATTCAAACTCTATCTTTCAATTTCTCTCTATGTTGGTAAAGTATTTATGATACATGACATGGTATTGATATTTTTTTGTTTATAGAAAATTTTCTCAGTTCCAACAGCCAATGTATGTTTATTTAAAGCTTATCCCGCCATTTCAGTGAAGGCCTATGATAGCATATGAAGTTTTTGCGCTTTGTCTTACTTGGCATGAGTGGGTGGGATTATGTAACTCTACAAAGATGCCCTGGACTTCAGCAACTACAGTGTATGTATAACCTTTCAATCTGTATAATCTTTTGTTGTTTCAAGAAATAAACTGACAGAAAACTACTTTTACACATATGAATGATAGCCAGCTGAACAATATCTCTCTCTTTAGTCCATATTTCTCATAATCTAGCTAGCTAGGTGCTGACATTACTTGAACATTATTATAAATGTGGGACCATCTCCTAGCAACTACAGCTTCTAACATAACAATAAACAGACATATTCTCCTGATGTTTGTTTGTACACGTGTATCTATGTCAGTGTTCCACTTCTTGTGCAATTGCTTTTTAGTCTGAGCATGACTGGGCGTGTCACACACGCTCACTGCATATTTTCTAATTGTGTTTCACCCGTGGGTGGTGAATGTATAAAACTGAGCCACCCATGGTTTTATTTAGATCCAATTAAACCTTGGTGTACAACTAAGCATGCCTGTGTGACTTACTCTGTCTAAGGGTCTAGTTAGCTTGGAGCCAGTATGCAGTACAGTGCAAGTAACTAAGGATCCTGGTGGCAGTACTACTAACTCAGGTGTTGATAGCTTGACTCCTCCAGCATCCATCCCCACAATAAACAATTATTGTTTCATCACATTTTCGTAGTCATTCAGAAATCCCATAATTCTCCAGAGTATTTGTTGTGCATTGGTATTTCAGTGATGGTCTATTAGCTACCTAGTCACTGGCAGGTACTATCAGTCAGAAAATAGTCACTAATTCTCTTAAGTTACTATAGTCTACATGTATACCTTAAGTATTTTTATTTTGCAGTAGAGTACAATGCCAGTCAGAAGCTACATCATTGTCAACCTAGCTTTGCCTCACTTCATGACTTGAAGGTGCCTTCTGCCACTGCCCATACAATACAGCTACTCATACTCACTCATTCACTCACTGTCTCCACTGAATTTATTACACATTTCCTTGGGCTGAGCTTCGTAGCATCTATTTCTACAAGTCTCAGAGAGACAACTCATCCATTCAAAGACCAGATGAAGCTGGATGTTGCTGACAAGTCATTTTCAGACAATCGTCCACTCAACGACCAGATGAAGCTGGATGTTGCTGACGAGTCATTTTCAGACAATTGTCCACTCAACGCCAGATGAAGCTGGATGTTGCTGACGAGTCATTTCAGACAATCGTCCACTCAACGCCAGATGAAGCTGGATGTTGCTGACGAGTCATTTCAGACAATCGTCCACTCAACGCCAGATGAAGCTGGATGTTGCTGACGAGTCATTTCAGACAATCGTCCACTCAACGCCAGATGAAGCTGGATGTTGCTGATGAGTCATTTTTATATTGCAATGAAACAATTTTATTGGCCACTAACACTTTGAGTCAGAGTAACTCATTTTAAAATCTACTTATTCATTATCTCTTTTTACACTCTATCAAATCTCATCATTTCACATTAAAACAATTCTATCACTTGTTATGCACGTTTTTTCTATACGTCATTTTAGTTAAGATTACAAGAAAATATATTGTAAAACACAATGTGCTAATGTTATGATCTCACCATTTGACTGAGTTAGATAAATTGAGGGAAATACACATGTGTTTTACTGTGTACTAGACACATAAGGCTTGCCCCTGGCAATTAATTCATAATAGCAAGACTAACTTGTAGGAATAACATATAATGCTATGCTTTACAACTTGATTTTTGAGACAGCCTAAGACTGACAGAGGTCAGGTGTTTTTAACTCTTGAAGTAGGACAATAGAATATATCCATATAACAATAGTCATTTAATCACTGAAGAAATTATTACAAAGAATAAGAAGAAAAAAGAGAAGGTATAAAGTGATAAAGATGAATGGAAATGCTCTGATGCTTGCTTGTTGTCATGGTTGCATCAACCATAGTAGATGAAGACAGTATGGAAATATAGAAAAGTGAAGAAGAGAGCATAGAAACAAACAACAACAAGTCAATTGGATTATCTGATTTCTCTGAGTCTCTTTTTAGGCACGTTCAATTCGTGAAGTTCACTCTCCATAGCTTTAATCTGATCCTGTTTCTCTTTGGCCAGTCCTTTCCTCGGTTCCTTCTGCAAGTTTCTCACTCGCTCTTGCTCAAATTCCTGCTGGTCATGAAGGAAAGCTTTTTTACCGTCTGGATCCTACAAATACGTAGACGTGTCAACAGTATGTTTGCAGATAAAACTATTGGTGCATGTACTAAATGCCAGCGGTTACAAAGAAGACGTGCCACATGTAAGTGCATCAAAATATAGTCTACCTTCTCTTCCCACGCTTGCACCCTCTCTCCTCATTTTCACACCTCTCCTCCCTTTTAACACCTCCATCATCCCCTTCAAGTCTCACAAGCCAAACCCTTTACCAAGCCCTTACACGGGGAAGGTCTGGTGATGCCTACTTGTACCTATAAGCGACCACTGCCCTCCCTCCATTCACACACTCCCTTATCTTCTTCCCTTTCCCCCCACCATCAGTACCTCTCCTCCCTCATCATGTGGCTGATTCGCTGGCACATTCACTCTATTCCTCTCATCTTCTCCTTCTTCTCTGTCACGCTTGTTGTAGTCCCCACCATCTACATCTTCGTCGTCTTCATGACCATTACCCACAGGCTCTGGAGGATCTATCACAGGACGCTGTTGCTGTCTCCCATTCTCCTCCTTTGGCTTCTTCTCCCCTCCCTCTGGAACTGGTTTCTGCAATGGCTGGTCTTGATTGTCGCCTTCTTCCTCCGGCATGTTGTCTTTAGGATCATCTCGAGGATCATTGCCCTCTACATTAGCATCTTCTCCTTCATCTTTAGGCAAACCCTTATCCATGGCTGCTCCTGCATCAGGTTTCTTCTCACCGGCTCCTCCATCTTTCTGCGTCTCCTTTGCGCTATCAAGCTTCTGCTGTCCGTCCACGAGATCCTTGATTTCTTCTTGCTCATTATTGTCTCTATCATTCGCAGGAGAAGGCGGAGCCTGCGCTTGCTGCCTGTGATGGGCTTCAGTCTCCTTCTTGAGGTGAGCATCTCCAGGCTTAGTCTCAGAGCGGAGGTCCATAGCAGCTTGATGACCGTGCGCACCTTGAGCTTCTTTGTCACTGCCTTCCTTCAATGTGTCCTGACGCTTACTCCCGTAAATGTTATACAATAACTTGTACGCTCGCTGTTGCTTCTCCGTCAATTCCTCCCGATTTAAAATCTTCCTGTGAAGATTGTCATAAATTTCTCTTTTTTTCTTCTCGTCAATGTGATGTGTCTCACCTCGATCATCTAACACCTTAGGATTGTGTCCCTCCATGTGACTGTAATGCTGCTTGTCATCCTCGACAATATGGTAAGACTCCCTGCCTTTAAGAGGGCGTCCATTGTCCTGACGATCGCTGTGTTTAGGTTGATAATAGTCTCCCCGTCTGTAGCGCTCGTCTTCATGGATGTTTTCGTCTCTCCTCGAATACCTGTCCCTGTCGTAGCGTTCATCTTGTCTGTTGCGGTGGTACTTGGCAGCTGCATTCACAGCCTATGAATGGTAAGACAGAATGTGGGTGTCCTTATCATGTGACTGAACATTTGAAAATTACTTGTCAGTCATAACATACTTTTTCTGGTAATTAGATTAGTACAATTAAAACTGAATAGATGTACATGATGCTTTTATAATGCGTCAAACACACAGGAAATGTGCCTGTATGTCATGCAGCAATACATCTTTCTAAGTTAATAATATGTAAGTAAATAAATAAGTAAATAAATAATAACAATGTCAGACAATCATACTGCAAATATATTCACAGATTATAATTTTACTCTGGTGAGTATTATTTAGACTGCACTGATTCAAATTTAAATAGCAAGGACTACACCAATCAGATCCTTCCTGTCCCACTTCCCCCCCCCCCCCCCCCCCCCCCCCCCCCCCCCCCCCCCCCCCCCCCCCTCCTCACCTCCTCCTTGCACTGCTCCAGTCTATCTCTGATGTCACTGCGATCACTCCTACAATCGGCCAGATCACGGGTGAATGACGTCACCTTACCAGCTTGCACGTCCAGTTTGGCACTACAGTCTCCTTTCAATTTCTTCTCGTTGGCGGAGTGTGTCTCTCCCAACTCTGTCATCTCCTGAGTGAGAGTCTGCAAGCGCGCATTCAGCCGATCCAGCTGTCTGTTCAGAGCTACTTTCTCCTCCTGCACATTGACACATTCAAGAGAAGCAAGAGGCAATATTTAAATAAAAAACTGGTAAAGGGAGTATTGTAAGTGTGTGGCACACCCACGACAATTACCAACTCACTGCAAGCTGCTGCTTCTCTTTGGACAACTTGTTGTTTTCACTCTAAACAACAAACAAACAATAGAATGAGAAGAGAGTGAACAAATGAAAGAATAAATAAATAACCAATTAGAGCACACCTGAGGACAAACCTAACCAAAGGTGGGCTCAGTTAAAGAATGACTCCTCATGTCCTGACTCATAACAAAAACCAAACAACAACAACAAAAAAACAACAGGAAAAAAGTGAAATTATAGGGGAAAAATGAGTGAGTTGACTTGCACTGACCTGCATTATACAAACAATACTAATTTATTTAAAATTATAAATTGGTGTAGTACTTAGTTTGGGTTTAGCAGAGGATGCTGAGTGTTAGTATTATGCTGTCTCCTCTTATAAGTTTCTATAAAAAAGAAAAAAAAAAGTTGCCACAGTGATGATGACTGCAACCTTCACTCGTGAGAATGGTTAGAGTGGTTTCAGTCAAAGAGATCAGCCATTGACAGACTGAGAGAATTACAAGATAAGAACTGTAGCTCATTTACATGCAAGCTGACGGTTGAATCAATCAGTGGAGGAGAACTACAAATTAATTGAGTGGAAATCCTGTTTGCTTCCATCCTGACTCATTAACAAAAAAAAGTTAAAATAAAGGAGAAGACGAGTTGATCTTTGCAAAGTGCCATGCATTACACAAACAACACTCACTTAAATAGTGACCCACTTACATTCCTGCGAACTCCTTCAGTCTCAAACTGCCTCTCTAGTTCAGCTTTTTCTACACATTCACACACACACACACACACAGAGCCCTTCATTTCAATTACAATACATAAATGAATAAAAGATGGATTTTTATGACCAACACATCAAAGGAGTTCATAATACGACACAACAAACAAACAAACATAGCTAATAGTCTAGAATACACTGCAATAAATTCATGTAAATACATTGATAAAATCTTAACCGAAATTTAAACTCCCCAATTCCAACCTGCCATCAAATAAATTAACTGAACAACACAGCATTTATTTAGTGCACCTGCTTTATCTCAGTACATCTTTGCTCAAGGGCAAGTAAGCAAGCCTGGAGGCTGGCTATGAACTTGTGAGTACTCAAACACCCACACGTCTACTGCAAGGAATGGAATTAGGCTTGTACATCTACTCATGCGTGTTATATAAACTGGAAAAAACTGGAGTATAATTCATCTTGTCTCCACAAGACATAAAGCCATTTCTCAAGTCCCACAGCACAAATAGAGTTTGAAAGTATTAAACTTGCTGACAATTGTCACAGCACTCATAACACACTGCAGTGTGGTGGAGTCAATGCAATTCATACTGTCACATTGTAAACCCTCCACTGAAGGTACAGCACTCATAACTCACTGCAGTGTGGTGGAGTCAATGCAATTCATACTGTCACATTGTAAACCCTCCACTGAAGGTGTTGAGTGCTGCTAAACTAGCTGAGGCTCAAATCAGTTTGGGGCAACTGCCATGAACCCTAGCTGCAGCTACAACAACAATGAAGGCAGCAGTTTGATAGACTAAATCAAACCTTACACTGCAAATGGCAACCACTACCACATCTATTAATATCCCATTACAAACCAGCAGAAGAAGGCCATAAACCACTTGAACACTACTAGAGATAAGTGGTCCCATTAGGGGTGTTGTTTCTCACCCCCTGTAACAGAATCCGATGCCCCAGGCTACAGCTGATGAAGTGCATACTAACTCCTCATCCTGCTTACAGCTAAGTGCCCGTCGAAACTTCGGTCTGCAGCTTTATTTTAAGGCAAGTTAAATTTTGTACGAGCTGTTTTGCACTATCCCCGTAGCTGGTGCTAAGGTACTTTGGGGGAACCACTGACATGAAATCTAATATGCTCGATGTTGGATGTTATCAATTCACGAGATTCCAAGCGTGTAGTAGGTATTAGTACTGAACGGTATCACCATTTACCATAATCAATGCAAAGGCATATGATTTCTTCAAATCATTTTAATAAATGGTTGCCATATCCTATACAGTTACTTCCACTTTATAAAGTTGCTGCTGATAAGGCCCCATACCTTTTAAAAAAAAGAAAAGTACTTTTGATTTTTTTTTTCCTCTTCACAGTGTTAGCTCACTCACTGCTGGGCAGCTATAATGAGGTCTGCACTTCATAGGTCTTCTGTTAGCTACTGATAGACTTTCAGTAGTAAAAAATCTAAGCCTGAGAAGGCCCTAACATTGAGGAAACATTGACACTGTGCGGTAGTCGAGCTAACAATTCTCTGCGAGACAACTTCAAATAGGACGACTTGAAATTTTTTTTACCTGAAAAGCTCCACCTCAGGAGCCTGTAAACAAAAAATCGGAACGTATTATTGGATGAACGACTTTTTATCATTTCTTTGAGCAACGCGCGATAAACGAGAAAGATTAAACGGTAACACCAGTCGAACGGAACGGCCATTTTTTTTTACCAAATGACGTACCATTCCCCCCCCCCCCTCCCATTTTTAAACGTGTGACGGCTGTTCTACGGAATGGAATTCGGAACTTCATTTTGTTCATTTTGTCTCCTACTGTACATGGCTGAATTTCTAAATCAGTACTTATGTGTGTGCACATAATTAATATACGTGGGTTTAGCCACACCCTTTACCCACCTACTGCTTTAACTCTTTCGACGCATATTTTCTTCAACGCTTCAGGATTAGAATTTAACTTTTTGAAGTTCTACCACAAAGCAATCGCAAAAACCCATAAACAACAGTCCATCTTACAGCAGGCTTTGAGAAGACTCGGAGGAACTCTATCAATCAATTGCACTCAATGTCTGGTAGGAAAAAACGTTATCCATATTCTTCCAAAATGCTATGGGACTCTCAATAGGCTTCATACTTTCTATTCTGAGTGTTTGAAGTCCATAGGTAACAAAATATTTGGGTGATTGGCGTCCTGGGTCAAAAACATTTCTCAATCTTTGTTTAAAAAACAACAACAACGTAAGCTGCCTGTATGGGTTCAATATTTGTAAAAAGGAAGTACAATGCCTAAAGAAACAACATAATCTAAAATAGATATATATTTTTATTCAGAGAACGCGGGCCTGTTCTCACCCGCATATTCCTATCCACAAACAAGAAAGGTGTTGTCTAAGCTAAACAACATTTTTAGTGCATGACAAATTCTTAAAGATGTTTCACAACAGTTCGGCCAATGTGGCATACTCATTGAAACGTTCAATAAATCACTCATTCAATTGCTCTGTGAGACTCGACCAACTATCATGGCCACTCCTTACACACAAAGAAAGAAACCAAATGAGTGAAAATGACAAGTCCTCACAATAATTACATGTACAATGATTAAAATAACAGCACACTTTTAATTACAAACGCTTCCTCACCTCTTTCCACTTTTATTTTGTTCTTCTTTTCCATTTTGAGCTGCTTGTCCAAGTCAGCTGTAGCCTGTACTGCAGCTGAACACATACATAAACAAAACGCCTCCATTAAAACCAACAGCCGATATAAAAAACAGGAATTCCTCACTGTGACCAAACACCAACACCAAAGATTGCTCATTGAGAGTGAGCCACGGATATATTTTAAATGTAATAATATTTGCATACATTATTTGTGTAATTACTTTTTTTATACTTATTATCTTTTTTTAATATTATTATTATAATTTGGAGGGAGTGGGCCAAAGTGGAGAGATTATTCAAACAATAATTGTCTTCATTAAGAGAAGGTAGCACTTGGAGAGTGAGAAAAATTTAACCCCCCTCCTCCCTGTCTCTGTAAGTGTCCTAAATGTTTATAATTTAGTCTACATAGCACTGTGTGGTTAATTTAATTTAGTCTACATATCTCTGTGTGGTTAATTTAATGGTGAAAAGGTACGTTCACACCAACCTGTCATAAGTAGCTATCAATTGTAAACAAACTTTCAAAGAACATTGTCAACTAATAATTTGTGGAAAAGCACACTAAGAAGTATCTGTAGAGCTTTTTAAATTACAAATTAAAACCTAACTTATAATTTAAAAAAAAAAAGGCTGTTCACAAACATTTGTTAGAAAACATACTTTATCAGCAACCTTTGCACAATTTATTAACTCCCCAATCAAAGACACACAATCCTAGCTTGCACACTGATTTCACCAACATATGAAGCTAAACAACCACAATAAGAATATCTAATCACTCACTTTTGAGTTCATGGCTGAGCATATCGAATCTCTTTGTTAATGTTTTGTATTCTTCCTGAGACTCCCTAAGATGGCGCGTCTGCACGTCCACTTCACTCGCGGCCTGGCGATACTCATACAACGCATACAACAGCAAGCACACTGCCGCTACAGGCAATAAAAACTTAAGCAACCGTAAATTCTTATTGCCCACCATCCCGAGTTGCGAGAATGCTTCTCACAGCCCAGCACCTAGCTCGCGAAGACAACTATTCTTTTGACTCGTTCCCACCCTCCTCCCAATCGGTGAGCATCATTTAAAAACCTGTAGCATACTGCTCGCTAATTTAGAGTGAAAAATTGAACAGTTTTGAAGTGAATGTTGACGTTGTTTTCTTTTCTGCTCTACGTTACAACTTCGGGAGCTGTGTTAACTTGAGGACTTTCCTCGGCTCCGTGTAGCGATGGCGGCGCAGGACTTAACTGAACTTGAGTATGAAAAATCTTTGGTAAGTTTTACGAGCTCCTCCAGTTTCTTTTGCAGCTGCGACATGTCCTGTTCAGCTTGTTTTGCTCACCGCACACTGCAGATGTATGGCCAATACTCGGAGCTGCAGAGATTTGCGCGAGACTTTGCTTCCAGGTCGAGTTACAGGAAAGAGCAGCAACAAAGAAGGCACCCAACGATAGAAGAAGCGAAGAGGAAGAAGAGTTCTGCATGGAGTAAGTAGCTGTCTTAATTATGAATTATTTAGCCATAGTCATGAATGCTCCAAATTTATATTCGAAAATGAAGGCGAAACCATGTGGTGTGTGGTCATTTAGTATACATGTGAGAATTTTTCTGGTCATTGGTGTTAATTAGAAAACTGTGATCTAGGGAATAAGGAAATAAATTTTAGAGTATTGGAACCAGCCCTCGGTAGCTCCTGTCAATGAATGTTGCATGTCAAAGAAGTTTCTTTTCACTTTTTAAGGGTTGCCATGAAGCTAACTCAGGGGCAGACTTTTTTCTTGTGTTAAGTATTAAATCTTTCAGAAGACTATACTAACGTTTCAAGTCTATATCTGTTAATACTTTTCAGATCTCACTAGTAGTGGGTATGTTGTGTGCGTGTGCTTGCAGGGGCGTGGCACTGGTTTTCTACCATGATTTTGCCTTACATTGTGGATTGGCTCTTTGTGCTGTTCTTGGGCATCTTCATGGCTCTGGTCAGCTTCATCATCGACTACTTCATAGAGCAGATTAGAAAAGGTTATTATCAGTTATGTATGTGTGACTTAGGAGTTAAATTTTTGAGGATGTTCAGGCATAATGTGACTATCAACTTAGTTTCGTTTGCCGTGTCCCCCTAACCTTGAGGTTTGCCTTATAAAGCATGGTATTCCTGGATTACTATCAATTGGTTAGTAGACGTTTGTTTGCTGTAGTGAGAGCTACCTTTTCTACCCCCCCCCCCCCCCCCCCCCTCTCCGTAGTTTCTATAGCTGTTACTAATGTTGTAATATCAGTAATACTTCTACGTATGGAAGGGTTTATTTCCAGTGAATATTATATAATTTTTGACATGACACTATAGTTTGTAGATGCAATAGATGTATAGGTTACACCACGACGTGGGGGTCGGTACAGGATTTATACAACCGAGGGCCTAAGGCTTGAGGATAGTGTAAATTCCGTACCAACCGAACACGGAGGAGTGCAACTGACTTATACCGTGACTCTAGGTAGATAGGAAACGCACAAAAACTATTTTAGATTGGACGGTTCACTTATTCACCTCCTAGGAGGTGGGTATGAAATATATTCACCACAAATTGAGCAATCTGATTGGGCGGTTTGAATGTACCATGGTACAAATATATATAATATATATTACAATATATATACGTGTATATATAATATATATTATAGTTTCTATAGATTGTTGTGGTTAGTTTGCTTGCTTTATATAATAAGTAAAGATTTATTATTAATTATATAATATTTATATTTATAATAATTGGGGAAGTTCATTAAGTAAGCAGCTTTATATCTACTTTTGCAACTTGTGGTATGAGAAGTGGGGGGACCAAGTCCCATTTACTCACCTCACGAAATACTAGATATTTGTATTATTCTAAGTTGTTGTTGTTGTTGTTGTTGTTGATAGCTCACGTGTTGCTGTGTCTACAACTGATCCAGCCTGTGGTGGTCCAGTACTTGTTCTGGATCACATTTTCGGTCGTCTTTGTTCTATTCGCCGTGGGATTTGTCCAGATTGTTTCCATACATGCAATAGGTAAGGGGTTGGAGAGAGAGAGAGGGGCGGAGGAGATAAACGCCAGGGAGTGAGTGACAGTGCATTTATTAGAATATTTAGGAGCTAACACAGTGGTGTAGGAAGCTGCTTTGGTAAGGGGTGGGTCCAGGGCATGTTTTTGTGGCTTAACAGTGTTCATGTGAGAAATTGTGCCCCAAAATTCATGGAGCCCCCCCCCCCCCCCCCCC
>WLWD01006231.1_pt1 | contig 28557 bp, 14 predicted proteins | sample 6712731 | NCBI WGS metagenome assembly WLWD01 (sample SAMN12718690, study PRJNA576275) | sponge metagenome | isolation source: marine sponge | host: Mycale hentscheli | place: New Zealand: South Island, Marlborough, Capsize Point | collected 2014-11-01
TTGTGGAAAACTCACTTTGCATATCCTGTCATCTGACACTAGAATGTTCCTAGCTGCCAGGTCTCTGTGGACAAACCCCTTGTTAGATAAGTACACCATGCCTGAGGCTACTTGGCGGCAGTAACTGAGTAATTCATGGCCATCTATCTCAGGACTCACTCCTCCATCATCAGTCCTCATGGAGAGTAAGTAATCCCTCAGGTCTCCTTTCTTTAGCATTTCCAGAACTAACAATATCTGTAGAGAGAAACATTGTGACACAGCTTTCTTTGCTACTAAACTTTAAACTCACTGGCTCGCCATCTTTGATCACACCATACGTGGTCACTACATTGTGGTGTTTGAACTGAGCCATAATAGCCGCTTCCTGCAGAAATTTCACTTTGTCATCTTCACTAGATCCTTCTTTCAGAGTCTTCACTGCCACATCCAGGTTGTCATGTCTGCGTTCCCACACTCCTTTGAAGACATCACCAAACTGACCAGAACCAAGATGGTCACCCAAACTAGAGATTCAAAGTTGTGCATAGCAATCGGATTCACCCTTAAAATTCAATGAAACTTACACCACGTTATATCTCGTGACATCCTCTGTTATCATTGTCTCCAGTTGCTCATAGAGACCCACCACATTATTGGCAGGGACTGTGTATATGTCATCATACTAATCCGAAAAGTAATATATAATGATAAAGGAACTATTAGTTTAACTACATGCATATAGGGTGAATTAATGGAATTATATAAGCACTTCGAGGAAGGTGTAAGTTTACTAGATAATTTTGCTGAGATGTGACCAGCATGCAATTTATTAGTGATTATTTAATATTAAACTACAGTTACTTCAGATATTATGTCGTGACATTTAAGTGAGCTAAAAAAAGCAGTGTATCTTGTTATAACTTAACTCCAAATCTCACACTCTCTTAATTACCTCTGAATAGTTTTGTTGTGATGGCATATCCTCAAGTTTATGTTCAACATCTTCATACTGAACAACATTGACATAATAGCTACAATGATGTATCAAATCATTTATGTAGTGTATTAAGAGTAGGTGTGTGTGGAACAGTTTCAATTCTGATTAATATCCACCATCTGGCTGCTAAAACAAGTTTTGTACCAATAATTCTCTTTTAAGCATTATGTTTCTATATTGTACATATACTCAGTGACTGTAATTTGTACTTCAGCGGTATCTATGTAAGCTCCACTTATTTTGGCCATTATTACATATCTAGTAATTATCAGGTTCTTACTCTTCATAAAACCAGAGCGAACCTTTCTCAATCAAAGGGGTCCAAAGAATTTCAAAGGTAAAAGGTAAATATAATCTTAGTTGTTGACAGGAAATATTTTGAGGAAATAGTGATGTGGTAGACCAGACTTATATATATGTTTATCCAATAGGTCGAACATTGTTCACAATATCTCACCTGATGTGGAATGATTTCGTTGTCACCATCTGATGAGTAGTAATTTTGCTGAAAATGAAAAACAATATGCTGACATTACAGTTAATTGGATATAAACTTATAGATATTAAGTCACTATGAGGGCTATGACTATTTATTTAGCTTCATTTGTCCGTATCTAATTATCAGTTATTTATTTTAAAATATTTTTAATTAATGTTAGTTTGTTGCTGACACATAATGTTCATTTTTCTAAATATAAAAAATAATGCCTTCCAGAGTGGAAACCAGTGCAACTATTTTAATATTGGAAAATGTTACCGAAATGTTGTAAATTTGATACCAGGAAGCAGCTGTACCAAAATTGCTTGTTTATTTAATTAAATACCCTATTAGGTAAGAATGCTATTTCTTTACAAGCTCCGAGAATGTAATCTATCTGGTCAAATAAGGTAAGTAGCTTACTTAACTTAGAGTATAACATTTCTAGTAAGTTATTGTGCATATGCACATGTCTTTGTGTGTCATTAAAGATATTTTCTCAATTTATTCCTATGGATAACTACACATGGTTGTTGTCTTGCTTACACAATGAAATGCAAAAAAAAAAAAAAAAAAGAGACAGCAGACTATAGAAACCATAACATGCATTATTCTTATTCTGCAATGTTTAGTATGAGGGCATGAATACATACTAGCAATTGTAGTTTGCACTCAGCATAGTAGCGCTCATGCAATAAATTATTCTTTTATGGGCATTTGCTTGCCATATACTTGTTAAATTGTTTCTACCATTACAGAAACCTGGAGATACATGAAGACAGTAGAAAAATAAAGAAGGAAAAATTATGAAGAGTAGAAATTAAATAATTGGATTTAAATATTAACCTCTTGCTTAGTTGATAGTGTTCCACTTTTACAGGTTGCGGCGCTAGGTCCCACTTCTGAATAATCATATTCAGGATTGCTCATAACTGGATCTTTTATTGCTACAACTAAAAACACGAATTATAATATGTAACACTGCACTTCCTATTAGATCAAGTTAATGGAAAGAAAATAATTCTTATTAGTAGCTAGTCTATGCCACTGCACATTATTGCACTGTGAATGTAACAAACTATTACAGCAATGTTCACTCTTGATAGAGACATTATTAATTATATTTTAACTCTTCACTTGATGTGACTTATTGGCTTTGTGAATACAACTGTAAATGTTATATATTAAGTCCAAGTTGCACATGTAACAAAATAACTAATTGTTAAATATGAAGCTCACAGAGCTAAATAAACTACCTTTGTCCTCGTTATTTACTAGTATACAATACAATGACTGCACTTTGATTCATCTTGTCAAATTATTCAAGCACTGATTGTTGATATAATTTAGAATCTTTTCTCTCAACACTAATTGTCACTAATAATCTAAGTCATGTACCTTCATTGTTATTGTAGATTATATTATCAACTCCTTCAAATTTAGTTGACTTAGATTTCTTTCTTCGATGCCACATGAATGCAATTAGCAGCAAGACTATGCCAATGATGATGACAAATATTACAATACCTCCTATGGCTCCACCAATAGTTAATCCATTGCTGTTTCCTCCTGCTTTTTCTTGAAAACCTTTATTACGTGATGCAATGGAGGATGTCGTGGTTGATCTTGAAGCAACGTAGGGTTCAGTATATCGAGTGATGACAGAAGAGGGTGTAGCTAGAATAGTAATGTGAGCATTTGTAGTCCTAGTTGCATCAGAATTTTGATCCTCAGAAGTGCCAGTGGTGGGTGTGGTTAGTGGTGGCATATTTTTAGAAGTTGTATGAAATATAGTACCAGGATCTTTGATAAAAGCAGATGTACGTGTACGAGTTATGACATGAGAGGATGAAGTTAGCATTGTAATGTGAGCATTAGTAGTCATAGTTTTCTCAGAATTTTGATCCTCAGAAGTACCAGTGGTGGGTGTGGTTAGTCGTGGCATATTTTTAGTAGAAGTTGTATCAGATCTCATATCAGGATCTGTGCTAAAAGCAGATGTAATTGGTGGCATAGAAGAGTGAGCATTATTAGTAGTCATTTCATCAGAAGTTGGAGTCTCAGTTAAAGGACCACCAATGAAGGATGATGATGTTTGTGGCATACTAACAGGACTGGCTGAGGAAGCTGCATCGAATGGAGCTGAACAGAAATATTAAAATACACTAAATCTAAATAATTACTGTTAATTTATTTAACTTGGTGGAGCATAGAGCAGTGGACCAAACATTAATTCCATGTTCACCTATACTTTTTCCTTAATTTCGGTAGACTAATAATGTTTAAGGCAAAATCCCTAGTTAATAAAAAGAGCTAGTTTTTAATGATGTAATTGCCACATTTAATAGTACAATTACTTACTAATATGAAGCCACATAAGACGCAAAGCTTGAGATTGCATGCTACCAAGATCAATAGGCATACTGGAATCTTGAGGTGCTCCAGGATATAAATACGAGTCTGGGGCAGTTAATCCTGGGTGACTGCTGGAATCAAATCCTAGTAAATTTGGGCCTTCATTCTCAATTGTCACACCAATGAGGAAGTTTCGTGCTGGAAGAACAAACTGATCTCCGTCAGGTAAGGACCATACTTCACAGCAAGGATCAGCACAATGAATTTGATGTTCTACAACTCCTATTTGAATATTTCTATCTACTATAAGTCCGTCATTGCTGTGAGTAAGTATAAGAAGGGTGAATGCAGTCATATACCGACTGTTTTAACCTGTATTGTAGCAGTACTCAACAGCTGTTACAGTCCCACTGCAGTTCAATGCATCATCATTCACACTGTAGATGTAACTATAGCTAAAACTTGATGGTTGCCGTGAGTATCCCAATACTTGTGCTCTCCCTCCAAGGTCAGGAAAAACGTATTTGTTACTGCTTGTGTCCAGAGGGGAGCACCTCCACTCATAGGTTGATTTGTGCCCTGTAAAATAGAAAAAGATAGCTTAATTGTATTACAAGAATTGCAAATACAAGAAAGACCTAATAGAAAATATTATGCTCTCTGTCTATATTCATAAAATAACGTATACCACGATATACATCATATTCTGGTTTTCGTTCTATTGGGTCCGTCAGACTGGGTGGCCCTCTGCTTGTGACTTGCTGCTTGCCTTGCATTTACTGATCGGGTGAGGATCACCACAGGTGCTGCAGGCGTGCTTGGCTTGGGGGGCACATATGGGAGCACGAAGCATGCAGATTTAGGCACTGAATTGCATTGATTGACTTATGCATTTCAGAGAGAGAGAGAGAGAGGGGGGGAGGGAGGGTACCAGCAATTTACTGACATGAAAACCATTTTATTAATTTTATGAAACATAGCTTGATACAGCCTTGTCATCTAAAGCTAAGCACTCCTTTTTTCTCTCCTCTCTCTCTCACACTCTCTCTGCAAACACAACATACTGTCTTGCAGCCAATATACCCAGTGTAAAGTAATTGACCAACTATTTATCCACCAACAATTGGCTACACACCACTTGGGAACAAGTAGCTTTGAAAACTGAGAGCCACCATCACAGCTTACCTTGAAAGAGGTTAATAAAAAAAAATCCCAGGTAATAGTTGAAAGCGAACGAGCCCATCGTAGTTAGCGGCGCCACTGCGAGATTAGAGGATAATTCTTTCGGATGAGGCGTGTGGGAGTCGTAATTTATACCATAAAACTAACCGGTTCAGGATGGCCACGCCCTTTCATTCATTAACAATACTCTAAGGGTTTCCTCCACGGGGGGAGTTGACTTCCAATGACCTTCGGTAACAGATAAGGTTCAGGTTGTCAGAAAGTGTTGTTGTTGTTTTTCCTGTAATTAAATTTTTTTTCCCCTTCCAAATTCCATATGCTCTCCAGGTATTCTTGGGGGGCATAGGCTCTATGCAGATTTGAGATTTGAATTGCAGTGGCTTGCAGTTAAAAATCAATAAAACCAATAAAAATACTGATTACTATTTTTAGCTGTCATTAGCTATGGCAAACCAGATGTTGTCTGGTTTCTTGGGAAAGAAGATAAGAATTGATGTCCTAATTGAAATTCAGTACTTCATTATGCCATGTTGATGAATATTCACAATGATATAACATATGACATTGAACTGACAGATATTGCTATGAAATTCATTGACTGGAGAGAACATTTATTTTTTTAAACATTTCAATAAAAAAACAAAAACAACTGAAATATATTTATAGCTACACATATTATATTCCACCCTAGATATCTTCACAATAATTAGGTATGTGACCCTGAAATATCTCATGACATTTCATTTTGTTATTTTATTTCACTGCTGCCTGCAGCAAGCTCTACCCTTGTAGTTATAGCAACCTGCCGAACTTGTCAATTTTCTTGGTTTTACAGCTTTACCTTCCTGGGTGTAGCCTACTCAATGGTTAGAGCAGTTGCTGAAATAACAGCTGGGGGTGTGGGTAGTCCCTACATTGTTGATGCCATGTTTTTGCCAAAACCTGTTTTATTTTTTGAAAATTGCCTAAATGAAAACAATTTTAGGCATAACTTTCAAAGTGATAGTGGTTAACAAATGATATTTGAAACAGGTATACTCATGATAATTATTGTTTCCCTTTTGTGTGACCTTGCCCCCTTCCCAAATGTGTCACAAGTGATTTACACAGAGTGATGAGTTCTTACCACTGTTTTGTTATCTTAATTGTGCTTGTGATTATCCTGTCTGGGGTTACACTCTCCAAGCACCAAAACACACACATGCACACACACACACACACATACACACACCATGCTTGCATCAAGACTCATACTGACACATGCACAGACACAAGTAACTGACTATATGAATATACTACAGGTGTGTACATTTGTCTTTCATATTAATTAGAGAAACTAACATCACAATTTTTTATATTTGTATCTAGTAAAGCAGTCATAATGTAGCCAGTCACTAATAATAAAAAACACAACCATGAGACAGTGCTTTCAAATTAAATTTTATATTTTTGATATTCTGCAGCATTTCATTAAACAGCATCCTCTAAATGGAGCATCATTGTGTCTGCTTCCTCATGTAAACATTAAGCCATGGGAAATACACTTTATAATGTTTTACATAAAGAACATCAGAATCATAAATTGCACTTCTTTGTTTTTGCATAGTTTTTAAAGTTATGATCGCAAAAAAATAGTCCTTTTTTTAATAAATTTGTAATGAACCCCATGACTGTTTTTCGTACTAGACTCAATGCTCCTCTTGTAATCTTATTATCTATCCTCTCTGGATTCGAGTATTACATTTCAAGCTATTGTTGCATTAAAATTTCAGACTACACCTATTTTATAGACATTCTGAAGCCATGTCTGTGAAGAAATGTACAATCGTGAAAAAAATGTCCAGTTAAATTTAAGTAAAGATAATATTTCTATTTGCTTGCTTGATTGTTGTCGAACAGGAGGGGGCAATTAAAAAGATATACGTGTTTTTTCTTCGTAGGCTAGGCAATAGACAGATTATGACTCAGTAATCTCTATCCCAAGTTAGCAACTTTACATCTTATGTGTATGCTAACTGCTTGCTTTTTTTTTTCTGTTTATGATGGTGATGAAATTAGTTACCGTTGAGTCCTGAGACTTTTTATTAAGTGAGACACAGGACCTGACATTATCTATCTATATAATGTAATTGGTTTTGCTGTCAAGCCAACAGCTTCATCATCACCGTTCACTAAAGCATTGGTGATGTGGTTGTTATAAGGCAATTTCCGAGAAAGCTTGCTGTGTTTTCTTCACAGCAATTTCCCTTCATGAAATCTGCACGGACATTCGAATGCTATTTTTCAAGACAAACATGTTAATGAGGCGAACAGGTATCCATCTAGCATAATTTATATTGTCCAGGGAATCAGCTTTTTCAGTGGCACAATTTAAGAGTCCTTTTCTTGAATAGGTTAAACAAAACATTTGCTTGGAGCTTCATGTGCTGATTTTATTAAATCCATTCAAGAAAAGGAAACTAACGATATTTATCTATGTATATTTTGCCTGTAAAATATGGATATAAAGTGTATTGTACAGCATGAATAACATCACATATATATGAGTCCCAAAACATCATCAAATTTCAACACATCCATAATATTGCTCATCTCTTAACTCTGTAACAAGACACCTGTAGGAAAGTTAAAATAGGTTGCACTAGCTGTCAGTACTCCTTTAGAACAGTACCTAACATAAACAGCATCTTTTCTTGTTCAATGTTTGCCCAGCAGCTTCGCAAACTCCAGGATAATCTTCCGATAGGCTTTCAATATGGAACTTCTCATTAGTTTTGATATGTTTGATCACTAATCTTAGTATTTGCATGTCACAGCTCCCAACTGGTAGTGCTATTGGATTCACAACTGAAAACTGAATGTTACTCTGGGGGTCGGGAACTCCCTGAGAGAGCAGACGCGGGCTATACTTCCACCGTTCCTCTCCGCGCAGTATCCCGTCCCAATAGTCGCTGCCACCAGTCCAAGTTTTACTAAAGTACACGAGTTAGGCTCTTCTAGACAGAGTAAATTCATTTAATCGCTTTCATACTGGGTAGATTAAATAATTATATTTTAACATGATGCAGCATTTTCAACTTGTCTGGCTAGTCTCCGCTCGGGCAACAAACGCATACCAAACACATCGTAAGAATTTTCCAAATGCTTATTTTAGTGAGGTGAGAATGTTATTGGGGTTGTGTGGTTTCCTGCCCAAGAAAATTGTAGTGGGTTAAATTTAAGGTAAAGATAAAGTATAATGGATTTCAAGAAATCTGTTGTATGATTTACATTGATAACAATGTAGTTGATATGATGTTTTACATTTCACAAAACTAGCAGAAAATACAAGTTGAGGTACAGACTGTTGTAGTAGGTTTTCAGTTATGTGTAAGCTATGTAGTGGATATAGTATTTTCACTACAAAAATGCTATAGTGGTTTCAAGTTATTCTACAAAATTCATGTAGAGGATATCATAAATTTGAGAATTTAATCTTATTATAATGGTTCCATTTTAATTGTAAGTAATAGCATAATAATTAATATTCACACATGGAGCTCCTCTTGAGGACAGTAATCCTATTTTGAAGTTTCTGTATTGTGTTGTAAGTGGGGAGGGGGCATAATTTTGGGGCACAATCTAATGAGCTAATGAGGTGATTTCTCACACGAACACTTTTAAACCACAAAAAAAGCATGCCCTTGGAGCTCACTTTTACCGAAACATCTTCCTTCACCACTAATCATGGAATTTGTTCATGATGAAAGAATGTGTGCATAGAGATTATATTGATTATACAAAAATACTATATTTACATGGAAGTAGGAAGCCAGATTGTATTGGTGCAGCCATTATAACCACACCCACCTAACCTCACCCACTCATTAGAGTTTTTTATTTTTTTATTAAATAAACTAAAGAGTTTAATTCTATGCTCTGCGTATCTAATAAATTCAAGTGCCGCTCTAATCAAACCAAAATAAGTCAGTAACAAGCTACTTTTTATACTACAAAACAAATGATTTTATAACAATCAGTAGGTTCATGTCAAATAAATAACGTTAAATTGAAGTTATAGCTATTATGTTGACTGTAGAGTGTATATATTGTATAGCTAATATAGCTACTTGGACATATAAAGAAAACAACACCAAAAAAACTTTTTTAAAAATGGCCATTTGGCTGACCAACAATGCTGGAAAGACCTCCAAACTACATTTTCCCCCAAAAGATCGCTTTGGAATAATAAACGAAGGACCAAACATGTCTGGAGTTTCCTAAAAATCTTCTAGAAGGACCAGGCAGGTCTGGAGTTTCCAAAATCTTCTAAAAGGCTCGATATTAGCTATTCGATCCCAGCAGAAGCCATTTCGACCGCTCGATTTCGACAGCCCAAAATCGACAATGACCACGAGATCGGGTAAAGAGTAGAAAAAAAATAGACACATCCCCTTTTTGTTAAAATTTTGGTGCGGCCATGGCCACTCGGCCATTCCAACGCCCCTGAATTAGGAAGATTATTACAGCTGTATATATGCCCAGGCACCTTCAACATTTTTACTGTGAATCTTATACATATGTTACAGAATGTAAATGTAACTGCAACAATCCTTTACCAAGTTATACATAGACCCACTTCACTACTTTTACGGTATTATTGTTAAACTCGCTCAGTAGTAACTTTTTAAGTCTGATGTGTTCTCATCAAACATTCCTGTTTTTCTAAATGTGGACTGTTTACCAGGTATAGGATTAGAAATTTATGTTTTTCAAATGAATTAATTGTTGGACATTGATACTTGTGATAACCCTTAACTAATACCTATGACCTCCCCCTGAATTGACAGCTGCTGCAATTTAACCAAGCTCATCAGTTTTTATTGAAGGCCTAGAAAAACTTTTACGTACATAATCAGTGGCAAACCCAGCCCCGGTTCAAGAACCTCCCTTTCAGCTAGAATTTTAGGAATAGGAAGGGAAATTAGATAAAATTAAATGTAAAATTAAATAACAACAAAAAGTAATAGGTAATTTTAGCACATACCCATGACTACAATTTGGTAGCTTTTAGAAACAGAAACCTGGCATAGGCTGACCCTCAAGCTATGCCAACTTAGATTATGATTATTCTTTTTTTAAGTTAATATTAGAAAAAAGAAAAATTTTTGCAGTGAGATCAGGCTAACAGAGTAGTATTGCTGTAATATGATAGTAATCTTTGAAAATCTGGACATCCCTTGTCCCAAAGTGTGAAATAATTGACATTTAAAGAAATTCAATTATCCAAACACATTGATTATCCAAACTTGTTTCCACTCCATACCATTTGGATTGCTTGGAATGAGATGTAGTCGCTAGATAAATCAGACATTGTTAATGCTGTAGGCCTTGTGAACGGGAAAAGAAGTTCACTAGTAGAGAGAAGCTGATTATTTGTGAACCAGCAGGAAAGGAACAAAGAGTTCTAAGTCATTACAGTAGAACCTCATAGATCCGAACATCAGACAACCGGTCGAACTGCGAAGAGACATCGCGATGGGAACGGGGTCGTCATCACGTTGTTTTTTTGTTTTTTTTGTTTTTTTTTGTTCTTTTTTATTGGAACTGCAACAAAATGGCAAAAGAGTTGCTATCAGAAGTAGTTTAATAATTGTTTTAGCTGGAGTTGTTCAGGAGTTTGGCTTAGGAAAGTCCACAATTTCAGACTTCTAAAGAGACAGGAAGATTATAGAAAAGTAGTTTTTAGCAGAATCAGCTGACCCTAGTGGCCTGAAGAAGAGGTGCATTGTCAGAAGAGATAATGATAAATATTTTATAATGCCGTGCATTCTGGTTTACTCAGAAAAAACAACTCAAAAAATATTTTCATAAGTGCCTGACCAATTTATTCATAACTGCTTTTTCATAACTGCCTGACTATTTCAGTCTCGCCAGCGAGACTATTTACTTAACCGCTCTACGTCGGCTCTTGTTCTTTATATTTCATGTGCATGCGCAGTGATATTTATAGAATAGAACTGTATATAACGATACTTACCAGTTGAATTCGACCTGAACTGGTATGGCATCCTGTGGCGACTCCAGCGGTAGCGTACTGGAGCAGTACTGTCCAGAGAAGTCAGTAAAGTTGCAAACATGAATTTATTAGTGGAAGTGAGCGCAGGAAGAATTTTTGGATCATTTTAACTTGAGCTAATCATTAATTTTCTTTTATTATTTCAAATTCAAATTTTAATAACATTGTTCCTTTAATACAAAATGAGCTATGAAAATAGAAGGTATGAATTTGCCTGACCAATGAAAAAACGCTTCCGCCACCACTGCTTCACTTGCCAATTGACTTCTTTCTTCATGTTAGACCTGAGAGTCACACTTGTTCAACAATAAACTTCAAGTCCATTGAGATTCAGGTTTTCATTAATGTCATAATATTTAGTACTACTTGAACCTACTTGACAGTTTATATGTATGGGAGCTATTATTATTTTGTATTTAATGAAACTCCAATATGCTTAACTAAATACAGGGATAGTGTAAAAGCTGTTCAAGCTTCAGTCTAAATACAACTAATATTGTTGAGAGGCTTTTATGACTAGTATCACAACTTACCTAGATAAATCCCAGGACAAGAATAAAACAACTTTGCTATGGTTGAGAAAGAAATCCATAATTGAAGCATTCCCTTTCTTTATTTAGCTGCATTCATAGGTAAACAAGTGTCACACAATGCCAAGTCAACTGATCTCACATTCCATGTGGTAGGATACAGTTTTGTACCAAGAAATGGCAGACTTGTTGCAGAAGACTGCCACCGAGATATTTATGATGATGTTCATAACCCACAGTAGATCTGGATTGCGAAGCGAAGCAATATGGTGTATGGTGCATGGAGAGCAGGCCCTCTTATCCCAAGAAGCCTTTAATTAAATGAAAAACTCGCGCATGCGCTGGGGGTTAATGATATTTTTTTTGGAGTGGGTCATTGTACAGTGTGTGGTGTGTGTGTGTGTGTGTGTGTGTGTGTGTGTCAACTGCTGTCAGATAGTAATGATGCAAGCAGTATTTCTATCATGCCACTTTTGTAGCACAGGTCACACAAAGACTCCAGAAAATCTTACATCAGTACAGTGTACTTCTATATAATATTCATTCCAAATATAAATTTGTAAATACTATCAGTTCATTGTTTTCTTTTCATTTAAATTAATATTTATTGTTCGATTCACATCATCCTCCTGAACTCATGGACTCAGTGGCAACACTATACCATTAATGGATTTTTCATGCACACACTTCAACAGTGTATACACTATTAGATGCCAGATTTGATACATGCATGATGCATACTTTCAATTGCATGTTTAGCACATAAAGTTAGACAATCAACATGAGCTGTTATTGTTAAATCTGACCTTAGCATGACCGTGTTAGTTATGGGATTCAAAATAAAGGCTATGTCGTGTAAGCTGGGATACCTGGTAACTTCAAGTACCATTAGCAATATTGATTAGCCACATCAAATAGCATGGTGGTTGGAAAAACTAAACAATACAACTAGAATCAAATTTTTCTCAAAATTACAAAAATGCAGTGAATGTCCAATTTTACTTGATGTATTCACATATAGAATCAGCTCATCTATCAGAGACTAGCTAATAATATAAGGGCTTCCAAATTGTACGTCCAATATCTCATTTGACATTCACATTATCAGGAGTGAGAGAAGTATAGTTTAGTAGCATAGGAATATAAGTATAAAACAGACAAAAAAATAGTATTGCTATGTAAACTATATTAACAAATATATCGCTATACAATTAAAATGTTTCAGCATTATGTAATACACACTGAATAATATATTAAATGTGGCAATCTAGCGTAATTGAAATCTACTGTGTCACAGATATTGAGGGCAAGTAAGTATCACAGCACATCTGAGAGTAGCAACCAGGTTTAGGATTGCTACATAAGAAGAAGCCAGCATAGTAGGTCCCCGACTTTGAATACTGATGTTCTATCCGATATGGCTCTAGATGGTCCGATATGTAATAATCCCAGTGTCCATCACCCCAGTACACATCCCAACTACATGAAAGTAGAATACATTTAATTACACATTATAGTTATGACAAGAAATAGGACTAGCTAATTAGGTACTGACTAGTAGCCTTTGTCATCTTCAGTACACATATCTCCCCTCGATGAGCATCCACAGGGTATTTTATTAACACATCCTCTTGCCGCAGCTACTACTGCTCTGACTTTTCTGTTGGGTAGTATCTTAAGAACATTGTCAGTACAGTTTTGTATCACAGGACAGCAGCCAACAATGTCAGTACAATGGATGTCTACTGAATGAACAAAAACAACTTTAACGAAAGGCTACAAGATATACATAACTAGGCACTTACATTGATTGCGCTGAGTCAGACGAGTGACGATATTAGTCTTTGTTTCGATCATATTTGGAATGGCTCCACACTGAGCCAAACTAGCTATGTAGCTTAGACCAATTGCAAAGAGAAGCTTCATTTTACTTTACATTCAGTGAAACTTTACCAAAATTGAACTACAGTGACATAACTTCCTGACACCTTGCATTATGACAATACCATGGCAGTTCATCGGTATTACACACTCATTTAAATTGTTTTTAATAAGAGTCAGCTAATTCAAAACAAAGTTTGGAAAGAGTTTGGATAACTCCCACTGTATCACACTACTCACACTTAGAGATCTTTGTCAAAGCACTTTAACACTACTGTATCGCCATTCCTCCTCCCAACTGGTACTTTCTACGTGAACCTCCCCCACTACTCTCACTCTCTCTTCTCTTTTAACCTTTTGTTATTTTTTATTGACACAATCATGCTTGTACAGTTATAGTAGTGACACAATAATGTCACATAATGTTTGTCCTTTCATTTTAGGGATGCCTCCAGCTCCATGTTCCACCCATAGAACATCCCGTCACTGTGACTTGTGTTGCTCTCCTTTGCATTTGGAACAACATGTTAGAATTAGCACTTCACAAATGAACACTTTTGTTTTCTTCACTCCATGTGTATGGCTGCTATGTACATTCCCCTGTTTTTTACACCCCCCATTCCAATCCCAGCAGCTGGTCCGATGGCCATCTATCATGATCTCTAGCATCCTTGGGTTCAGATAAACTGTCACAGCCATCACCACAGTAGGAGATGGTTCTCTAGAAGTGGCTGCATGAGAATAGGTTTGCTCCTCTGACATTTCCGCAAGTCACTACTCAAGACAAACAAAGAATAACTTCACTCTGACTATCTTTGCTATCTTTTGCTGCTGCTTATCTTGCTGGTTCATTGGTCTGTCACATAAGTTGACTCCATCACCTCCTACATATAATCACTCTTTGAGTGCTGCTTCCTTGACCCCCTCTTTGTGTGGTCCTTATAATTAATTTGGTCTGACTAGAGTTATGGAAGCTCCTAATGCAATTTAGTTTCAAGTATATTTGAATCACTAAATTGCATCAGAGAATCACTTACGATGAGTGCATGATTTATTAAGTACTCTGCCAGTCAGTGCTAGTTACTATACAGATTAGTAAAACTCAAGTTACTCCAATATTTTCTCATATCACCGGACCCCTTGGCATGTTTATTGATTCTCCTTATTATTTTCTTTTCTCCTACATTCTCTTATTTCTTAATTGAAGCTGATTTTTTGAATAAATTGCTGCCTCAGTTACTACAAGAAAAAAAACAAGGAATTAAATATAATTATAGTTCTCTTCAGCTATTTTGTCTTGCTGATTGTATTAATAAAAAAAATTGGAGTGCAAAGTTGGGTTCGACCGAACGCCCTGAAACCAATTGGCTTATTTATTATATGAGTATGATTTTTGTAACTAGTATCATGTTATTATTAAGTCTGCTTCAATGCAGTGTACAATAGCACATTAGGGAAATCACTGAATCATTACATATGACATATACACAGCTATTGATATTGATGAGTACAAGAATAAATCATTAGTTTTGGGAACATTTAATTTGATTTTAATTTAAAGATGTTTATTGTACATATTCTGTATATCTCCATATAACTTTTCTCCACAAGAAAGATTGGCTCCAAGTTTGGAGGCAGCACAATAGTCTGATTTGTCCTCATGAAGGAGTTTGGAGTTAAAAACTGACAGTCTAGTGGAGACTTCATCAAATGTTGGACGTCCTTGTGCTTCAGGATGCCTAGTTATGTAAATACAGCAGGCAACCAATTTCTTTTAGCAGATACAGATTCCACAATGAATATTGTTACCAATCAATAATTAATGTGATTCCCATAAACGTATTCATTAGTTAAAACTAGAGCACTAATAGTGCAAACCCTCAGCGTTAATTAAAAAATTTTTAATAATTCGCCACAGAAGACACTATTGTCGAATAACAAAGTTTTTAAAATTTTCAGCTTATAGTAATTGTATTTTTGAATATAAATTTTAACTTATCTAGCTAGGACATTTAACATTGGCCTGCTTGCATCTCTCAGGTGTTTCCAGGGCTTGTTTGTGGGCATGATGTTTAGAATAACCATTCTATTGCTCCTGGGACTGTTCCACACATTCTAAAGCTTTTTTTTATGTGCTTGACCTTCAGCCATATGGTTTTTACAACTCTCTGAGGACTTCATGGCTTTCTATGGCTTCAGTATCAACCAGGGCTTGGCAAAAAAGCAACCACAGTAACATTTGAAATTTATGACAGGCATGTTACACGAATACTTTGGGCATAGTCTTTGGAGAGCAGGCATACTTACAGTTGACTGAAGAAGCACACCTCCAGCAACAGAGACTTCCCAACACCAGACATAAAGAAAGATTAGAACTGGAAATATAGAATGCATGTAACAAATCAGAACCGGGCGCTGTAAAATGAATAAATAGGCATGGCTGAATAGCAGCGCTCACTGTAGTGTCCGCCTTTTCTCTGGATTTGTCAAATAATAAGCCAAAATTAAAAAAAGTGACAAATTTAAAGGACTTAAATCGTCACATAGTCTGAGTTCCTCTTCTCTCAAGGCATAAAACTTGGCTGTCTTCGAGATCTGCTAGTGACAGAGTGACAGAATGAAGGAATGAAGGACAAAGAGAGTCTCGTACGCATGCTGAGGGTTCAATATAGAGAGAATTTAAGTGTATAATATAAGAATACTTAAGCATGTTAAATTTTATAGAAAATACAAAGATTTTTTAGACTTCTAACAAGTCATAGTTAATTAACTGAAATGGCTGATTTAGCTATAGCTAATCTATGGAAGGTTTAGTTAGTTTTAACCATAATTATTAAGTGAATACAAGAATACATTTTAGTTATAGTTAACTAAGACAATACTAACTTATATGCAAGCAACATTATTCAGTTAACAGGTGAAGATTAGTAATCACTTTGTTCAATCCTGTCAGGTAGTGAGAGTAGCAATTTTAACTATCCTTAACTTCTTACCAGCATGACATCATAAGGCTATAAATAGCACGAGGACACCCAGGAGGAGAAGACAGGCGATAACCAGAGTTTATCACTTTGATAGCCTACATACAAACCACAAAAAATGAATATTTTGGGTTTGATTCAGAAGCATGAGGTCATCACAAAAAGGTTTATATCGCATAATTGTTTCTTCTATTGAATAAAAGCAGGTGTCCCTGCCAAAGTATGCTAACCCTGCTCTTGATTTACTGCAGTCTATAACGCATGTTCAGCAATACCAAGTTGCTGCAGAAGATAGCAGGGAGTAGGCTTTAGGGTCAATAGTAACAACTAAGCTGTAACCCCCCTCCTCATGTTGCTTTCTCCCTCATTTAGGGCTGTTGTAGAGGCTAGCAGTCCCTTTTTAAAGGAATTGCATATAAAAATACTGCTGCATCAGATTCAACTGGCTCATTTTTTCCAACCCAATTACATACACAAGTTTTTTTTGGTATCTCTTTTAAATGCTTTAAAGGGAGAAAGGTACATTATTTTGAAGTGCAAGAGTTAAGTTTCTTAAACCTAAAAGATTAATCCAAGAAAAATTGAAATTTTGCATAAAATTAATTATAATTAAAATACTTACTTTCATGTTGTCCATGTTATCAAATGGCTTCTGTCCAATACTCCAGATCTCATACATGACAACACCATAACTCCACACATCACTGGCACTGGAATACTTCTTGTAGAAGAGAGCCTACATAATGTAATGTTAAATGAAATATATGGGGATGGTAAAATTATTTAATCAATACTTGCCACTTATTAATGTATATGTTGACGTACATATAAGAATTATTAAATACCAGCAAGTACCCCACCACACAGCGGTGCCTGATGTACTAAATTGTGCAAATTTGTAGTGCAATAGAATAAATAAAATAGTTTAATCCATAGTTTCACTCTCCTGCTCTATTTTTTTTCCTCAGCTATCCTTTTTTAACTCATGGATTCCCTTCTCTTCCTCTATCTATCTCTCCTACTCCTCAGTATCTCTTCCCTTTCTTTGTATTTTCTTTCACTTCTTCATTAAAGTAGTTTCATCAGTTAGCTTTTTATCACCTGCTTCTGTTGTTATTGACCCTTGAATTATCCTCCTTCTTAGACTCTCTTGTACTCATTAAGGTTAGCTACTGCAGATGAACACTCTTCCCCAAATAAGTTCAGCAACCCAATGTTCAGTTTTTTTTATAGGATACAATAGATAAAGTTTTTATGTGAATCTATTCAAGTAGAATAATGCTCTGCAGCATTTAGAAATGAAATAAATTGGATGCTTATTATTAATAAAGCATGAGCAAATTCTGATTAGGTTCTTAAGATTAAATTGTCTTATACATTTCGTTATAAAAAAGTTAGATTGGGATACCACAAATCTGCCAGTTTTAGAAACTAGAGACCTTGAGCTATGACATCTGAGTGTAGCAATTGAATGACATGACTATATCAATAATCTATTATTAAACCTTGCCAATTCCGAATCTAACTGTTTTAGAATGCAGCAATGGCTAAAACCTAAAGTATAATAAACAATAAATTTTGTGAATGTATAAACCTAGAGCATGGTATTAATGAAAAACAAGTTCAAAATTTGATTCTAAATGTATGTAGATGTTATTAATACCTCAGGAGCTGTCCACTTGACAGGAATCTTCCCTCCGTGAGAAACATAGTAATTCTCATCCAATAAATCACGTGACATACCAAAGTCTGCTATCTATACATAACAATTTGCAGCAATACAATCTTACAACAGTTACAAAGTGCAGCTGAGAGTTAAACAATGTTGTGCATTAAGTATTGTACTAGCTTGAAAATTTTTTTATACAAATTATACAGATAAAAAATGTTGAATGTAATTACTAACAAAACTAACAATATAATGTATATTAGAATGTAAGTATTAAGTACCACTTTTGAAAGCTATCTATACAAAATTTGTTAAAATTTATAGTACAAAAGTAAAAAGGTTTTAGCATACTTTGTTATAACATTATTGGTGTTATTGGTTAATTAATTTGTTTGACTTCCCTTATACAATTGCAGCTATACTCTAAAAATAATTTAACTAGAGCACTAAAAGTGCACACCCTCAGCGTTAGTTAAAAATGCAATAATTTACAAAAGAATAAGTCACTATTGTAGAATAACAGTAATCGTTTTAGATTGAAACTTTCTCACCTGAAGGGGTCTAGAAAAAAGCAAAGGAAAAATGTGAAAAAATCTTAGTTGTCACCGGGGATTTGAACCCAGGGCCACTGGCTTTAGCCACCAGTGCTCTAACCACTGAGCTACGACAAGCCTCGACTTCCAAGACTCTCACATTTTTCCTTTATACTGTTGAGTAGTACCGCTTGCTGCAGTCTCGTACCCAACAGACCACCAATTATGTGCCGTCAGAACACCTTTTCGGTGTCGACCGGAAACACCTCCCCCTCCGGAGAGGAGCCATAATTTGTGGATTAAAAAGGCTTTAACATCAATCTAGTTTTTATGAAGGGTCAGAACTTGATAATAGTAATAGTTTTATTCTATTTATGAATATAAAATTCTAACTTGTCTAGCTAAGGCATTTCAAATTGGCCTGCTTGCATCTCTGGGATTCTTCATGCATTTCAAGGACTTTTTGGGGCATAAACATTTAGAACCATACACACCTGGCAGCTAAACGATTGAATGGCCGTATAGCAGCGCTCACCATAGTCTGCCTTTTCTCTCGTTTTCTCAAAAACTAAGCTGAAATTAAAAAAAGTGGCAAATTAAAGGGACTTAAATCATCATCTAGTCAGAGTTCTTCTTCTCTCAAGGCATAAAAGTCTGCCATCTTTGAGATCCGCTGTTGACAGAGTGACAGAATGAATGAATAAATAAAAGACTAACGGACTACTATTACCCTCTTGCGCATGCGCACTGAGGGTTAATGATGACATCTTTATATTGTAGCACAGTAGTTCAGCACCAATGAATAGTGTGGTCCTTGTGGTTTATGTCTGTGTCCAAATTAAATGTGTTATAATGATGACAAAATATCAATAAAAAAGCGTCAAGAGTATAGACTCACTTTGCATATCCTGTCATCTGACACTAGAATGTTCCTAGCTGCCAGGTCTCTGTGGACAAACCCCTTGTTAGATAAGTACACCATGCCTGAGGCTACTTGGCGGCAGTAACTGAGTAATTCATGGCCATCTATCTCAGGACTCACTCCTCCATCATCAGTCCTCATGGAGAGTAAGTAATCCCTCAGGTCTCCTTTCTTTAGCATTTCCAGAACTAACAATATCTGCAGGGAGAAACATTGTGACACAGCTTTTTTTGCTACCTTACTTTAAACTCACTGGCTCTCCATCTTTGATCACACCATACATAGTCACTACATTGTGGTGTTTGAACTGAGCCATAATAGCTGCTTCCTGCAGAAACTTCACTTTGTCATCTTCACTGGATCCTTCTTTCAGAGTCTTCACTGCCACATCCAGGCTGTCATGTCTGCGTTCCCACACTCCCTTGAAAACATCACCAAACTGACCAGAACCAAGATGGTCACCTAAACTGGTAAAAAATGAACAAAATTCATTAAGATTCTGGATAAATCAAAAAATTCAATGAAACTTACAGTACATCATATCTCGTGACATCATCTGTTACCATTGTCTCCATCTGCTCATAGAGACCCACCACATTATTGGCAGGGACTGTGTATATGGTGTCATACTATTGAATAAATAGTTAAGACATGAAATGCTGCAATAATTCATCACGTGAATCCTAAAATTATCACTGTGGCTATTCTAATGATGCTATGCCATTCTCTAACTTTGGCTGACTGAGAGTATAACATTATCTCATTTGACTTTAGTCCAAAACAGTATGCTTTTCATGTGCTGCCCGTTATTGCATTATGTTCATTATTGTTGTTAAATATGTATAGAAATAATGAAAGCTCCAATACACTCGTGATCTAAATACTTTTGGTCGCCTTGAAGTGGCCAGTGGTAGTAAATCATCAATTTCATAAGCTATAAATATTTACCTCTCACACACAAAATTAGTGACTATGCAGTAGTTTATAGCTAAGCCCTGAAACTTCCCATGTCAGAAATCACACTAATACAAGTTAGAAATGCCAGTATTGTATTGCCTGTATAAATTCAAGTCCATAATACAGTAAAAATAAGCGTACCTCATAACTTTTTTTTTGTGATGGCATATTTTGTGAAGTCTGTAGCTGAACACCTTCGTACTGTAAGACATCAATAAGTAAGGTAATATTATAGGCCTACATGCACAAATTCATGCCTGCCAGTTCTTGACTTATTCATGACATTAAGAAGCCATATTATTGACCCAAGAAACCAAACTCCATTTTAATTGAGTAAAGGATGCACCTTAGCTAATTTGCATTGTCATAATCATAATTGTGTTTTTATAAAGCTACATAAAACAACTAGTGCCTGCTGGGCATATGTACATTGTATATATGCGCATTTCATTCCATTATCTAAGAATGCAATGAAACAACAGTCGTGAATCTCATGAGGGTAGTAGTTTTGTGCAGACATCTGCTTATTGAAATCAGTGCATCATCAAGAAAAATAAAATATGGTAAGTGTAATATAAAGTAAAAGATTTATTGAAGTATGAATTATATTACATATTTATAGCTCACCACATGTTCATTAAAGCTTGTCGATTGCACTGCCTTTCCAAATGCCTGTGTGCTAGGTCCTATCTCAGAATAGTCATATACCTGAATGACTGGTTTACTCAGAAGTGTATCCTTTAGTTCTATATTATTATTATATTATATATAAATACTATATAAAACACCCATAATCAGTTTAGCCATTAACTGCACATTAAAAAAAGAATTAACCCTGATTGCTGCTTGTACTACCACCACTACTTGATTTCCTATTATGCTATTATTTTACTACAGATATACCTTATTGGCTAATTACATCCTTATATAGTAGCGTAGTGTGAAAGTATTGTGCATTACAACTACACTATTAAGAATATCACAAAGAAAATTTTAAATAACGTGACTTGATTTTGTTGCTTCTTTTTCAATTGAAACAGTTGAGGGGAGCGGTTACTATGGCATTTAATCCCCTTTACCGCATATGCGTAATTTAACAACTTGACTTTATTTTAGTAGTTTTAATGTTAGTTGTTAAAATCATTAGTTTAACAGTAGTGTAGTTTAAGGCTCGCTCGCCATTTGTGATCAAGCACACCACTAGTTTATATACTATATAAAACACCCATAACCAGTTTAGCCATTAACTGCACATTAAAAAAAGAATTAACTCTGTTTGCTGCTTGTACTACCACCACTACTTGATTTCCTATTATGCTATTATTTTACTACAGATATACCTTATTGGCTAATTACATCCTTATAGTAGCACCATAAGAAGCCAGAAATATTGCAGTTACACACTATTAAAATAACAGAGGCTGAAGTCAAACCAAAAAAATCTATATCAACTTATGCATCCATCGACTTGCCTTATTTCTACTCTACAATGACGACCTTCTAACCAGTTTTATGTCATTATGACTTCTTCCTCGTTTATTATTCCAGTGTTATATTTATAGCTACTATAATCAGCATGAATTAACTTACCTATTGTGCTATTGTAAATAATATTATCTATGTCTCTTACTCCACTCCGTCTGGTTAACTTGGGTTTCTTTTTTCGATACAACATAAACAACGACAACAACAGCAATACCATGATGATGATGACAATGAGTATAGCCACGCCTCCTATGGATCCATAAACTGGTAATGCATTACCGCCTCCAGATGAAACTTTAGAATTCATCTCAAAGGAGGATGATGCAATAGTTAATTTCGTTGGCAAGGCACTGGATACGACGGGACTCATAAAAGAGGAAATTTCAGAGGTTGTAATAAGTAAAGTCATGGTAGATGATATAGAATTATAAGCAATGTTGTTAACTGATGATACTTCATTGGGATGACTAACTGGGGAGGATGTGATCATGTTCAGAGTGTAGTCGCCGACCATTACCGTTGTAGACAAAGAATCAGAAGTGGCACTAGAAGGTGTGACACTTGGTGCTGTATTAAGAATGTTATTAGTGATAAGAGTATCAGTAGTAGTGGCAGAAGAGGAGTAAGATTTTGTGGATGATGGCATAATCTGAGGCATAGAATTATCATGAGGATGTATCACTGGTGGGTCCGTGGGTGGAAATGGAGCTGCATATAAAATGAATACAACTAACTAATGACACCCAAGACTTTCTAGCCGTGGTTGGATAACTGTAAAAACTGGTCAGATATTTCATATGCATGCTTGGAACTTCAAATAAAGTGCCTATCACAACAAGAGTAACTTGCACTTAATATGATTAACTGTATTGTTTAAAGAATAGTTAGATATTGCATTATCACTAGGTTTATGCTGAGTCATAAGATAAAGATAGTAAAAAAATTTACACTGGGTATTTCAGACTGTGAGCCTTCATTATTTCAATAAATATACACATTGTATAATATATATCTAAATATTATATATAATATATTTACATAATAAATAACATGAGCTACAGTATAAAAACACTTAGGCAGGAATAAAGTCTTGGTGGGGTTTAGCTTTGCTCTCTCAAGTTTGGAGTAGATTTACCACATTTGGTAAATCGGTCATCAAGATAGTGGTAAATATAGGTGCATGTGGCTTACAGACTGACTATGCTTGGCAATAATTGGAACAAATCATTTCAAGCATTGTATATAAAAGAATGCATTCATGTGATTAATACATTTTCAAGCTGTAACTATAACATTCACTTAAAACGTAATGTAATTGCCAAATTTAATAGGCTAAAAGTAAACTATTACAATTACTTACTAATATGAAGCCACATAAGACGCAAAGCTTGAGATTGCATGGTACCAAGATCAATAGGCATACTGGAAGCTTCAGGTGCTCCAAGATATAAATACGAGTCTGGGGCAGTTAATCCTGGGTGACTGCTGGAATCAAATCCTAGTAAGTTTGGGCCTTCATCCTCAATTGTCACACCAATGAGGAAGTTTCGTGCTGGAAGAACAAACTGATCTCCGTCAAGTAAGGATCTTACTTCGCAGCAAGGATCACCACACTGATTTTGATTTTCTACAAATCTTATTTGAATATTTCTATCTACTATAAATCTGTCATTGCTGTGAGTAAGTATAAGAAGGGTGAATACAGTCTTATGACTGTTTGAACCTGTATTGTAGCAGTACTCAACAGCTGTTACAGTCCCACTGCAGTTCAATGCATCATCATTCACACTGTAGATGTAACTATAATTAAAACTTGATGGTTGTCGTGTGTATCCCAATACTTGTGCTCTCCCTCCAAGGTCAGGAAAATAGTATTTGTTACTGCTTGTGTCCAGAGGGGAGCATCTCCACTCATAGGTTGATTTGTACCCTGTCAAATAGAAAAAGATATATAGCTTAATTGTATACAAGAATTGAAAATACAAGAAAGACCTAATAGAAAATATGCTCTCTGTCTATATTCATAAAGTAATGTATACCATGATATACATCCGCTCTGTTTCTAACAGAGACAATGGTGTATGTTCAAGTTGAAACAATAATTGAAATAATGCAGTGATAGTCTATAAATCCAGTTCATATACACTCTGCCACATAAATTCAGTGCATTCTTGGCTAAAATAATAATAATTATAGTTTCGTATAGCCAGTAAAGTTTATACTAAGCTATTATGTATATATCAATTCCTTAAACTGCTTTAGAGCAATATCAGGTATCATTTAATCAATCGGTTAGTCCTTCTAGGTTATATTGTGAATTCATGTAAGTATAATGAATAGATTAAAATAAAGTATATAGCAGCTATGTACCAATAGTACAGGGTAGGATCAAGGGGGAGTGGGAGCTCAGGGAGCCAGGGCCCCTTTCTTCTCCCAACCAAGTTTTTTTTATTTTTTTTTATTACAAATTTACTAATATTGGTAATACAATTTACGGGACAACTGAATTCTAACTTATGCTCTTCAATCATAAATTAAAAACTTATATAATCAATCATTATCATTTTAATACATTTCATAAGTTTTGACCTAAATATAGTTGGGCCCTTCCATGTAGCTAGCGCTGGATCTGCCCCTGTAGTCTAGTTGGGCTTGCAGAATATCAGTCCCTTTATAATAGAAGGATCATGCATTCCTTTATATTCTGTTAAGGTTCCTTCAACACAAAACATACAGATGATACAATATCACTTAGGTAAAAAACAACAACAAAAGATGAAAGAGAAAAAATATATATAACCAGACATTTTGAATAGCCTCCCTGCTTCCTAACATACTTCTATAAACTTACCATGAAAAAAGTAGATAAAAATAATTCCTAAGTAAATCTTCTTGAGCGTAACTGGCTCCATTGTATTCCCCGAAGATACCCCCAAATAGAGAGGGCTAAGGCAAGGGACACGCCCAAGCACCCTCAAGGGAGGTCAACTTAAGTCACACGCAACAGTTTAAACTACTGCGTAAGGCAACTAAATGCCCTAGCTAAGCTTCTTTGGCCCGCGCGGATAAAGTTGGATGGTGAATGTTAGCAGCCTCGAAATACTTTTCTTGCTTCTTGCTGCGATAGTCCAGCGTAGCTAACCCTTTACCGCTCGCCAAAGGGGAAGAAGCTGGAAGTAACAATACTTTTATGGATTTTTTTTTTGTTGCAAGATTCAATGATTTGAGAAGGCGCAACACTTATTTTCCTAAGTCACCATTAATCTATTTGCCACTTTCCCCTAAAAGAATTCAAAAGAGTTAATGAGGGAAAGAAAGTCGTTTACTTAGAATTTGAGCATTCAATTTTAAAATTTTTTATCATAAAATAAAGTTCAGGTATGGGTGGGTGCGTGGCATAGCACACATGAAGAAGCGAACAACAGCAAGGAAAGGAGGAGGGGCTCGAACGTTAGCTAACTGAATGGACTTTATTAGCGTAGTTTTGTCAAATAGGTGTCTCTTTCATTTTACTGTGTAACTCGTTTGTACTGTTCTTCATGAGCCTCTAATCCTAACCTAAGGGGAGGGAGCCAGTTCAACATGGAGATTTAGTGAGGGAGAATCAAGGAGAAGAACCTGGTGGCAGCGATCCTATAAGCCCCAGGTGTACGAGATCAAGAGTCAGAGCTGATCAACTGACAGTTAACATGTCAAACTTTATAAGGTGTTTGTGAGTACTTTTCAAAGGATTGTTAGCTAAATGGAATAGTATCATATACTGTTGTACCTGATAGTTTCATTGCCACCATTTGCCTCCTTAAATAATAATAATAATAATAATAATAATGTGTGTATGCATACATGTGTGAGTGTTCTGAAGCATCGTTCTATATTGCGCAATATTCTAAGTCTCCAATATTCTCCAATTTATCAAAGCATGTGCATCTATTTTATCTGTATTCATTTATGCATCAATAGCAACCTTGCCTTTACCAGTGAAACAATTTATATTTACAATAGAAATACACAAACTTCTGGTATGTGTGTACTGGGTATAGAAAACTAAGTTCAAAGTTATATTAATATGTTGTGAGATTTATTTGCTAAAATCTCCACATTTTTTTTATTACAGTTATAAAAAAGTATTCTCTTTCCCACTCAATTCAAAAGCAGTGAATGAAAGTTTATATTGAAGAAGACATAGTATTCAAAGTTTAACTTCTAATTGTCTCTGTGTAATAACTGCACATTAGTAAATGACTTCAAGACTATTACTACTTTTACTTCAATTTTTATATTGTAGCTGAAGATCTCTATACATGTTACTAGCCAATGGCAATGCACTACCTAGTGTAGTAACTAAGTTGACATCTTCTGGATCCCAGTAGAAAAGATGTGAATGAGGCAGGCACAAACTGGAAGACACATCTAGAAAGCTTGGACGGCTTCCTGGAATTGGATGCCTAATAAATAATAGCTTTATGAAATAAAATTACATTTTTATTAAATAATTCGTCATCAATTTCATATACAATGAATACATTTTAAATAATACTAACCAGCATGAAATCATAATTTTGTAAATAGCCCGAGGGCAGCCTGGAGGAGGAGGCAGTCGGATCCCAGATTTTATTAAAGGAATCACCTAGAAAGGGGGCAAGTATAATGCACAAAATTAAAGCAGTCTTGCGTAATTAGTAATTATGTAATTTGAATTAACAGGAGTATATTATATATTTTTGTTCCCCTCTTTTCTATCAATCAGTTCATAGCTGAATGTATTTTCAACTGAACCCACACACAAATAATCATCATTGAAATCAACTCTGTGATAGTCTCCTGTATACCCTAGCAGCTTTGCAATAGAATTCATATCTATGGTTATTTTAGTCTGAATTAAATATTTAGCTTCAATTAAACTATAAAGTTTCAAACAATAGTTTACTTACTTTTGAAATGTTACCTCTAAATTAAGTGATATAAATCAAGCTTGAAGACACAGGACGAGATGAAAAGTATAGTTGTCATTACATTAATAATTAAATCTGAATTTTAGAAGACATATTTTCAAAAAAATTAACTATAAGGATACTCCCAATTATAAAAAGAACACTATAATGGCAATACTGTCATGATGAAATAAGGATCATACTACTTCATTAAAATAGATGCACTTATATGAATTTGCAAATACCTCTCTGTTACTGATATCTTCGAATGGCTTGTGTCCCAAACTCCATACTTCATACATCACTACGCCAAAACTCCAGACATCACTTGAAGTGGAATACTTCTTGTATAATATAGCCTTCAGTCAATTATATATACATATTAAATATAATATATATATATATATATATATATATACATATATATATATATACATACATATATATAATACTTATAGCACGAGTCAGAGTACAATATGGGAAAATATTTTACGAGCACGCAAAATATTTTCACGAGCCAAAGGCGAGTGAAAATGTGGCGTGAGAGTAAAATATCATTCCCATATTGTACGACGAGTGTGATAAGTGATTTATTGCTGCCTTGATATTTTTTCTCAACCGGTTACAATTCAATTTTCATTGATTTTACTCGCTACGCGCATGCGTAGTGTACCGTACAATATAAACCGTACAATATGGGAGAATACAGAACGCTCGCGTGATGCGGAAATATTCAAGAAAAAATATCAAAGCTGCAATAAATATATATATATTTATTGCAGCTTTGATATTTTTACTTGAATATTTCCGCATCACGCGAGCGTTCTGTATTCTCCCATATTGTACGGTTTATATTGTACGCTCCTTGTAGCGCGCGCGTAGCGAGTAAATTCAATGAAAATTGTATTGTAACCGGTTGAGAAAACTTTCAAAGAAGCAATAAATCACTTATCACACTCGTCGTACAATATGGGAATGATATTTTACTCTCACGCCACATTTTCACTCGCCTTTGGCTCGTGAAAATATTTTGCGTGCTCGTAAAATATTTTCCCATATTGTACTCTGACTCGTGCTATAAGTATTATATATATGTATGTATATATATATATATGTATATATATATATATATATATATATATTATATTTAATATGTATATATAATTGACTGAAGGCTATATTATACAAGAAGTATTCCACTTCAAGTGATGTCTGGAGTTTTGGCGTAGTGATGTATGAAGTATGGAGTTTGGGACACAAGCCATTCGAAGATATCAGTAACAGAGAGGTATTTGCAAATTCATATAAGTGCATCTATTTTAATGAAGTAGTATGATCCTTATTTCATCATGACAGTATTGCCATTATAGTGTTCTTTTTATAATTGGGAGTATCCTTATAGTTAATTTTTTTGAAAATATGTCTTCTAAAATTCAGATTTAATTATTAATGTAATGACAACTATACTTTTCATCTCGTCCTGTGTCTTCAAGCTTGATTTATATCACTTAATTTAGAGGTAACATTTCAAAAGTAAGTAAACTATTGTTTGAAACTTTATAGTTTAATTGAAGCTAAATATTTAATTCAGACTAAAATAACCATAGATATGAATT
>WLWD01002575.1_pt1 | contig 28546 bp, 12 predicted proteins | sample 6712731 | NCBI WGS metagenome assembly WLWD01 (sample SAMN12718690, study PRJNA576275) | sponge metagenome | isolation source: marine sponge | host: Mycale hentscheli | place: New Zealand: South Island, Marlborough, Capsize Point | collected 2014-11-01
ATACACACAATCATGTCACTTCACCTTTCTCTCATTTCGATTCGACTTATGCTCATGCGTATTGTTTCCTCACGACTCGTTCACGTTCTCCTCATTAACACCCGGGCACGAGGCACCTTAGCTGAGTGACCTTGACCTCTCACGTTTTTGGTATCACTAATTTCTATGGTCACGCAGTTGTCTAATAAAACCTTAAAGCTAACAAGTCAAGTTTTCTAGCTAGCCTACTTGTTCGTTCGTAGCTAGCTCTACCCCTTTCGAATACAGTCAACTTCTCCACCGCTGAGCCCCATCATTTTTGGTCCTTCGACCCTCGAGGCGTACCTGCTCGACCACTCGGTTCCGTGTCGTCTAGGGCTCTATCTCTCTCAAACACTCGATCTAGCCTAGCTACCGGTTGACGACTTGTCGACCATTACCTTCTGTTCTCTTCGATCTCCGAGTTGGGAACACACTTGGGAATACCCTACGCCCTCTAATTTGGGAACACTCTTCGCACGCCACTTTGGGAATTCACCACTCTACTCCACATCATGGCCGAGGAAACAGCCATTCCGCCCGAGGTTACGGGTGCACGAGTTTCACGTGCGTCAGCCATCAGGCCGGACGACGAGACGTACGCGCGTCTCGTACGTAAACGAAGTGGACGCACGGGTTTCATTACGAGAACCGAAAGAAGTATCTACGCCCTGCGCGACTCCACCCCGGACAAGTGGGTTCAGTCTACCATTACACACTTGCGAGACGAGCTTACCAAGTATGTTGACGGCTTCAATGACGCCAACAGGCAGATCGAGTCTCACCTCGAGGATGACGAAGCTAGTCTGATGAAAGACTCAGACAACATTGACGAGCAGCTCAGAAGGCACGCTCATCTCTTCGGGGAAGTCGAGAGACTCCAGCAAAGACTCCACGTATGGAAAACACTCTCAGGTATGGACGCCACAACCAATGTTCTTCATGATTCCGCCGACAAAGGCTCCAGCCTCTTCAGAGATCTACTCTGCTCTTTCAGAGCGGAGCTCCTTGAACTTCAACGCACTTATTGCAGTGTGTTGGAAAATCCTTTCATCCAGGATCGTATTAAGCATCTCACCAAAGAGATCTCTGCCTTCACGTCCATGTGGACGGACGCTACGGCATCCGCTGCCACCTCCTCTCCTGCCACTCCAGTGACCACTCCTTCGAGTAGTGAGCCACGTTCTAGGATGAACCCCATAAATGTACAAATAAAAAAGTTCAAAGGCAACCCTCTCAAGTGGGCATCCTACAATCAAGCTATCAAATCCACACTCAATGATCGAGCAGCAGGCTTCTCAGAATGCTCCAAGATCACCATTATTCAGGACTCCATCGCCCATCCAAGGGCTGAATCTATAGTGGACGCTAAGGTGCACGAAGGCGCCTCTAGCGAGGAGATCCTGGACGCCCTTGCCTATGAGTTTGGCCGGGAGCAAGTGGTACTCCCTCTTTTGGTCGCCAAGATCTTTAACGTTCCTCAGTTGGCCAAATCAGAAGCATCGGTTCTACAATTCAAGGAGTCGGTACTCACCCCATACGTTGTTCTCAGAAAGCTTGTCGACAGGGACATGGACCTTGTATTTCCACACATTTTCCAGTCGTACATGACGCCGAACATGCGCCAGATGTGGGAGCAATATGTCGACGACAAGCTGGAAAGACCCACTGTCGACGACCTCAGTAAGTTCCTTGATACGAGATTCAAGTGGACGCGCCCATCTCTTCAGGACGCTCCATCTCCTTCGCCGGCTCATCCACACCAACCTCCAGTTCAATTCAAGTCTTCAGTCACACCTCCTCAGAAGAAACAGGCCTCTTCCAACAAGTGCGTTCTCTGTGACGAGTCACACTGGATTGGGAGATGCTCGGCGTTTGCTGCTCTACCACTCGATGAGCGCAATCAGCTAGTTCGACAGAAAAGGTTATGTCTGAACTGCCTGACACCGTCACATGCAGTGAAGAACTGCAATAATAAACACACTTGCCGTCATTGCGGCCAAAAACATCATTCCCTTCTCCACAGAGGATCACAGGCTCCTACCTCACCTCCAGCCACATCCGCTGTGGCTGCTGCAGCTCCTACAAGTACTGATGCACAGGTCACACCTGATCTTTCAACGCCTCAGACGTCGTCACCTCACACCTCTTTCATCTGTTCCGTGATGACGAGGCTCGAATTCCAGGGAGCTCACACTCGTGCTCGACTGCAGATGGATCACGGCAGCGGCATGAATTTCATTACGGAGGACATTGCCAGCCTTCTCAAGTTGCCACGTTATCCCCAAGAGCTCTCCTTCACCGGAGTTGGCTTGGGCACGCACAGGTCTACCTCTTACGTTCTGTTGCCAATACACTCGTGCAACTCCTCATTCAAGACAGACCCGGTACGCTTGTCCATCGTACCCAAAATCGTTACGACAGCAACTCCAGCCAACGCTAAAGAAGTCGTGGCTCGTGCCACTCAGGCAGGAATTGTTCTTTCCGACCCACTTCTGGACGGTAAGGTTGATCTCCTCGTTGGAGGCGACTATCCTTGGGAGTTTTGTGGTGACTCCAAGGTAGTCGCCCCCTATCGTTTCATATCCACTCCCTTTGGTTACGGAGCAGTGGGACCCATGCTCGGCTCTCCAGTCAGCTTGGCCACGGCTGCCGTCTCATCTTCTCTCTCGGATGACCTCTCCAAGCTGTGGACCTTGGACCAAGTACCGGAGGCTTCGCGGCTCACAGCCGACGAACAACGGGCAGTGTCAATCTTTCAAGACACTACCTGCTGGGCTGATGGGAAAGTTCAGGTCTCTCTTCCCTTCAAAGCGGAACCACCCACTCTGGGTGACTCCAGGGCTCAAGCCCTCTCTCGTCTACTTCGCAATGAACAGTCGCTCGACAGGAAAGGTGAGCTCGGGCCATTCAACGAGGCTCTAAGGGAGTACATTACTCTGGGGCATGCTCATGTAGTGCCCTCTCATGAACTCAATCCGTCCAATACTACCTACTACATGCCTGTCCACGGCGTCTTCAAGGCTGCCTCCACAACGACGAAGGTGAGGCCAGTTTTTGACGCCTCGGCGCCCTCGAAGTCCGGCGCATCACTTAACGACTGCCTTCTGGTGGGGCCGAATCTCTACCCCCAGTTGGCGGAAGTCCTTCTCAAATTCAGGACACATCCAGTCGGTCTCTCAGCGGACATCTCCAAGATGTTCCGGGAGATTCGACTGGATCCATCTCATAGGGATTTCCATCGTTTCCTGTTGAGAGATGTTATGGGTTCCATCGTAGACTGTAGAATGGAAAGGGTCACCTTCGGTGTCGCCTCTTCGCCCTTTCTGGCCACTCAGACTTTGAGATTCTTGGCCGACACGTTCCAGACTAAATACCCTCGAGCTGCAGAACTCATCCGCACTACCTTCTATGTTGATGACTTTGTCTCTGGTGCGGAAGACCTCTCAGACGCCGTTGCAGTTCAACATGAGTTGTGCAATCTCCTCGGCGAGAATGGCATGTCACTGAGGAAGTGGCGCAGCAACAACGCGCAGTTCGTTCTTGACACTCCCGAACATCTTCGCGAATCTTCATCCTTTACTCTGTCCTTCAAAGAATCGCCTAAGGCGCTCGGCGCCCATTGGGATACGTCCTCAGACACCCTGTTCGTTTCAACACCTACTCCACCAGACAAAGATTCGAAAGTAACCAAACGTTCCGTGGCATCTGTGTCTGCGGCAGTTTTTGATGTCATGGGCCTCTTCTCGCCTACCACTGTTCTGCCCAGAATCATACTGCAACAGGCGTGGAAGCTGCAACTCTCGTGGGATGCTCCACTCCCGCCAGACCTCTCCATCGAATGGCACTCCTGGGTTGAAGAGCTCCCTCTCATAGGTGAGCATCCGATACCCAGGAGGTTCCTCAACCTTGAACCCGACCGCATACAATCTCTCTCTCTTCATGGTTTTGCCGACGCGTCAGCCAAGGCATACGGTGCGGTTGTGTATCTTCGCGCTCTTCTAGTCGATGGCTCTGCAGTCACAGCATTAGTGACGGCCAAAGCCCGTGTCCTACCCCTAAAGCACACCTCTATTCCTCGTGCCGAGCTTGTGGCAGCCCATCTTCTCTCAAAGTTGCTGGCTCGTACTGCGCAGGTTCTCGACGTCCCTTCCTCGTCTCTGTTCGCCTGGACGGACAGTGCCATCGTCTGGCATTGGCCGTCCAAAGACAGTGCATCAATTCGTGATAGATTCGTGGCCAACCGAGTACAAGCCTGCCACGACCTTCTGACACAGGTCAGATGGTTGCACGTCCCCACGGCTGACAACCCAGCAGACATTGCTAGCAGAGGTATGTCAGCCAAGGACCTTCTTGCCTCAAGCTTATGGTGGTCGGGACCTCCTTGGTTAACTCTGGCTCCAGCCCAGTGGCCAGTGACCACACCTTCTCAACCTCCTTCAAGTAGACCTGTTCTCATCACTGCTCCAAATGCTACTATGCCTTCTTCACAGTCTGGCTTCCTCAACGAGCTCTGGACGCGCTTCTCGTCTCTCCACAAGTTGGAACGAGTGGTAGCCTACATTCGCAGGTTCGCTGCCAACACGCGTTCTCACACCCGCTCTGAGAGCACCTCACTCATGTCTGATGAAATCTCTGACTCTCGCCACACTCTCCTTCGACTTGCTCAGTTGCAAGGTCTAGCAGACGTCTACTCAGCCGTTTATGCTGGTTGCTCACTCCCAAAGAAACACCCTCTATTCGGGGTTCAAATCTCCATTGTTCGAGATGTTCTTCACATCGCTACCAGGATCAGGGATGAACATTCTCCCACTCAACCAAAATTTCTCATCCTACTTCCGTCCAATTCACACTACACCTGTCTGTTTCTAGTCACCGCACACCACACTCACCACCACCCAGGTGTGAGTGCCCTCCAAGCGATCATAGGTGACGGCTATCATGTCAAGGGCCTCAGGTCTGCCCTCAAGAAACTTTCGAGACAATGTCCTACTTGTCAACGAGCCTATGCTCGCACTCTGAGCCAACAGATGGGGCTTCTGCCCACTTCACGAACAACTCCGGCTCCTCCGTTCGACACCACAGGTGTGGACTTCGCGGGACCATTCTGGCTTCGCCGGGGACACACCAGAAAGCCAGTGTATGAAAAGTGCTGGGTCGCGGTCTTCGTTTGCACCGCCACCAAGGCTGTTCACGTAGATGTGGCAGCATCGCTATCAACCAACGACTTCCTCGCCACGCTCTCCAGGTTTGTCGCCAGAAGAGGCTGCCCGAGTCTAATCATGTCTGACAACGGCAGCAACTTTCGCGGCGCCCGGGAGAGCCTCAATGAGCTAGTAGCACATCTCAACAAGGAAGAGACAAGGCAAGGGATCATCAACTTTACACACAGACACGGGATCAAGTGGCAAACCTCACCTCCCAGGGCACCACATTTCGGTGGCCTGTGGGAGGCAGCGGTCAAGCAGCTTAAACTCTTACTGCACAAGAACGTCGGACCTCATCGGCTGAGGTTTGATGAGTTCTATACCATCCTAACCGAGTTAGAAAGTATTCTCAACAGCCGCCCACTCTATCCTCCACAGATCGATCAGGCAAGCCCAGTGGAACCACTTACGCCGGGACACTTCCTCATCGGGAGACCCTTGAGGGCTCTGCCCACTCCGGAGCAGAGCAAAGCCGAAATCACAACTCTACGTCGATGGAGGCTAATTACCCAACTTAAAAACAACTGTTGGCAGCAGTGGTTGTCAACTTATCTCCAGTCAATCCAAGACAGGCACAAATGGAAACAGTCACAAAACAACATAAAGGTGAACGATCTTGTGTACATAAAAGATGCCACTCTAGGCTATAGAGTCTGGCCGTTGGCCAAAGTCCTCCAGACCTTTCCAGGTGACGATGGAAAGGTGCGTGCCGTCAAGCTCCTCTGCAAGGGCAAGGAGTTCACTCGGGCCATCCAGTCCTTAGTACCACTCTCCCTTCCCGAAGGATGTGCCCGAATCTCCAATGCTGCTTCAGCCAGCAACCTGTAAGACAATAAAGAACAATTGGTTATCTCGATGTTTATGTTTATGTCACACCTACACGGACGTTGATCGTCACCTCACTCAACATCTATCTTCACACTTATGGAATTTACACTACAACTACACAACTTTATTATTTTTACGTTCCTCTCCTACTTTATCTCATTCTTACTCTCGCGGGGGGAGTCTGTCTGGGACTCACCCAGACAAAGATTGAACTTATAGACTATTTGCCATACATACACACAATCATGTCACTTCACCTTTCTCTCATTTCGATTCGACTTATGCTCATGCGTATTGTTTCCTCACGACTCGTTCACGTTCTCCTCATTAACACCCGGGCACGAGGCACCTTAGCTGAGTGACCTTGACCTCTCACGTTTTTGGTATCACTAATTTCTATGGTCACGCAGTTGTCTAATAAAACCTTAAAGCTAACAAGTCAAGTTTTCTAGCTAGCCTACTTGTTCGTTCGTAGCTAGCTCTACCCCTTTCGAATACAGTCAACTTCTCCACCGCTGAGCCCCATCAGTAACTTCTCCGAAGCCTTCAATGTCGGCCAAAATAGTAGTAGCAGTAAAAGATGTAGAAATGGAGTCAGTTTAGCAGAGCTTCAAAGGGAAAGAGTCAAACTGGGTTTTTATTTCAGTCAGACCAGTTTCCATGGCAGCTTGAGCAGAGAGTAACTCAACTGAAGTATACATATTTAGAGCCTCAGAAATTTGTTTGCTTACTTGTTGAATGTTGACTTGTAAACGAGTCATGGATTCCTGTTGAATCTTTAAAGCAGTTTCCTTCTGGAAATTCACTTCTCTATTTTTGGCTAACAAATCTTTCTCTCGAGTTTCAATGGCTTCACGAATTTTTGTGAATTCAGATTTGATAAGTTCATCAACTGAAGCTTTCTTTTCCTGGACCAGAGCAATCATTTTGTCTGCTTCAGAGGCAGAAGTCTTGAGCTGATCAGCAGCTGATGTAGCTTGCGACAGTAGAGATTTGAGTTGTTGTTTTCCTTTCTCTGCCACTTGCTCTACTCTATCATACTTGTGGTTGTTATGCTTGAGAATAATACAATCTCTGCAAACTAACTGTTTGCATGTCTCACAGTAAAACTTGAGTACCTCGTCACTGTGTAGCTGGCAACTGGCAGTCTTGTGAGGAATGCTGTCTAGCAAGGTCTTTGTATTCACTCTCTCCTTTCCGAGCTCCACAAGTTTGTGCGAGTATTTGTCTCTGTGTCGAATGTGGTCTTGCGTACACTTGCTACACAGAAACTTGCAGCAGTTACAGCAGAATGTAGTAGCATTACTTTCATAACTATCCAAGCAGCGATCACAGGCAATGTCAGAGCTAGTCTCAATCTTGAGTGCATATTCAGCTACTTCCACCTCGTGTTGTTTGCGAAGATCTTTAGGCAATGCAGACAAGCCACTTTCAGGAAGTTTGAAAGCTTTCTTATAGGTAGGGCAACTCTTTGTTTTGCTTGTCAAGCATTTGAAGCAGAAGGAGTGTAAGCAAGGAAGGAGCCGAGGATCAGTGAAGAACTTAGAGCACAGCTTGCAGAGGGGTCGGGGCAGAGGGCATGGGGTCAAGAGCTGTCAAAATGATTGTCACACTAACTTAATATGGAAAGCCATTGTGGACAAAAATACATATTAAATAACCACCAACTATCTCAAAAAAATCATACCAAAGCAGTCCAAGTTTATTTATGTTCAAACCACATGTTTGTACAACCAATAAGCTAATTACCATTGTTCCATCAACCATGTTCCTTCCATCAATTCTCACACTACCAAAGCACAGGGTACCACCACAGTTCTTATCAGAAAGGTTCTTATCACCAAAGTGGTCTAGACATAATAGCTATCTATTGCTATATCTCTTAGCTACCAATATTGCCACTACCAATATTCCTTCAACCATTTAGAAAATAGCTATTGTAGTTTTGTATTGTGACAGGGGAACTCGAAACTGCTTAGGTCCTTCAAAGAGAACACTATTAACTTAGTGTTCCCACCTTGAGGACAGGAACACTTAATGTCCCTCCAATTGTACTTTGTTAGGAGCAGTTGCTGCATTCTAAATTAGTTAGGCTCTGCACAGACATTATGAACTACATTTTTAGGGCCCAAACAGTAGTTTCCTCAGAGGCAGCACTTAACTATTAATTAGAACCAGAATTTTGGGCTACCATTGTTCTAGGTACATTGCTCCAGCCAATTGTTTAACTTCCTGGTGTTTTGTTTTTTCATAATGTTATAGCCTACAGTAATTATTATTATTATTATTATTATTATTATTATTATTATTATTAATTATGATGATAAATTCAATAACATTGCTCTATAGCCAGCTTGCACTGATGCACAGTTCCCATGCTAGACTGCAACCGACTCACACTGAATCACATAGTTGCCGAAGTTCGCACGGTCACTTGTTCATAAAAAAAGAAGAAGCAATTCTAGAATCAAATAAACACTCCAAATTTTAGAACAGTGGATACTTTGGCAGATTGTGCATAGTAAACAGATACAAAATTTATCACTTCCGGGACAAACAATAGAAAGAGTACAATTCCGTTGCGGGACAGTGACTAAGTGATAAATCCGGGACTGTCCCGGAGCTTTCGGGACAGTTGGCAACTATGGAATCAAGTAGCTAGATACCCTATAGTTTTATAGATTTGCCTCCAGAGACTTAATGGCTACTAGTGCAAACATATGGCCCAATGAACAAAACATTTTTCAACGTCCTCTCCCTTGCAAGTTCAGTGAACTTTCCCAATATGCTGTTTCCCCCAGTATGTGGCCGCTAACAGGGGAGGAGTGAGGGGGCAGCCCCCTCCCCCCTTCCGAACCAAGGTTTTTTTTATCCAAATCATGTGTACAATCAATCATTAATATTTTAATAAATTTCTTAAGTCTTGACCCAAGTAATATTTGTGTGGTAATGGCTAAGGAACTTCAGAGACATATCAACTGTAGCTAATACTTCTTGTCACTTCCATTCATATACCACTTCACACCAATTAACAACTCTTTCATACCTAATGCATGCTCAGTACACCATATATTAGTTGATTCCTTTGTAACTTTAGTCATTCTTTGAAATTTATGAAAAAGTATCAGACTAATTCTTGCACTGTTTCACGTGCTAAGACAAGTTATTACAATTTGGGCCCCTCCTGGTTGCTAGCGCTGGATCCTTCCTGTCTGGGCAGGTTGCATCCACACCAACAGACAACTGGGCTTCCAAAGAGTCAGTGTCACAATGTCTGATCTCTTCTCACCTGACCTCATGCGGCCTGTTAGGTTCCAATGTGCAAGGGATATGAGCTGAAGTTCATTCTCACTTTGCATAATCATTGATTGTTGCATGATACTGATGCCTTATGAAATTCACAGGAACCCAGACTGCAGTGCCCAAATGAAGGCTCATAACTATCTTTACAGTTAGGCTTGAGTGGGACTATGCTATTTTACTTAACCTTGCTATCTATTATGCTTCTCAGCAATTCCGTTTATATTATCAATTCAAAATTATGCTTATAAATTTCATGAATAAAAGACAGTTATTGTGAAGTATGGATATATAGCTAGCTATGTGTGCAGTCAAAGTTAGCTAGTTGCAACATCAGAAGAAAATGTTTCACGGGGGGGGGGGGGCACCACACATCAATTTATTCTCATGAATTGTTAGCTATTAGCTATATTTCTCGGAAAATACATTGACTGAGCTGAATCCTAGTGAAAATTGCATGGAAAATTAGATAAGAAAAAAATTAAGACCAGTTGTTCCATAAAATTTCTTTCTTTTTCATTCCTTTCTATGGATTCCTTTGCAATGTCCATCAGCTTAATGTTGTCAGCTTGTGCATCGACATGGAATGCTGAAGTTTAGTATTATCAATTCTTCTGTTCTTAACTCAAGAAGACGACTACATCCGATTTGCCATAATGACAGCTGTAGCTAAATACCAAGTGAGCTCTATAGTTGATTGGTATCATGATAAGCAGCTTTTTTTTAAAATTGAATTGAATTCATGAGCCAATCAATATCATTGAAATGTAATGCGTAATTCTTCATTCATAAGGTGTTATAAAATGCATCATGTGTGCCCCCCCCCCCCACCTTTACTAACAAAAGTTGGCTACTTTATGTAGCTACTGTTGAATCAGTTATGTAGCTACTGTTGAATCAGTGTGACATATATGTCAGATTCATGTGTAGGCATAGATATAAAATGCTGGAATTTTTTGAGAAATATAGGCACATGGAAGCAATGAGAAATATGCTAGAAATATAGGCAACATTTTTTAATTAGCATTGGCCTATTTTGATGTGATTAAAGAAGCTACAGAATTGATTTTTATGTACAGTGCAGAAAGAATATTGTTGACAAAGTTACAATACAATTTTAATTCATCTTATTGTTGTACATATTAGAATAGACAAAATATTTGAATATGGTAAAAATTCATTCATTCATTCATTCATTCATTCATTACTTTAGTGACTGGGTGTGATTGATTGAAGTTTTCCAAAAATTAGTGTTCAGGTTTAATTAAGTCGGGCTTGAATGGAGTGGAGAGACCCTGCCACACAAGCTACAAGAGGATCGCCCAAACAAACTGTACTGAATATTTACTCTATATCACCCTTTACCATATATTTTTGTTTACTTCCGGTATTACACCTTACCTAATCATTTCTTGTTTTGTATCATTTTTGTGTGCGTGCTTGGTTTTGTATACATTTGGCCAAGAGCATGCACACGATTCTCTGATTGTCACGATTTTGAAAAGGAGTGAAATCCTGTGAAGAAGACGCCAGCGTGAAACCTGGGTCCCCCTGACGGAGTATCCCTGGTGGCGGCATACCGTACAAGCTTCCACAATTTGTACTTTTTCTTTTTTTTGTTGTCAATGTATCTAGATGTGCCTTAGCTAAACGCATTTATTATTTGAATGAGGTGTCATCATTATTATTTTCTTTTAGTTATAGTAAGCATGCAGAAAGGCAACTCCACACAAGGTATAATCCAACACCTCTCAGAGTGTTATTGTTTAACACTTTACCTGGTGTTATAGCAGCATTGACTGAAATGTATTTTCTCCCTACACTGGTAATGCTCATTGCATGCAGTGTCGGCGCCCGACCCTTTAATTATTTAAGCTCTGTTTGACTTGCATTTATTTTTCTTACCAAAAGTATAATAACACATAAAACCAAGGGTTTTGGTTGCAGTTTTCATAATTAAAACAGCACTATTTTCAGCGCTACTGTTTGTAACTTTATGTTGCTGCAAAAAGTAGTGTTATTTCACAATTCAGATCATGTGCCAGAAAATTAAAATTTTTAGTCAACCATCATTCAAATTTGATGTCTGAGCCACAAAAAAATGATTAGAAAAGGAAAAGAAAGGAAGTTTATTGCTCCAGCATCTCCCTCACAAACTGCCTTGTAGCGACATATAATTCTTTTCCATGATCATCACATGGTTGCAAAGGATTGATAGAACTCAGAGCTGACAACTGATCATCATTGATACAGACAGGAATATCAGGTACTACTACATGCTCTTCTACTTCTTCAGTGGCAGATGGCCCAGACCAGTCAATACCATATTCCAATGCTTCGTCCTGTACATATAAAAAACCCACACTAACAGGTACATGCATACAATTACAAAGCTCTATTCACTTACCTCACACATTTCATCAATACCTTCCAGAGCTGTCAAGTCATTACTTGTTAAAATGCCTCTTGTCCAAAGCTGCAGAGGAGTGTGATGGTGTTCTGTTCGCAGTTTATGGCGAGAATATGCAGCTCTGAAGGACTGCAGCTGCTGATTAATCCTGGGAATGAAGATAAAATGTAAGCAGAACAAGTCCACCTCATCAACAGGATCTAAAAGCCCATCATCTTCCATGGAGTGAAACAAATGATATAGTGGACCTGTACAAGAGGCAAACACATCGCGCCACAGCCGTTCTATCCGCTGGTTGTGGACACTTCGTCCAGTGATAAAACTACCTCTACCAGGACCTCTTCGGGGGTGATGTAACATATACTCAGATATTAGCACATTTTCGCCTCCTTTATCTGAGCGAACTCTAGAAGGAAGGCCATACTCTGCTACTGCTCCCATAAACAAATGAAGTACAGTCTGAGAACGATTATTTGATGATGCTGAAAGATACACAGGAATCCTGGAATAGCCATCAATGCCGCCATGAATAACTATTCGCCATCGTACCAGCTTATGATTTCCATCGATGTGCCATAAGCTATTGGGTCCAGGAACTTTGTACTTGCGGCGATGTAGAAGTTGCCGGCTACGTAGCTTCACTCCCCATGGATCAACACGATAGAGGCTTTCCCTGATCTTGAAACGCTGTATGCGAATACCCAGTGTACTGAGGTGTCCACTGAGAGTTTTTTGACCAGCGGTAGGAAATATAGACACAAAATCTTCCACAACTGAATCTAGTTCCTCTTCAGATATGACTGAATATTGGATGAAATGAGAGAGTCCATATTCCAGTATTCTTCTGTGAATGGTTCTAGTCGATACACTAAACATTTCAGCAATTTCAACTTGTGTGAATTCTTGCTCCAGGAAACCAGACAAAACAGCTTCAGAAATATTCAGTCTTGGTCGTCCTCTACGGCAACGAAAACGAAAACTTTGTTCGAAAATAACAGACTGAATTTCAATAATCAGATCAGAAACCGCAGACAACAAAGAAGAAAAATTTGTAGACAGCGTGAAGATTGGCTCTACCCATGTAAGACACTGCAAAATTGTATCAAGTCTGATAAGTACACCGTCTAAATCATCGTAACACTGCGAAGCTTCTCTAGTTTGCTGCAACGCATCCTCCACGGAGTCTAGAAACTCGTTCAGGTCAGCCATTCCTCAAGCGTCGTCACTTACTCGCGGAACTGCGCGCTTAAAAAAATGTTGGTGTGTCTGTGTGAGGGGGTGGTGGGGTTTGAGATTGGGTAGGCATTAGCGCATGCGGGAAAGCCAGGGCAATATAGCTCTCCGCAGCTAGCTTGCTATACTAGTGGTGTGCTTGAGCACAAATGGCGAGCGAGCCTAAAGACTATATTGACTTCTAACACTGAAGCTACTGAAAATAAGGTCAAGTTTTTAAATTTAGCATACAGGGTAAAGGGATTTCAGTGCCATAGTAACAACTCTCTGCAACTGCTTGAATTGAAGGAAAAAACAACAACAAAACAATACGCGTTATTTAAAAGTTTTCTTTGTGATATTCTTTAGCTAAGTAGTGGTTGTAACACAAATGCTTTGGGAACAGATGGACATGCACCTACACAGACTTACCTTCGCAGTAGTCTAGTGGACAATGTATTTTCAGGTAAATACTGTGCGCACGGCTTATAACCATGACAAAGAGCGCATTGACTTACCACCGCCACTATAACTCGAATAGAAATGGAAGTCCCTTAAGTTGTCAAGTTTTAACTGTACCGGCAAAATAATTCAAAACGGTAAACAATTCAATTTCTAGGGTGATACGGGTACTGATCGATAAACCAGAGGATTCTGTTTAGTGCAATTTGGGACGGGGTCGACAACCGAACTAACACAAAAACACGAGGGTCAAAGTACAAAATGCCTTACGTACGTCCATACATATATACAAATAAACTAGTGGTGTGCTTGAGCACAAATGGCGAGCGAGCCTTAAACTATACTATTGTTAAATGATTGATTTTAACAACTAACACTCAAGCTACTACTAAAATAAAGTCGAGTTTTTAAATTACGTATGCGGTAAAGGGGATTCAATGCCATAGTAACCGCTCCCCGCAACTGTTTGAATTGAAAAAGAAGCAACAAAATCAAGTCACGTTATATAAAGTTTTTCTTTGTGACATTCTTAATAGTAATTGTAACGCACAATACTTTCACACAACTGAACATACCTACGCATGACTTACCTTCGTGGTTCGTCTAGTGGACAATGAATTTACAAGTTAATGCTGTTGAGTAGGGCTTATAACTGTGACAAATAGCGACTAACTCGAATAAAAATGGAGCTCCCATAAGTTTTTGCGTTTTAACTGCACCCGCAAAAGAATTCAAAGCGGTATACAATTCAACTAAGGTGATACGGGTAATGGTCGCTAAACTGGAGGATTCTGTTTGGTGAAGTTTGGGACGGGGTCGAACGCGGAGCGAACACTGACCCTCCGTATTTTTGTGTTCGCTCCGCGTTCGGCCCCGTCCCAAAATGACATCTTTCTTGCCCTCACCTCCCCCATCCACCCAATACATACGTTCCAAAACATATATATAAATAAACTAGTGATGTGCTTGAGCACAAATCGCGAGCGAGCCTAAAGACTATATTATTTTTATATGAATGATTTTGACTTCTAACACTGAAGCTACTGAAAATAAGGTCCAGTTTATAAATTTAGCATACAGGGTAAAGGTATTTCAGTGCCATAGTAACAATTCTCTGCAACTGCTTGAATTGAAGGAAAAAAACAACAACAAAACCTAACACGTTATTTAAAAGTTTTCTTTGTGATATTCTTTAGCTAAGTAGTGGTTGTAACACACAATGCTTTGACACAGCTGGACATGCACCTACACAGACTTACCTTCGCAGTAGTCTAGTGGACAATGTATTTCAAGTAAATATGTTTTGCGCACGGCTATACCATGACAAAGAGCGCATTTGACTTACCACCGCAACTAACTCATAGAAAAATGCAACCCGCAAAAGGAATTCAAAACGGTTAAACAATTCAATTTCTAGGGGTGATACGGGTATGATCGATTAAACCAGAGGATTCTGTTTAGTGCAATTTGAACGGGGTCACAATAAACTAACACAAAAAACGCGATGATGACATACGGACGTACATATATATAAATAAATAAATAAACAAACATCCCCGATTTTCGATGTGTTACCCCTGTAAGTGTCTCGCTCGCTACCGCTAAGCTCGCCAATTAAATAAACAAAACATCCCGATTTTCGATTTTGTGTAACCCGGTAAGTGTCTCGCTCGCTACGCTCGCTCGCCAATTACAGCATTTCTTCGCGCATTAGCGTAAAAGAAGCGGCGTATAAGCGGCGGCCCGCTCGGTTATAGGCGCTGTAGTTGTGACAGTTTAGCTGTATCATGTCGGATTGGCAGCTAACCGGGAATGACAGGGTAGTACTCCAACGTGCGTTGGAAATTGTGTCTCTTACTCCACCCGATAGCTTAGCGAGACAGCTAAAGACAAGTTTTGCTTCTTGGTCACTCCTGGGTACAGGATAAGGATAGCTTCAGCTGAAATTAATGTTTATTTTTTACAGAAAACAATTTTCCATCAATAAATTGGAAAAAGAAAACAGTAAATATATTATCTGTTACACCTGTATTTACACATTGGGTGAGAAAGAGGAGGGGTATTTTTATAACCTTTGAACCAGAGATGTATTAATGACAATAGCATGCTATGGTAACCCTCCTGAGATCCTAGCTTGTGAATTGTATGATGTGGTTGTGTGTTATAGCTTCCTGTGGTGAATCTGAGGTCTTCACACCATTCTCCAGCTGTGTGTAATGATGATGTGGAAGAAGTCATGGTTGCTGAGAGTTTGACCGAGGATGTGTAAGTCTAAACATACAATATTTGTGGGTTTTTGTTTGTTGTTGCTGTGGTGGTGAGAGAAAAACATTATGCAAAATTTTTAATTCCCTAAGCATTTAAGCTGTTAGAGGAAAGCTTATTCTCACTATACAGTAATTCATTAAATATAATGAGGCTGCTTGCATGCATTGCACAGCTGTAGTAACTACAGTGTCAGTTAATATATTTAATTGTATAGTGGGAAAGTTTCATAACTCTCCCAAGACTAGGATTTTTTTTTTCAGAATCTGGCAACACAGAAGAGAAATTCAGTGACCAGGCATGATAATTTAAGGGTGCTCAAACACTCTCTGAGCGGGAAACACCCGCCAAATAGGCCACGGTTGCTAGGGCCTGTTAAACTTACTTCTGCTTTTCCCCCGAATTATATTATTTATGCAGGCCAGCAAGCACTGCTAGGAGAAAGCACCTACCAAGAATGAAGACTAGAAGTCGATCGCATCTCAAGAAATACCCCGTCACCATTTTGGACTTCTTGGCAGTACTGCACGGCTACCGCAGTAGTTTAGAAGCTGATTTTTTGTATATCATTTTCTTACCCGTGCGTGCATGCCATAACGTTGAGTTTTTTTTAAATTTTATTTTACTTTTCTATTTACTCACCTTACCAGTGAACTATTGTCGATTATTTCCGTGAAATTCCGTAAATTAAAAATATCTCAACGTTATAGGGTTGACCCCTTGTGGCCCTAAACCCTGGCAAAATTTGAACCATAGCACTTAGTCTATTCCTGAGCAGTACGCAAGAGAAGATTCTGGATCCATTACTTTAGAGCTAGAGAATTTTTTATTGTAAGTTGACTCCGCCCCGCCCTATCAGTACGCGCGTAGTGGTGAGTGAGGCACAGCTGCATTTCACGGGCACTAATTTGTTACAGAACGGGCGTGACTTTGTGGTAGATAACGTGCTACTATTCAGCTGGAGTGCGCTACTAAAGGCGCCCAGGCGTTGCTATGTTTGAGCACCCTTAACATCCCAGGTCTTTTTTTTTTTTTTTTTTTTTTTTTTTTTTTGCTGGGGTGGTTAGTTTGTGTGTAGGTGAATTATGTGTGCTGGTAACCAGTAATGGTACAAAGTATAAACCTGATCCCTCCCCCTTCCCACAGGGAGGAGCTTTGGTTTCTTATGAATGGGTAGTCAGACAACTGCCCTCTCCACACTGGTTTCCTTGCATTATGGTGTTGTTTTTTTGTTTTGTTTTTTTGTTTTTGTTCCACACACACCTACACACACACACACACACACCTACATACACACCTACATACACACCTACATACACACTACATATACATACGCACCTCTTATGGCATAACCCCACCTATTACTATAGGTGGAATAGTCTCTTACATATTGACTAGAATAAAAGCCTCTCATAGTGGGCTGGAAAAATTATGTGCAAGGAATAACTGTTTGATTGTTAACTTTCCATTTGTGCATGAGTATTCCCCATAGGAGTCAAAGCTATACTTTTGTATCAAGCATCTGTGTCTCTCTGATTTGTATTAGTAGAGTCTACATGTTAGAAATCACGTAGTAGGACAAATGTGACTACATCTGTGGACCCTATACGGAAACCCGGGCACACGGGCACAACGCTGCGTGGCGTTAAATATCGAGAAAAGATAGATTCGATTTCTTAAAAAATGTATTGTTTCAACGCCGAGGAAGGGAACGGTTAGGGCTATTATGCGGGAGGAACGACTTACGCTACGGACGATAAACTTGGAGGCTCAATATCTGGACGCTGACAACTCTGTAGGTGAACAAAAAAAATTTTTTCGAAGGGTTGCACGTTGTGCCTGGTTTTCCTGTGACGGTCACATTTCATTGCTTTAACAGACTGTAGTCGGGACATGTATTACATATTTGTATTGATTTATAGGCTTCAAAAATGATTTTTTAAATTAATTCATATCCATTTGATGGTCAAAAGTTCTGAAAAAAAAGTATTGTGAAAAAGTCTTGTTCATGACCTTAGCTGTGAGTGGCAAGGTCAATGAAGAGGTTTAAGGGTGCCCTGCCACCGAAACCGAGGCCCGTAACCGCAAATTGACTGTTTTTGCTATGTCTTTATATTTCTTCTTCTGTGTACTGTGGGCTTACTTTGTTGTTACAGATGGAATGAGCACCAATAGAGGACTCCAGCAAGCCAAATTTGAAGAATGAAGACCCGTCTGGGACGGCGATACAGCTCTGCACACTGGCTACTATTCGGTGTTATTTCGAAGCGGCCGTAGGAACTAGCGTGCTCATTTTTTTTCCAGAGGTAGCTAGCGGGCTTCTTCGCAACATTACAGAGTCATATTTCTAATATCTATATTCTTTTTTTGTAAATAGTAAAATTTTCGTGCCGTTTTACTCCTGCGTTATTCTAAAAAAGTCTCTCTGTAACTGTATTCTAAGGGGGGTATGCTGCTTGTGCGCAAAATTTGGATTCAATTCAAATGATACAATTCCACGAAATATCGATTTATATTTTCAAGTTCACTACTGATTCGCTATTTTACCCCGCCCCCCATAACGTTGAGCTACGCGAACGCGCAATTTATTGGTAAGAGCATAATCAATTGACTTGTGGTAGCTCTAAAAAGAGCCCATTTGTAAACAAAAATAAGAAATACAATAATGAGCCGTGAGATGGCCGTTGTAACTTTGCAAAAGGTTAGTCCCCAGAGCAGAAGTGACGGCCTATTCCCAATGTTGCTTGGAGTTGGTTGCTCACTAGTGAGAGCGGGGTAGTTCAGCACAAATTTCAGACTTGTAGGTGATATGGCTGAAGAATATAGCGGTAGCAATCCCGACAGAAAGAACTGAAGTGATGATGACGGAGTCTATACGCAGCCAAGTCTGAATACAAGGTTGGTGGAATAGTAGGAGCTGGTACCAGTCAGGATGGAGTTGGTCACCGTTGAGACAGAGTTTTAAGCTGCTCCAATGGCTTCACAAGTACAGCCTCACTCCGTACCCTGAAAGTATAATAGAAGGATGTTATTTGAGGTGACTGTTTCAGACTAGTACACTACAGTTATAAAGTTATAGCTCGGGACCCGTTTGTCCTCCCGCTTCGCGGTAATTTGGCGCCAAAGTTAATTGATCCGCGTAGAAATTGAGTGCTGGCCACGCGTGAATAGATTGCATGCGAGGGTTGGGTTACGGGCGGTTCTGCGGTATTATACTGAATGATAATGCTGAAGTGTATTGTTGGGCTATGTTACCATTTTATTTAATTATTGAGCATGGACACTGGATCAAATTTTAATTTAGTCAAAATATGAACAAGTTTGAGTTAGGTGCATCAATGTAATGGGGAAAATAAATCTGGAATAAAGCAAAAAAAAAAATCATAAATTAAAACTAGAAGTAAGAGTGCAAAAAGAGTAAAAGAAAGGAGAAAAGGGAAAAGGAAAAGAACCCAGTAAAAGAAAGAGAAAAGGGAGGGAAAAAAAAGTACACCCATGTCGGGATTGAACTATAGCACTACGAAGGAATGTACATAACTGAATTATGCCAGAAAACCATTACCACGAAACAATTGATAATAACCAGATCTGATTGCTTTGGCCCAGTGCACAGCTGATACCTAATTGGACTGGGAAATGATTTGAGAGGTAGGGTATGTAGCACATAAAGTTTGCACCATTTGTGCTTTACTTTTCTTGTAATTCAATGAAAGATCTGTCTGTGGAATTGAGTGTTACTTTCAATATTGTAGCTTTTGAATGTCACCATGGCTAGTCTGAGGTTGTGGTATATATGTGACCGTCTACAGGAAAATCGGACACAACGCGGGGAACATCATTTTTATTTTATTTTTACACAAATAAGCTCACCAAGACCTGAAGATGAACTCCAAGTTTTAGAGCCACTGCGCGAACCGTTTCCGAGATAATACACAAAACCGCTCCATTCTGCAAGCATCAAAGATCCATTGAACATTTGGAGCCCCAAAGGCGTTGCTAAGGGCGTGCCCGCGTTAATTCCGTATTCAACCGCAACCGGTATACTATTGCTTATTACCGCGCGTAATCCGCCGAGCACAAACAAAAGCTCTACTGCTGTCTTCTCTTAGTCTACTTGTCTACTGTGCAAAGGTGAGTGAGCCTGTCTGTAGTTCTATGTGGTGATAGGCTGGCTATCTTGTTACGGAAACAGCTTTTAGAAAGAGTAGAAAGTCTTTCCTTATTTCGGGGTTGTTGCTGGTAGCCATTTTCGCTGTATTTTTATTCCTTTTCTTTTTGCTTTGAGAATATTGGTGCTGCTGCTACCTGCTTATCTAGTGAGGTACCATGGAAGTAGGAATTATAAAGAAAAGATAAAGGTAAGCAAGTCTGTTGTTAATCCAAGCAGTAATTTTAAGTGTTCATTAAAGTTTGTATACCTATGCACTTACAAGTATTTCTAGTGCATGCACGCGCATACTATTATTTCTAATCTGTGCATGCACAAACTTGTATTTCTAGTGCGTGCACGCACGTACTGGTATTTCTAGTGTGTTCACGCAAGTACAGGTATTTCTAGTGCATACACGCATGTACTGGTATTTCTAGTGCTTGCACGCATGTACTGGTATTTCTAGTGCTTGCATGCACGTACTGGTATTTCTAGTGCTTGCACGCACGTACTGGTATTTCTAGTGCTGCACGCACGTACTGGTATTTCTAGTGCGTGCACGCACGTACTGGTATTTCTAGTGCGTGCACGCACGTACTGGTATTTCTAGTGCTTGCACGCACGTACTGGTATTTCTAGTGCTTGCACGCACGTACTGGTATTTCTAGTGCATGCACGCACGCACGTACTGGTATTTCTAGTGCATGCACGCTCGTACTGGTATTTCTAGTGCATGCACGCACGTACTGGTATTTCTAGTGCATGCACGTACGTACTGGTATTTCTAGTGCATGCACGCATGTACTGGTATTTCTAGTGCTTGCACGCACGTACTGGTATTTCTAGTGCATGCACCATGTACTGGTATTTCTAGTGCTTGCACGCACGTACTGGTATTTCTAGTGCTTGCACGCACGTACTGGTATTTCTAGTGCATGCACGCACGTACTGGTATTTCTAGTGCTTGCACGCACGTACTGGTATTTCTAGTGCGTGCACGCACGTACTGGTATTTCTAGTGCGTGCACGCACGTACTGGTATTTCTAGTGCTTGCACGCACGTACTGGTATTTCTAGTGCTTGCACGCACGTACTGGTATTTCTAGTGCATGCACGCACGCACGTACTGGTATTTCTAGTGCATGCACGCTCGTACTGGTATTTCTAGTGCATGCACGCACGTACTGGTATTTCTAGTGCATGCACGCACGTACTGGTATTTCTAGTGCATGCACGCACGTACTGGTATTTCTAGTGCTTGCACGCACGTACTGGTATTTCTAGTGCATGCACGCACGTACTGGTATTTCTAGTGCTTGCACGCACGTACTGGTATTTCTAGTGCTTGCACGCACGTACTGGTATTTCTAGTGCATGCACGCACGTACTGGTATTTCTAGTGCATGCACGCACGTACTGGTATTTCTAGTGCATGCACGCACGTACTGGTATTTCTAGTGCTTGCACGCACGTACTGGTATTTCTAGTGCGTGCACGCACGTACTGGTATTTCTAGTGCGTGCACGCACGTACTGGTATTTCTAGTATTACCACTGTGTGTACGCAATAGAATTACCACTGTGCACACACATACTGGTATTACCGTGTGCACACAGTGTTTGTTCGTACTAGTACTAGTGTTTGTTTGTACTAGTGTTTGTTCATTCTAGTGTTTGTTCATACTAGTGTTTGTTCATTCTGGTGTTTGTTAATACTAGTGTTTGTTCATACTAGTGTTTGTTCATTCTAGTGTTTGTTCATTCTAGTGTTTGTTCATTCTAGTGTTTGTTCATACTAGTGTTTGTTCATACTAGTGTTTGTTCATTCTAGTGTTTGTTCATACTAGTGTTTGTTCATTCTAGTGTTTGTTCATGCTAGTGTTTGTTCATACTAGTGTTTGTTCATTCTAGTGTTTGTTCATTCTAGTGTTTGTTCATTCGAGTGTTTGTTCATTCTAGTGTTTGTTCATACTAGTTTCATTCTAGTGTTTGTTCATTCTAGTGTTTGTTCATGCTAGTGTTTGTTCATACTAGTGTTTGTTCATTCTAGTGTTTGTTCATTCGAGTGTTTGTTCATTCTAGTGTTTGTTCATACTAGTGTTTGTTCATTCTAGTTTGTTCATTCTAGTGTTTGTTCATACTAGTGTTTGTTCATTCTAGTGTTTGTTCATGCTAGTGTTTGTTCGTGCTAGTGCTTGTTCGTTCTAGTGTTTCTTCGTTCTAGTGTTTGTTCATACTAGTGTTTGTTCATTCTAGTGTTTGTTCATACTAGTGTTTGTTCATTCTAGTGTTTGTTCATTCTAGTGTTTGTTAATACTAGTGTTTGTTCATTCTAGTGTTTGTTCATACTAGTGTTTGTTCGTTCTAGTGCTTGTTCGTTCTAGTGTTTGTTCGTTCTAGTGTTTGTTCATTCTAGTGTTTGTTCATTCTAGTGTTTGTTTGTACTAGTGTTTGTTCGTTCTAGTGTTTGTTCGTTCTAGTGTTTGTTCATACTAGTGTTTGTTCATTCTAGTGTTTGTTCATTCTAGTGTTTGTTTGTTCTAGTGTTTGTTCATTCTACTGTTTGTTCATTCTAGTGTTTGTTTGTTCTAGTGTTTGTTCTTTCTAGTGTTTGTTCATACTAGTGTTTGTTCATACTAGTGTTTGTTCGTTCTAGTGTTTGTTCATTCTACTGTTTGTTCATTCTAGTGTTTGTTCGTACTAGTGTTTGTTCTTTCTAGTGTTTGTTCATACTAGTGTTTGTTCATACTAGTGTTTGTTCGTTCTAGTGTTTGTTCATTCTACTGTTTGTTCATTCTAGTGTTTGTTCGTTCTAGTGTTTGTTCATACTAGTGTTTGTTCATACTAGTGTTTGTTCGTTCTAGTGTTTGTTCATTCTAGTGTTTGTTCATTCTAGTGTTTGTTCATTCTAGTGTTTGTTCATTCTAGTGTTTGTTCATTCTAGTGTTTGTTCATTCTAGTGTTTGTTCATACTAGTGTTTGTTCGTACTAGTGTTTGTTCATACTAGTGTTTGTTCATTCTAGTGTTTGTTCATTCTAGTGTTTGTTCATTCTAGTGTTTGTTCATTCTAGTGTTTGTTCATTCTAGTGTTTGTTCATTCTAGTGTTTGTTCGTTCTAGTGTTTGTTCGTACTAGTGTTTGTTCGTTCTAGTGTTTGTTCGTACTAGTGTTTGTTCGTACTAGTGTTTGTTCATGCTAGTGTTTGTTCATTCTAGTGTTTGTTCATACTAGTGTTTGTTCATACTAGTGTTTGTTCATACTAGTGTTTGTTCATTCTAGTGTTTGTTCATACTAGTGTTTGTTCATTCTAGTGTTTGTTCATACTAGTGTTTGTTCATACTAGTGTTTGTTCATTCTAGTGTTTGTTCATACTAGTGTTTTGTTCATTCTAGTGTTTGTTCATACTAGTGTTTGTTCATACTAGTGTTTGTTCGTTCTAGTGTTTGTTCATACTAGTGTTTGTTCGTTCTAGTGTTTGTTCGTACTAGTGTTTGTTCGTTCTAGTGTTTGTTTGTTCTAGTGTTTGTTCATACTAGTGTTTGTTCATTCTAGTGTTTGTTCATACTAGTGTTTGTTCATACTAGTGTTTGTTCGTTCTAGTGTTTGTTCATACTAGTGTTTGTTCGTTCTAGTGTTTGTTCATACTAGTGTTTGTTCATACTAGTGTTTGTTCGTTCTAGTGTTTGTTCGTTCTAGTGTTTGTTCGTTCTAGTGTTTGTTCGTTCTAGTGTTTGTTTGTTCTAGTGTTTGTTCATTCTAGTGTTTGTTCGTACTAGTGTTTGTTCGTTCTAGTGTTTGTTCATTCTAGTGTTTGTTCGTTCTAGTGTTTGTTTGTTCTAGTGTTTGTTTGTTCTAGTGTTTGTTTGTTCTAGTGTTTGTTCGTACTAGTGTTTGTTCTAGTGTTTGTTTGTTCTAGTGTTTGTTCGTTCTAGTGTTTGTTCGTTCTAGTGTTTGTTCATACTAGTGTTTGTTCATTCTAGTGTTTGTTTATACTAGTGTTTGTACATACTAGTGTTTGTTCATTCTAGTGTTTGTTCATTCTAGTGTTTGTTCATACTAGTGTTTGTACATACTAGTGTTTGTTCGTTCTAGTGTTTGTTCATACTAGTGTTTGTTCATACTAGTGTTTGTTCGTTCTAGTGTTTGTTCATACTAGTGTTTGTTCATACTAGTGTTTGTACATACTAGTGTTTGTTCGTTCTAGTGTTTGTTCATACTAGTGTTTGTTCATACTAGTGTTTGTTCATACTAGTGTTTGTTCGTTCTAGTGTTTGTTCATACTAGTGTTTGTTCATACTAGTGTTTGTTCGTTCTAGTGTTTGTTCATACTAATGTTTGTTCATTCTAGTGTTTGTTCATACTAGTGTTTGTTTGTTCTCTAGTGTTAGTTCGTAACAGCTTTCTGCATTATCTCCTTTTTCTCCGTTTCTTTTCTTTCGTGTTTTTCTAGGCAATAAATGCCCGGGATCAGCCTGTTATTGGGGTAATCTTGACACTGTTGGCATAGTAGCTACAGGTAAGTTGCAATTGTATGTATCATGACGTAATTATGATTAGTTCATAAGAACTTTAATAGTTGGCTCTACTTTTTCGGCTTCTTTTGGGTAGGGGTGAGGATGGTGGAGAGGGATAAGGCGATGTGGATGGTAAAAGTGTGGAGTCATGGTTGTGAGGTTTCTGAGTATGAGGTGGACAGACAATGTCTTTACATGCATCCGGGACAAAGTCCCGGATTTTATCATGCAGGTACTTCTGCCTCTCCTGTGGCAGTCCTGGTGGCTCAACCACTTCGGGTAGCTGTTCGGGATGGGGCTTCCAGTCTTGGTGGTTCTTCATGAGGAAGGTGAGCATCTTCTCCTCAGCATCACATCGCATCTTCACAACCACTTTGCCTGGTGTACCTGAGGAGAAAATCAGGTGGTGGAATGACGTAATGCCATCAAAGGCTCCCCTCTTGAAGTAAGGCTGGAAGTGTTCTTGTATTGAGGGGTCTGAAGCCTGGTCGTCAGAGTCTGAGGGATCCAGGGGGTCATATAAGTTGAATTCATCCTCAAAAAGAGGAGGAATAGACTCGGACTCAGAGACATCACTAGAACCTTTAAAAATGTATTATTTTTTATATTTTTTATTTTAAATTAGTAAAAATGTGAGCCCTAGGCTGTTGCATGAAGATACCTTCTGAGTAGCCAATAAAGTGGCCATCAAATTCTTCATCACCTAAAAAAGTAAAAGAGTTAGGAGTAATTTGTTGATTGGGTACTAACAGTCTGGGGGTTGGTCTTCACTTCCTGGAGCCATGAATTCACTAATGAGCTCCTCTAAAGGCTTCACCCATTGGCTCCACCCATCATGTCCAGGCCATCGCGGTGGCGGAGACTCAAAGCTCTGGCTAGGTTCCAGGCTTCACTCATTGTTTGTCTCTATCTAAACTGCACGTTCCAGAACTGTATTTTCCTGCCTTCACGGCGCGGCATTTTGGCACGAGTTTCACTCGTGCTAAAACTAGAGCTTAGCAATGATCCGGATACTCGTTCTGCAGTAAGTTGATACGGTGACTTCTCGGGCTTATTCCTTCAGTTCCAGAGCGCGCCTGTCCTTCAAACTTGGTCAGTATCAATAAAAATAGGTTATCATTCCATATATGCATTAAAAATATTTTGGTAAAAAATTGACAGAAACCATAAAATTGTTAATTGTCCAATTTGGTGCTTGCCGCGTTGTGCCCGATTTTCCTGTAGACGGTCACATATGTTGTTGGGGCAGTCACACTTTTATTACCTAAAGTGGGCTTTATCGAACTTATGGCGTGTTTTTCTTTGCTATTGTCTGCAGGAAGCCAACCAATTTCAAAGACGTTTTGACAAGTCTTCAGGACAAGCAGGGTGTCAAAATGGTGTCTTGTGATGAGGATTGGAACACATTACCGCGAACGAACGTTCTTGTGAGAAGGGGAAAAGTATTGACAGATGCTCTCCGCGAAGTCCGGAAGACAAGATTTGATCCCACAAACTCCTAAATGTATGCATGCTCCTAGTGTGGCTTTATAATTGACATTTTTTTTAATGTTCTTGTTATTATAGGTTCAGTTTGTGGAGGAAGAGGCTGTAGACACTGGTGGACCCAGTAGAGAGTTTTGGAGACTTTTCGTAGAGGAAGTTGTGCACCAGTATTGTGTGGGGGAGCCAGGAGTTAGCCTCTTTATGAAGAATGTACCCGCTCTCCAGGTATATACAAGCTTGTACTATAACTGTAGGCATGTACCGCCAGTGAATGAATTTTTTGGACTGTAGTGGGTGTGTTTTTATGTCTGCTAGGAAGTAATCACATTATTTTTTCCTCCCTTTAATTAAACACAGAATGGAGATTTCGAAATGATAGGGAAACTGGTGGCTACCTCAATTGTCCAAGGCGGTCCTGGCTTCCTGGTGCTACTACCCGCTGCATACAGCTATATCTGTTCCGAGGCGTACATGGACAAAATTACAGATATTCCAGATCCATTGGTCAAAACATTGGTGGAGGATGTAAGTGTTTACTATGCATGTGTGTATGCAAGATAGCCAATACTTGGCAATCAGAGGTTATAATAATGTTAAGTGCATGGTAGCAGTAAGACTGGTCTCCCCAGTATAAGATGATGTGCTCATAATCTTTCTGGTAGATTTTCCTCCTTAATCTTTTTTTTTGTGTGGGGAGGGCGTGTGCAGTGGTTATAGACTTTTTGACTTTTTTCTTGTCTTCATCTTCTTTTTCTGAGACTGGCAATTTGGAGCCACGTTAAAAACATAATTTGACATTTTCCACTACAGTGTTTTTTGTTGTTGTTGTTGTTGTTGTATTGAGAGAGAGAGGAACACTGATTTGCTCAAAATAGTAATGATGTGAAGGGAGGTGCACTTTGAGATTTCTCCGTACTTCCCTGAGTGAGATAGTTGGGTTCTTGTAAGAAAGAAAGTTACGATATTTGTACAAACAAAATAATGGGTAAATTGAACAATGTAGTTGTGAAGTAAAACGGAGTGATGAAAGTGATTTTAAAGCTGAATACTGAATATTTTCTTTTAAAAACCTCAAAATCTGAGCTTCTATGTTCTAGCATCTCCCACTAAAATCCCTCAAATAATTTTATGGGACAGCAACACCTGTATTTTCATTTTTTTCTTTTATGTCCAGGAAATAGAATAAATTAATGCTGTGTGATTGTTGTTAATAATAATGTTGCATAGACAGACACAACCGACTTTGCAGAATACAATGTCTTATGAAAGAACATCAAGAATAGAACATCAAGTTCACATTAGTGAATGGTAGCATTTGTTGGCTCTTTCAGAAAAATCAGTTTCTTCTATATGAAAACAAGGTGCGATCCCCTTAGCCATGTAGGTTTGCTACACGCTCAGTTTACTTACAAATCTCTTGTCAGCAATGCCCTACAAGAAATCTCCGTTGGGGGGGGGGGGGGGGGGGGGGGGGGGGGGGGGGGGGGGGGGGGGGTTACTGTTGCAAAGCCTTGCATGCCCCTCAGTAGTGTAGGTCCAATGTGGCTAATAGAGAAGAGCTGGGAGCTCAGTACAATGATGTTTGTGTGTTTGATTCCAGACTCTGCCGCAATTCTTTATCTCAGTCTAAAGCTATTGTGGTAAAAGGTAGTCAAATATAGATGGTAAGCAGTCTGTGTTGGAAACAAAGAGTTATCACCTGCTTAGGGTGCACAGGTTTCCCTGATAGTTCTACAGTGCTTCCAGCTTAGAGAGTGGAAAACTCAGAATTTAGAACACTGTTGCTAAATACACCATATTTTCGGAAGTATTTATGGTACATGTCTCAAATTTTTGAAATTTTACGCGTAAATGTCGTACCAATATACCCACAGAACCATTTTATAGTTTTGTGGTTATGGATGCCTGAACTGAAAGATTTTAAACAGTGAGTTTGAAAGTGTGCAGGGTTTCATACAGGATTAACGACTACTGAGTAATTTGCTGCTAGCTCATTAAACTCTAATGGATCCGATCAATTAACCCCTTACCGACTTTGATATACAATTAAATGACTTCATAATAGGTTGTCACCAAAAAAAAATCATTCTTTAACATTCTTCTGGTATTGGTATTTTTTAAGAGTTGTTGTGTTTTCTATATGTAGGTGGAAGGAGCAGCTTGTGACGCATCTTTGAGAAAGATTTTTCTTGATCCAGACTTTGAGACCATCATACTGGAAACTGGCTATAGGAGGCCACTTTCTACGCTAGTCATGGCAGACAAGACTGTAATCATAAAGACCCTCAAGACCCACGTTTTGCTGAGAGTGAAGGCTGAGCTGGATCAGTTCTGTGAGGGCCTAGCAGCATGTGGTGTTGTGGAAGCTATTCGTAAAAATGCAGCTCTGATGTCTGTGTACTTTATATATTCCTCTGTGACTTTGACAGCAGGTAAAAACTTGCTCTGGCATTATGGTGACTAGTTATAGTGTTCGTATTTGTATGTAGTAGCATGTGCCTTATCTACTATCCTTTATTGTTTGTCAGACTATTTCAGGACATTATTCAACGTGGTCTTCAGCGAGCAGCCCACAAGGAAAGATAAAGAGCATGCTACTTACATCAATTTTATGGACTATATTGAGGATTGTGAAGGTAAACATGTAAGGTTAGGTAAAACAATGCATTTGTTTTATGCTGTACATGTCCGAAAC
>WLWD01005818.1_pt1 | contig 28537 bp, 23 predicted proteins | sample 6712731 | NCBI WGS metagenome assembly WLWD01 (sample SAMN12718690, study PRJNA576275) | sponge metagenome | isolation source: marine sponge | host: Mycale hentscheli | place: New Zealand: South Island, Marlborough, Capsize Point | collected 2014-11-01
GTGTGTATGTATACTTAATTCTTGTAGCTAGGTGCTCCTAAAGCAGCTGTTAGCTGTAAAAGATAAATGAATTAGCACAAAATGAGAGACTGTGGGTTGTTATGAAAGCCATAAAAACTTTGTGTGTACTCTAGTTAAAAATTTGATGTTGTTGTTGTTGTTGTTGTGTGTGTGTGTATGAACTCAAGGAATGTTGAAGTTGGCAAAAGATTAATCAATACTTGACTGTCATAATTTTATTTTACAATATCTAATATTAAAACAATTTTTGAAGTTATATATAGAAATCCCAAACAAAACCAAATATGCTTCCTTAAATATTCTATATTATTTCTTTAGAGTTTTTCTTTTAATTTGATTTTAATATTGCTTGAAGCAGTGTTTTGAAGACAATTATGAGGTTGTTTAGTAGTTTATCTACCAATCTCAGCTCACTTTGATGTTGTAGGTTGTGTGGAAGAGTGGCAGGTGGTGACTCACTCACCACACTGTGCTATTGGAGCACATCCTAAGTAATATTTTATGTGACTATAAAGTGATGTGTAGGGAAGTGTGGAATGTGTATGTACGTATGTGTGTGCATATGTACGTATGTGTGGGAGCGTATGTTTGGGAAGAATGATGTACAAAGAGAGTGTATGTGTGTGCATGTTGTTTGTTTTATCGTAGCTGCTGCATATATTTCTCATCTATTGAAGAAAAAGAGGAAGGGAAGTTAGAGGATATTATGGGCAAGCTTACTGGAAGTCAGTGAGATGAATTCTATGAGTCTTGCCACTTTCTTTCCCTTTTCCTCTTTTCACCTCCCCCTTCCCTCACCTCCCTCTTCCCTCACCTCCATCTTCCCTCACCTCCCCCTTTCCTCACCTCCCTCTTCCCTCACCTCCCTCTTCCCTCACCTCCCTCTTCCCTCACCTCCCTCTTCCCTCACCTCCCTCTTCCCTCACCTCCCTCTTCCCTCACCTCCCTCTTCCCTCACCTCCCTCTTCCCTCACCTCCCTCTTCCCTCACCTCCCCCTTCCCTCACCTCCCCCTTCCCTCACCTCCCTCTTCCCTCACCTCCCTCTTCCCTCACCTCCCTCTTCCCTCACCTCCCTCTTCCCTCACCTCCCTCTTCCCTCACCTCCCTCTTCCCTCACCTCCCTCTTCCCTCACCTCCCTCTTCCCTCACCTCTCCCTTCCCTCACCTCCCCCTTTCCTCACCTCCCTCTTCCTTCACCTCCATCTTCCCTTCCTTATCAATTGCATACATCAGATGAGAATGACTCCATGCTAGCCCTCACTGAGCTCACCTATGTGTGTATGTGTATATTACCTGAAGTTGTATGTGTCTGTCACAACCACCATACTCTAACTAGAGCCCGTTAAGTAGTTGATTGTCTGCTATTTCTATAGGCTGAGTAGGGACACATGGGATACTAAAAAATAGTGCTAACAATTATTGGACTGACCAGCCATTAATGGAGTATTCTAAGCATTTCAGTCACTGCCCAAGAGATTTCCAGTGTTAGTATTATTATGTGGAGACTCCCTGCACCCAATGCTGCTGTGAACTTGTGCTAATTACAGGAAGACAACTATAATTTGCAAGCATAATATAGACTTAGGAATAGTTTCTTAATCAACATTTACATGGTACATATATATAATATAAAAAAAATAAAAAATAAAAGAAACCAAGAAGATCTTAGTCAGTTGGGCAAAGATGAGGTTTGTTGTCCCGTTATTTTTTTTATTCTTGACTTGTGGGGTAGAATTATGGTCATTTCCATAGTAACTAACTCGGATAGAACAGTATGTGATTGTAAATAACAAGACTGTATGAATGTTATTCAGAAGAATTCTGGCCTCACCTGTCATCCAGTCCAAAAGTTGGCCTCATCACTGAGTGGACTAAGTCAGGATACAGAAATACTCAAGTTATTGCTAGTTGTGTGGGCAACCATTAGCTACCAAGTTCAAACCACTTCAAATCATACACTAGCTACCTTTGTATGCTATTATAATTATATGGCTAATAATTAATATTTTTAACAATTTTAATGAAAATTTTACAGTTACAAAAAATAAAAAAAATTGACAATGTGCAAATTCAATGTCCAATAAAAAATGTTGAAATATGGGATGCAAACAGTGAAAAATACAATACAATGAGTGTTTTCAAATCTATGTCCATGTAGTGTTGACAGACTTTAATCCACAATTCTATTACAAAAACAACACAATAATACAAATACTACAACAATAATAATATACTTACTGGAGCTGTTGTTGTATTTTATCTGCCACTTGTCTACAATAGTCCACTTGAGACAATACAGTAACAAACTCCTTGAGGGCAGTAGGTCTAGATGGTAAGACTGTACGAATATTATTCAGAAGATTCCTTGTCTTTTCAACATTAATCCAAGTTTCACGCTGAAGAAGCTGTTCATACGTGTCAGGAGATATGAGTCCTTTACTGTAGCAGCGATCAGCTACTGTCATAACACAAGGCGTCACTGAGTGCACCAAGTCAGGATACACACTCAGAAATATACTCAAGTTGTTGCCACCTAATAATAAAACATTTTCAATAATACTAGCTAAATACAAATAACAACTTGACTTACTTTCAGAGATTTCTACTGCAGGATCTTTCTTTTCGTATTTCTAAAACCAAATAAATGAGTTGGTTAATACAAGTTAAAATACATAGTCTATTTCTACATACCTGTCCATACCAAATGAGGTGTCTATTGGTGAGTACAACTGCTTGTGGGTTGTTTGGATTGAAGAGACATTTCATGACTTTGGGGACAGAGTGCGCTCCATCAACGACCCCGAGATGATTCCATCCTTCATGTGAACGACAGTCAAAGGCAAACTGGTAGTCCATGGAGCTGTTGTAGTTCATTCTGGAACTAGCCTTCTTTAGAGTGTCCTCTATTTCTTGTTTTAGAGCAGTACATTCGTGGTGAATGGAGTCTTGGAATGTAGGATCACACGAAACTACGACTTCAAAATATTTACATCGAGATATAAATGTTACACAAATTAAATTGGATCCGTACAAAAAGGGCACCATGTTTTTCTTGACACCTTCTCTGATGAAAGTGAAGGACTTGTTAGATATGAGACAAGCCATGGAAGCAGGAAAGAGTCCCATAGGAGTAAACCCACTACTGAAGTGCATCAAGAGAGGCTCCACCAAACATGAGCTACAGGATTCTTTGTGGAATTGGTCCAGTTCCGTTGCACTAGTGTTTTCTAACACACAAGGCATGATGTATTCTTTCCCTTCTTCTAAAACTGAGTTAGTATCAGAAGATTCGACTGACACAATCTCAGCTATCAAGTGAAGATATGCAAGCAAAGCTACCAGTTGCTCTGGTGGAATCAGATCTCCAGAAATGTCAGCTGTAGCTGTCTTCAAATCTGTCATAGAGAATAGACCTGTCTTCCTGAATCTCTCGGATGTGGCCTGACCTACGCTATCAAAGCACATGGCTTTAAGAATGACACCAGTGATACTGTCATACACTACCTGGATGTCTATGATGACCAGGTTCTCCAAACCAGGCACACTGGGGAAGTACATCAGAACACCGGCATGGTGGTGAAGAAACCACAGAGCTGCTCTGGTCTCGTAGGGTGTCATATTGAAGGCATGGGACAAGGCCAAGCAGGTCTCCAGGCTGGCTGTCCTCACTTCTCTCATGCGAAGACACAAGCTGAATAGAAGCCACACAGCTGGAATTTTCAGCTTTTTAAAGTGTTTCTCCATGGCATTCTCCAGTAGCTGATGCAAGTGATGGATTTCTTCTACTCCGCCTCCCATGTTGTCCAAAGAAACAACAAGTTTGTCTTTTGAGCAGAACTGAACTATGCCTTTTTTGTAGGAGTCAGTGTCTCGAATCACTTTTTGAAGCTGTGAGTCGACTGTAGCGATGACTTCCTCAGAAACCTTGTCTTTGTGAGTGCCCACTATATACACTACTGACTTGGAGGACTCCAGTATCTCACCAATGGCTGAGTTGTCTGTTCCAGGTAGAGGTTGAAGGTGGGTGGAGGAACTGAAACAAGATATACTGGCCAGAGTGCGCAAAAGCATCTCTTGCAGAGTAAACTCTGATTTCTCTGGTGCAGTTGTCTCTCCTGAAGCTCTCTGATAAAAGACACGATACTCCTCATCTAGTTGGAACTTGTAGCTAAAGAACAGCAAGTAGAGGCCAGGTCCTATGGTGAGTGCTGGTAGCATGTCCATCAGCTCGGGCTGACCTCCGGTGTCCTCCATTCTCACAAAAGCTTTAAAAGAGTGCTTCACATTATCTGCAAAGTGTGGTTGTTTGGACACTGTCTCGAATATGGCAGCTATTTCAGAATAATCTGGTGATGATACTGCCTGATCAGTTGGTTGGTCATGTGCTGTTGAGAGTGGAGTGATTTCCATATGCCTAGGTTGCCTATTTCTTGTAAAAGATTTCAATCTTGCCATCATCTTCTGAAATAATGAAGGTTGGGGTGGCTCTTCCACAGAGTGAGACTGTCCTGTACTGCTAGCCTGACTGGCTTCTGCCCTGGTGTCACTACCTCCATGGGAATCAGCAGTAGCCTCAGAAGTGGATTCAGCTTCAGAAGTGGATTCAGTCACCAAACTATCTTTGAGAGTGTGAAAGAGTAGAGATGCTTCCTCAATGAGATTCTTTACAATGGTCCAGTTTGTGGTTCTTTCTGCTGTAGTTGGATCAGACTTGCCTTGGACTAGCATATTGGAGCAACACTGTACTGCGCCTGTGCTGCCATGAATCTGCTCCTCTTCTTTAGCTGACAGAAGATCTATGATCTCTTTCTTTATTCTCCTGAGAGTTGTACTCTTGCCTTGTCTTGGAGGACCAAGGGACATAAACTTTAAAGACAGAAGCTCCAGCACTTCCTTGGAAACAATGAAGTGTTTATATGCATCTTCATACTTGAAAGCTATTGACATAAAATAAATTAAGCATTACAGCTAAAGTGTTGCAAATAAAGCAATAATTACAGTTATTGCAGCCTCATTGGTTATACTGTACAAGTAACCCACACACTACACCAGTATATAGAAGGCTCCTGCAATACAGAGTGTGGGCAGCTGGTTTTATAGCCTGGAGCTAAGCCATTAGAAGCAGCTGCCAGTAGAAGCAGCTGCCAGTAGAAGCAGCTGCACTCTAGCACTTGCAGTTTTAGCAAAGACAATCAATTACTTTACTTATTATAATATCATAATAAATATAATAAATATTTAGTTTTAACATAATTAACACAATAATAAATAATAATATTCTAGTTATTATTATAGTACAAGTTTTTAATACTTAACTTTAGTTTCCCATATAATCTATCAATGGGACATTTTAAAGAGAAGCCAATTTCACTGAAGGCAAGATGGCCTTCTAGAGATGCTGCTATTTACTTACACTAACCTGACAGAGTTCCTTTATATACTCCATCACTAATAGCAACCAGCAACTCTCCAGTAGACAAGACTGCAGTAGCTATCCATCCAACATTATCCTTCAGTGCTGGTCTATCTCCCTCACTAGTAGTCTCAATCCACTCCTCTGTCTTGTTGGAGTAACTTCTAATGGTAGAAGCTCTATCGATGCCGATTAGATTCGATACATAGGAGACGATAGCGAAGATGTCAGTAAGTGTGGTTACTGTCCTCCATATTGTTTGTCTTCTTGTCCTGCCATTACTAGCAGATGCTATGAGGGACTCTAGACTGCATATAAATAGAATCTCTCTCTTGCCATCTCCTCCTGTGAAGTAGAAGTTGCCTTCATGGAATGTTGATCGCATGTCATAGCATGAAGAAGGAAGTGAGTCTGCAGTCGTCCAATGGTCGTTGAGTAGAACTTCCACTACGTCCAAGATCTCGTAATGTGAGCCACTCCCACCAGCCACGACCAGGACCTCTGGTGATCCTCCACTAACTGATGATGCTACGTAGCGAGGAGTAGGCATGGCACGTAGCGATGGCTTCCAGTCTAGACCAGTAGTACTAGTCAACAGAGAGTTAGTGGGTTCATCAGTGGAGGGATACCGTCCACCAACCAATACAAACTTAGACTGGTAGGTAGTTAGGGACGAGCCTCTATATGGTGCACGAGTAGTAGTCCATGAGTGAAGGTCAGTAGAGATGTGAAGTGTGTGATCACTCTCCATAATTATGACTTTATTCTTTAGTACTGCACATTGTACAGGAGAGACATTCTTACTCCATGTATGGCAGTGCTCCCAGTGAAGTGAGACTGGAGGATGGAGATCTCTCTAAATACAAATAAACAAATAAATATATAATTAAATTGATATACAAACAAACCAACAAACAGCACTAAGTGCTATTTAAACGAGACTTTAACATGCAAACACACAAACAAACTTATATAAGACTACATTTAAAACAAACACACAAACAAATTTATTCCTATATCAGCAGTGAATACGCTTTCTAAACATTATGCACAACTATAAATAAATAAATAAAAATACATATAAAAGCTAATAAACAACAATACTATAATTAAAACCATGTAAACAAACACACAAACATACAATTTTACTCATTATAAATTTACAGAATTGTAAACACATTATAACAACAGCAACTCTATGACATACTAACACACAAACATACAATTTCTCACACAATGATAAAAAGCTAATAAACAACAATACTATAATTAAAACCATGTAAACAAACACACAAACATACAATTTTACTCATTATAATTTACAGAAATGTAAACACATTATAACAACAGCAACTCTATGACATGCTAACACACAAACATACAATTTTAACAATGATTAAATACAATAAAATAATATTTTAATAAATGAAATAGTAAAAAAGCTGAGAAATCGACAAATAAACAAACACACAAACATACAACTATTACAGTGCATAAATATATGCACACAAACACACAATAATGACATGATATTCCAAACACACAAACACATAATAAGAGAATGAGCTGTTTCTTCCTGCGCTAAAATAATGTACAGTAGGCACCAGAAAAAATACGTTCTCAATTCTGTTCTGTGTAACGATTTTTTTTTTGCACAGAAAGGAACTATAGTAGAAAAATCAAAAACAAAACAAAACGATATGGTAGTTGATAAAATATAGTTTTTCGGTTCGACTATGTTAATGTTTTAATATTCACTGTTTACTAAATGCATCACTTCTAGGAATGTAAAAAATGATGCTATTTTAAATGTTGGGGCCATCATTGGCTTAGATATTCTCACTACTAGAGACCCAACTGTAGCTGGTAGAAAGACTAAGAAGTAGGGACCTGTCAGAGCAGCAAGTTCAGCGAAAATCCAGTCAGTCTGCTTAATCGAAGCAAGTCAGTTTTTTTCATTGTGCAAGCTGTTTAGCATGACTCCTATAGCATTTAGAGGGGAGTACAAGGCCTTAGCTTGCTGATATAGCTGAGGAAGAGTTTCTAGCTTTTAGCAGTAAATCAACAGAAACGAAAACATGACTGTTAAAATCTTTCCTGTAATGGTACCAACTGTTTAGTCAAAACGCAATGAAAAAAATTGTAAAAAAAAGTCTTTTTCTTTTCGAAAGACACCTGCTATTGTTTATAAAAATGCTAACACATGAACATATCCATTAAAAATGACAAAAAAATAATCTTCCTATAAAAGTGCACAAACATACAAATATATCCCAAATACAAAATTCAATACACATTGTAAGAAACTATAAATAAAACAATAACAAGCACAACAACAATAACAACAACAAAATAATCAGAAAAATAACATTACAACAAATATACGTTGTGCTTATGTGTTATAAACACACAACTTACTATATTTCTGGAACAAACTAGACTTCAAATAGAACAAACTAGACTTCAAATGACTAGAGTAAAATAGTTACAAACTATAGCAAAAAATAGAGGGATAGTCTTGTCTAACTATCCTCAAAAACACACTAGCAACTAAAAAAAGAGAGGGAAAGTCATGTCTGAGCATGCTCATAAAAGAACCTGGTGTTTTTTTTCAAGAGCATGCTCAGGAACATGACTTTTACCCTCTCTTTTTTCCAGTTGCCAGTGCATTTGTTGTGAGCATGCTCAGATATTAGTTTCCCTCTCTTTTCCAGTTGTTAGTATTTTGATGAGCATGCTCAGACATAAATTTCCCTCTGTTTTTCCAGTTGCTGATGCCTTTTATCGAATGCTCAGACTTTAATTTCTCTCTTTCTTTTATTTGAGTTGTTGGAAAAATTATGCTTGCAATCATGCTAAGCATTTGGCATGTGTGTAGGTAGCAGTGTTTTCCCTTCTTTCAACCCTTTTGTAAAAGTTAGCTATACAAACAGTGGGCTAGTGAAAAAGACTGGATCTAATAAACAAACACTTGATCTAGTAATCAGCTAGGGGTTAGCTATGTGCTCACCTCATCCTCAGTAGGAACTTGCAGCTGGCTTTCCGCCATAACCGGCTTACAGACTAGATTCTACTGTTTTCCAAAATTGGGCGTTCCAACATTCTCTGTTTATCTCTGACCCACCACACCCAAAATGCTGACTATAAAGTAGATTCATAAGATATTGCGTTATTGGAAGAATCACGCGAAGAATTAATATAACGACCTTCTTGTGCAGAAAAGGCTGACCTTCACCTTTGACCTCAATCGCGCTGCAGGGATCAGCCACGCGAGACTAACCAGCTCTCACTGCTGAAGTAATGGCGTGGTAAGTGTTCTCCAGTGTGTGTTGGTAGTAGAGAAGTATTAGTTCCAATGGGTCTCTATGGCTAGATGATAATGCATGCATCACTAATACTGGAGTGCTATTTCTGACACTAGGCTAGCTCGGTGCAATAACCTGACAAAAGTGTGTATGTTTGTGTGTTAAATATACATGTACAGTGGAACATCAATTATCTGGACATCAATTATTCTAATCATCCATTAACCGGAACAGAATAAAGACTGCACGCACACTCAAAATTGCAAGCGGCTGAAAGAGGGAGGAGCTAAAGCTACTGTACTAAGCTAGGTAAGAACTTACTCAGGACGAAGATTTAAGACCTTTCATTGTGCTACTTTTTTTTTAATTTTGGGTTAATTGTTGAGAAAACGCGAAGCTTTCAACTTTGCATAAGTACCAGCTTTGATGGGCAACGCCCCCTAGCGTCCCGTCATAATCAGGTGAGAAAATAATGTCTTGCAGCCAGCGGTGTAGTTTGTTTTATACTCAGGGAAGTTAACGGAGTTGAAAGAAGTGAAGATGTATATCGATGAGTATTTCTGGCTAGTTTAGCTTCTCTTATGAAGACAGCATTTCCATGTACCATTTTCATTGGTCCAGCTATATTGATGCCTCATTAAAATAGCTAACAGATTGCTTGTTCTTTTGGAAGGAGATTATATTGTAACTAGGTGGTGTTTAATAGCACTGAGGGTTCGCACCTTTGGTGCTTCATTGATTCAGTTTTAGTTTGTGTTGTTTGCTTTGTATATTGTGACATGTGTGTACGTGTCAGTAGAAAAAAGTGTGTGTTTGTGTGTGCGTGTGAGTAGAAAAAAGAGTGTGTTTGTGTGTGCGTGTGAGTACAAAAAAGAGTGTGGTTGTGTGTGCGTGTGAGTAGAAAAAGAGTGTGTTTGTGTGTGCGTGTGAGTAGAAAAAAGAGTGTGGTTGTGTGTGCGTGTGAGTAGAAAAAGAGTGTGTTTGTGTGTGCGTGTGAGTAGAATAAAGACTGTTTGTGTGTGCATGTGAGTAAAAAAGAGTGTGTTTGTGTGTGCATGTGAGTAGAACAAGAGTGTGTTTGTGTGTTTGTGTGTGTGAGTAGAAAAAGAGTGTGTTAGTGTGTGCGTGTGAGTAGAAAAAGTGTGTTTGTGTGTGCGTTTGCAGAAAAAGAGTGTGCGTGTGCAGAAAAAAGAGTGTGTTTGTGTGTGTGAATAGAAAATTACTGTGTTTGTGTGTGCGTGTGAGTAGAAAAAGCGTGTTTGTTTGTGCGTTTGGAGAAAAAGAGTGTGTGCGTGTGCAGAAAAAAGAGTGTGTTTGTGTGTGTGCATGTAGAAAAGAGCGTGTTTGTGTGTGTGTGAGTAGAAAAAGAGTGTGTATGTGTGTGCATGTCAGTAGAAAAAGAGTGTGTTTGTGTGTGCATGTGAGTAAAAAATGTGTGTGTACGTGTGTGCGTGTCAGTAGAAAAGAGTGTGTTTGTGTGTGTGTGAGTAGAAAAAAGAGTGTGATAGATGAGTGTGGCACGTATTCCAGATGAGTGTGACTAGTTATTATAAACTAGCAAGTACCCCGCCATGTAGTAGCTTTTGACGTATTGCAAAATGCAGTAGCGATAGTTATTTATATTCATGTTATCATTCTCTGCAGGTATTAATTTCATTTTTATTCATTGTTTATACATGTTGTTGTTGCCACCTTCTCTTCCCCCAGGCTAGTCGGTGGTGTCAGAACACGATGGTTTTACTGGACAAGAAATACCAGCAGTGTGCCGACATCCGTACGTCCGGGGAGGTGTTGGCTCTGGTGAGGACTACGAGGACCAGCAGGAAACCAGGATGGAGCAAGTGAGAGGGGAGGAGCTGAGCTCTCTGTGGGGTGGTGTTTGAAGGTTCTATTTACCTAACTTGAAGTTTGTACTGAAAGGATTAATATCAGAGACTTTCTTTGCATGCACACAGTTTAGTATGTGTAAAGTTTGTATGTGTGTGATGAGTGTAGGTATGAGGTATACACTGTAGTTGAGAGTGTAGAATAGAGAGAGTGTGGGTGGATGGGTGTAAAGGATGATTTATCAGAGTGTGCATATGTGTGTGTGTATGGACACACTGTATAAATGTGTTATGTTACACCGAGTGTTGTTTAGTAACGCCGTCAGTTGCCCTCTATTGGATAAGAGAAAAGTTTCATGAGATGCACCATCAAATTATAGAAATTTTTAAATTCTAAATTTCACTGTGGTTAAATTATTTATTTTATTTGTGTGTGCATGTGAGATGGTTGGCCTGTGTGTGTGTTTGCATGTGTGTGTGTATGTATGTGTGTGTTTGTATGTGTGTGTGTGCAGAGATTACCTATCCTACCATAATGCCACCTAATATGGCTACCAGCAAAGGGGTGGGACCAACAGAGAGGAGGGCGGAGCCACTAGGTGCAGACTGCAATAATGAGGAGGAGCTACTCTGTAAACTCTTGCAACAAAACATGTAAAACCAACAGAAAGAATAGAGAGACAGTGTGCAGTACTATGGTGTGTGTATGTATGTGTGTTTGTATGTGTGGGCTGATGGTTGTACTGTATGTATGTGTGTATGTTTCTTTAAATATATGTTTTTGTGTGCACGATACATTCACAGCAGTGTCCACGATAGAAATAAAATTTATATATAAAGATATATTTGTTGTTGTTGACTAGTTTTATTTATTGGCGAGCGAGCGAGGCACTCTAGTTTTATTTTGATTATATGTCGGTAAGGTGTAGTTCATTGTAAAAGTATTTGTTTTAATTTTTAATATGAACTGGTTATATTTAATAGAGATGAGTTCTTCCAGCAACTTATGACTTATACAGCATCCTTCACATGTGGCCAATATTCCAGCAACACTGAAGAGTCTCTCCACAGGAGCTGAAGATACTGGAATGCGAAGGTAATTAGTGAATGGGATGACAGGGGCACAGAGTGTAGTTGTATGTATGTGTGTGAATATGTGACCACTCAATATGTAGACAGTGTGTGTGTTTGCATGAGTAGTGAGTGTTGTCCAGTCACAGCGTCAGCTGTCCCATGGGACTATAGAAATGTCTCCTGGGATGTCTCATTAAAATATTGAAAGGTATAAAGTTATAATTTTTACTGTAGGTAACTCCTCCTTGTGGTTGAATAGTCATGCTAGTATATTGTGTCTGTAGTCACATGACTGGTACACCCAATATGGAGGGCTTCATCTCCATGCCGTATTGATACTAGACTTCCCCCAAATGCAGAGACTGATTGTGCTATGAATATCATTATAGGGTCTGCTACACATGTAGTGGTTTCAACCTCCACTCTGGAAATTTTTCATCTGTTTTTTTTTTCTTCTGTGCTTCCCACCAATCCCCAGCTCAAGGCCTTCTGTCATGAAATAGCACTGGTCTAGGTTTGACTAGAGGTAGTGATGAAGTTCTCATGTGACCAGTGACTAGAGGTAGTGATGGGATTTTCATAGGACCAGTGACTAGAGGTAGTGATGGGGTTCTCCTGTAACCAGTGACTAGAGGTAGTGATGAGGTTCTCTTGTGACGAGTGACTAGAGGTAGTGATGGGGTTCTCATGTGACCAGTGACTAGAGGTAGTAATGAGGTTCTCATGTGACCAGTGACTAGAGGTAGTGAAGCGGGTCATACGTGACCAGTGACTAGAGGTAGTGATGAGGTTCTCATGTGACCAGTGACTAGAGGAAGTGATGGGGTTCAATACTTGACCAGTGACTAGAGGTAGCGATGGTGTGTGTGATGATATTTCAGTGTGTAGGAGGAGAGTGTGTGTGTGTGTGATGATATTTCAGTGTGTAGGAGGAGAGTGTGTATGTGTGTGATGATATTTCAGTGTGTAGGAGGAGAGTGTGTATGTGTGTGATGATATTTCAGTGTGTAGGAGGAGAGTGTGTGTGTGTGTGATGATATTCAGTGTGTAGGAGGAGAGTGTGTATATGTGTGATGATATTCAGTGTATTGGAGGAGAGTGTGTATGTGTGATGATATTTCCAGTGTGTAGGAGAGAGTGTGTATGTGTGTGATGATATTTCAGTGTGTAGGAGGTGAGAGTGTATGTGTGTTGTGATGATATTTCAGGTTGTAGGAGGAGAGTGCGAGGTGTGATGATATTTCAGTGTGTAGGAGGAGAGTGTGTATGTGTGTGATGATATTTGAGGGAGTAGGAGGAGAGTGTGTATGTGTGTGATGATATTTCAGTGTGTAGGAGGAGAGTGTGTATGTGTGTGATGATATTTCAGTGAGTAGGAGGAGAGTGTGTATGTGTGTGATGATATTTCAGTGTGTAGGAGGAGAGTGTGTATGTGTGTGATGATATTTCAGTGTGTAGGAGGTGAGAGTGTATGTGTGTGATGATATTTCAGTGTGTAGGTATGAGGTAGTTGAGAGTAGAATTGAGTGAGTGTGTGTGGATTAGTGTAAAGATGATATTTCAGAGTTTGTATATATGTATGGATACATTGTATAAATGAGGTGTTATATTACACTGAGTGTTGCCCTCTTTTGAATTATTATTATTATTATTATTATTTTTTTTTTTTGTGTGTGTGTGTGTGATGATATTACCTATCCTACCATAATGCCACCTAATATGGCTACCAGCAAAGGGGCTGGGCCAACAGAGAGGAGGGCGGAGCCACTAGGTGCAGACTGCACTAATGAGTAAGACCAACAGAAAGAATAGAATAGAGAGACAGTGCAGTATGTATGGTGTGTGTATGTATGTGTGTTTGTATGTGTGGGCGGATGGTTGTACTGTATGTATGTGTGTACATGTTTCTTTAAATATATGTTTGTGTGTGCACGATACAGTCACATCAGAATATATATAAAGATATATCAGTTTGTTGTTGTTGTTGTTGACTGGTTTTATTTATTTTACATATATGACGTCGACTCGCATTCTCCAAATGCAGCTGGGTACAATTCGAACGGTAGACCGCCATATTGGTTCGTACTAGTGTTTGTTCGTACTAGTGTTTGTTCATTCTAGTGTTTGTTCGTTCTAGTGTTTGTTCATTCTAGTGTTTGTTTGTACTAGTGTTAGTTCGTTCTAGTGTTTGTTCGTACTAGTGTTTGTTCATTCTAGTGTTTGTTCGTACTAGTGTTTGTTCGTTCTAGTGTTTGCTCGTACTAGTGTTTGTTCGTACTAGTGTTTGTTCGTACTAGTGTTTGTTCGTGCTAGTGTTTGCTCGTACTAGTGTTTGTTCATATTAGTGTTTGTTCATTCTAGTGTTTGTTTGTTCTAGTGTTTGTTCGTACTAGTGTTTGTTCGTACTAGTGTTTGTTTGTTCTAGTGTTTGTTTGTACTAGTGTTTGTTCATTCTAGTGTTTGTTCGTACTAGGGTTTGTTCATATAGTGTTTGTTCATTCTAGTGTTTGTTTGTTCTAGTGTTTGTTCGTACTAGTGTTTGTTTCGTATAGTGTTGTGCCGTACTAGTGTTTGTTCGTAATAGTGTTGTTAGTTCTTAGTGTTTGTTCGTACAGTGTTTGTTCGTTCTAGTGTTTGTTCTGTACTAGTGTTTGTTCGTACTAGTGTGTGTTCGTGTATCTCGTGTTTGTCGTTACTAGTGTTTGTCGTACTAGTGTTGTTCCGTACTAGTGTTTGTTCGTACTAGTGTTTGTTCGTTACTAGTGTGTGTTCGTTTTAGTGTTTGTTTGTTCTAGTGTTTGTTCGTACTAGTGTTTGTTCGTACTAGTGTTTGTTCGTTCTAGTGTTTGTTTGTTCTAGTGTTTGTTCGTACTAGTGTTTGTTCGTTCTAGTGTTTGTTCGTGCTAGTGTTTGCTCGTCTAGTGTTTGTTCGTACTAGTGTTTGTTTGTTCTAGTGTTTGTTCGTACTAGTGTTTGTTCGTACTAGTGTTTGTTTGTTCTAGTGTTTGTTCGTACTAGTGTTTGTTTTTCTAGTGTTTGCTACTAGTGTTTGTTCGTACTAGTGTTTGTTCGTACTAGTGTTTGTTCATTCTAGTGTTTGTTCTAGTGTTTGTTTGTTCTAGTGTTTGTTTGTTCTAGTGTTTGTTTGTTCTAGTTTGCTTTGTTTAGTGTTTGTTTGTTTGTTCTAGTGTTTGTTCGTACTAGTGTTTGTTCATTCTAGTGTTTGTTTGTGTTTGTTTGTTCTAGTGTTTGTTTGTTCTAGTGTTTGTTCGTTCTAGTGTTTGTTCGTACTAGTGTTTGTTCGTACTAGTGTTTGTTCGTTCTAGTGTTTGTTCGTACTAGTGTTTGTTCGTACTAGTGTTTGTTCGTACTAGTGTTTGTTCGTACTAGTGTTTGTTCATTCTAGTGTTTGTTCGTACTAGTGTTTGTTCGTTCTAGTGTTTGTTCGTACTAGTGTTTGTTCGTTCTAGTGTTTGTTCGTACTAGTGTTTGTTCGTTCTAGTGTTTGTTCGTACTAGTGTTTGTTCGTTCTAGTGTTTGTTCGTTCTAGTGTTTGTTCGTTCTAGTGTTTGTTTGTACTAGTGTTTGTTCGTTCTAGCATTTGCTCGTACTAGTGTTTGCTCGTACTAGTGTTTGTTCGTACTAGTGTTTGTTCATTCTAGTGTTTGTTTGTACTAGTGTTAGTTCGTTCTAGTGTTTGTTTGTACTAGCGTTTGCTCGTACTAGTGTTTGTTCGTTCTAGTGTTTGTTCGTTCTAGCGTTTGCTCGTACTAGTGTTTGTTTGTACTAGTGTTTGTTCATTCTAGTGTTTGTTTGTACTAGTGTTAGTTCGTTCTAGTGTTTGTTCATTCTAGTATTTGTTTGTACTAGTGTTAGTTCGTTGTAGTGTTTGTTTGTACTAGCGTTTGCTCGTACTAGTGTTTGTTCGTTCTAGTGTTGGTTCGTACTAGTGTTTGTTTGTACTAGTGTTTGTTCATTCTAGTGTTTGTTCGTTCTAGTGTTTGTTCATTCTAGTGTTTGTTTGTACTAGTGTTAGTTCGTTCTAGTGTTTGTTAGTACTAGTGTTTGCTCGTACTAGTGTTTGTTCGTACAAGTGTTTGTTTGTACTAGTGTTAGTTCGTTCTAGTGTTTGTTTGTACTAGCGTTTGCTCGTACTAGTGTTTGTTCGTTCCAGTGTTTGTTCGTTCTAGCGTTTGCTCGTACTAGTGTTTGTTCGTTCTATTGTTTTTTCGTACTAGTCTTAGTTCGTTCTAGTGTTTGCTCGTACTAGTGTTTGTTTGTACTAGTGTTTGTTCGTTCTAGTGTTTGTGTTCGTTCGTTCTAGTGTTTGTTCGTTCTAGTGTTTGTTTGTTCTAGTGTTTGTTCGTTCTAGTGTTTGCTCGTACTAGTGTTTGTTTGTACTAGTGTTTGTTCGTTCTAGTGTTTGTTCGTTCTAGTGTTTGTTCGTTCTAGTGTTTGTTTGTACTAGTGTTTGTTCGTTCTAGCATTTGCTCGTACTAGTGTTTGCTCGTACTAGTGTTTGTTCGTACTAGTGTTTGTTCATTCTAGTGTTTGTTTGTACTAGTGTTAGTTCGTTCTAGTGTTTGTTTGTACTAGCGTTTGCTCGTACTAGTGTTTGTTCGTTCTAGTGTTTGTTCGTTCTAGCGTTTGCTCGTACTAGTGTTTGTTTGTACTAGTGTTTGTTCATTCTAGTGTTTGTTTGTACTAGTGTTAGTTCGTTCTAGTGTTTGTTCATTCTAGTATTTGTTTGTACTAGTGTTAGTTCGTTGTAGCGTTTGTTTGTACTAGCGTTTGCTCGTACTAGTGTTTGTTCGTTCTAGTGTTAGTTCGTACTAGTGTTTGTTTGTACTAGTGTTTGTTCATTCTAGTGTTTGTTCGTTCTAGTGTTTGTTCATTCTAGTGTTTGTTTGTACTAGTGTTAGTTCGTTCTAGTGTTTGTTAGTACTAGTGTTTGCTCGTACTAGTGTTTGTTCGTACTAGTGTTTGTTTGTACTAGTGTTAGTTCGTTCTAGTGTTTGTTTGTACTAGCGTTTGCTCGTACTAGTGTTTGTTCGTTCCAGTGTTTGTTCGTTCTAGCGTTTGCTCGTACTAGTGTTTGTTCGTTCTATTGTTTTTTCGTACTAGTCTTAGTTCGTTCTAGTGTTTGCTTGTACTAGTGTTTGTTTGTACTAGTGTTTGTTCGTTCTAGTGTTTGTGTTTGTTCGTTCTAGTGTTTGTTCGTTCTAGTGTTTGTTTGTTCTAGTGTTTGTTCGTTCTAGTGTTTGCTCGTACTAGTGTTTGTTTGTACTAGTGTTTGTTCGTTCTAGTGTTTGTTTGTTCTAGTGTTTGTTTGTTCTAGTGTTTGTTTGTTCTAGTGTTTGCTCGTACTAGTGTTTGTTCTAGTGTTTGTTCGTACTAGTGTTTGTTCGTTCTAGTGTTTGTTCGTACTAGTGTTTGTTCTTCATTATTACTTTTTTTCTCCGTTTCTTCTCTTTCGTGTTTTTCTAGGCAATGAATGCCTGGGATCAGCCTGTTATTGGGGTTCTTGCTGCTATACAAGGAAATTCTTGCTTGAATCTTGATACTGTTGGCATAGTAGCTACAGGTAAGTTGCAATTGTATGTATCATGACATAATTATGATTAGTTAATAAGAACTTTAATACAAAATTAGTTGGCTCAACTTTTTCGGCTTCTTTTGGGTGGGGGTGAGGATGGTGGAGGAGATGTGGATATTAAAAGTGTGGAGTCATGATTGTGAGGTGTCTGAGTATGAGGTGGAGGACAGACAATGTCTTTACATGCATCAGGGACGAAGTCCCGGATTTTATCATGCAGGTACTTTTGCCTTTCCTGTGGCAGTCCTGGTGGCTCAATCGCTTCGGGTAGCTGTTTGGGACGGGGCTTCCAGTCTTGGTGGTTCTTCGTGAGGAGGGTGAGCGTCTTCTCAGCATCACATCGCATCTTCACATCGCATCTTCGCATCGCATCTTCACAACCACTTTGCCTGGTGTACCTGAGGAGAGAATCAGGTGGTGGAATGACGTAATGCCATCAAAGGCTCCCCTCTTGAAGTATGGCTGGAAGTGTTCTGGTGTTGAGGGGTCTTAATCTAGTGTTGAAAGGTCTGAAGCCTCGACGTCAGAGTCTGAGGAATCCAGGGGGTCATGTAAGTTGAATTCATCCTCAAAAAGAGGAGGAATAGACTCGGACTCAAAGACATCACTAGAACCTTTAAAAATGTATTATTTTTTATGTTTGTTTTTTATTTTAAAATAAGTAAAAATGTAAGCCCTAGGCTGTTGCATGAAGATACCTTTTCCTGAGTAGCCAATAAAGTGGCCATCAAATTCTTCATCACCTAAAAAAGTAAAAGAGTTATGACTTATGAGTAATTTTGTTGATTGGGTACTAACAGTCTGGGGGTTAGTCTTCACTTCCTGGAGCCATGAATTCGCTAATGAGCTCCTCTAAGGCTTCACTATCGGCTCCACCCATCATGTCCAGGCCATCGCGGTGGCGGAGATTCAAAGCTCTGGCTAGGCTATCTAAACTGCACGTTCCTGAGCTGTATTTTCCCGCCTTCATGGCGCGGCATTTTGGCGCGAGTTTCACTCGTGCTAAAACTAGAGCTTAGCAACGATCCGGATACTCGTTCTGCAGTAAGTTGATACGGTGACTTCTCGGGCTTATTCCTTCAGTTCCAGAGCACGCCTGTCCTTCAAACTTGGTCAGTATCTATAAAAATAGGTTATCATTCCATATATGCATTAAAAATATTTTGGTAAAAAATTGACAGATACCATAAAATTGTTAATTGTCCAATTTGGTGCTTGCCGCGTAGTGCCCGATTTTCCTGTAGACGGTCACATATGTAGGTAGGTATTGAGTGTGTCAAGTAATTAAGTGGACTTCTATATATTCATTTATGATTGTGAAGTTCAATTAATTACAACTCTTGAGTGTAAGTGTGTGTGCATGTGTTTGGTGTGTGCTTGTGTGTGTGCGGATATGTGTGACTGTGATGTGTATGTGTGGTGGATTTAATTGGTGGGGAGTGTTCAAGTCAATGGTGTGTATTATTAAGAACACTGAGATTCGTTTTTACTGCTGGAATGACATTTAATGACTAGTGTAGAAGTGGTGGGCTAATTATCAGAACAATAGTAGTAACACGTGCAGACATGAAGAATGGCTTGACCACACCCCTTCATAGTGGATTATAGTAAGTTTTCTATTGTGTTTAGTAGTCTGAACATTTCAGCTATCCCAACCTCTTGGTCCCACCATGTTTGGATGACTGAAGTCCTACTGTATTGTATATAGTGAACAGACCTCACCACAGTTCATTGAGGAGATACGTACTACTACTATTACTATGATTTGCAAGTTCTGTCTTTTTTTGTCAACCTTCCCCTCCAACTATAAACAACAATATATCAACAAACCAATAGTATAACAAACTCTTTTATGTGTCTATAGTAGAGATGACGTGAGGTCCATTGGAGAGGAGACATTTGAAGTGGACTGAGTAAATGAAGAGAGAGACGCTTCACTGGCTGTGAGTGGGTGGAGCATGTGGGAAGGCATAGTTGGGCGTGGCAGTAGAGATGGAATGATGTATGTAGCTGGCAGTGAATGACAGAAGGAATAGTTATTTAGACGGAGGACGGGCCAGCTGAACGAGGAAAGGGGTTGCAAGATGGACAATGAGGAATGGTGTGTATGTGTGTGTGTGTGTGTGTGATAAAGTGCTAGGTCTTGGCTAGTTGCAGCCTCCAGCAATGTGCTGGTGTGCTCTGATGTGTTCATGTTGGGGTAATTGGCGAGCGAGCGGAGCTAGTGGGACACTCTCAGGGGTAACACAATTGAAAATCGAGAATGTTTGTTTGTTTATATATATGTTAGGACGTACGTATGTCATTTGTACTTTGACCAGTGACCACACTTACACACACCTGTACTGAAGAACCTTCGGCAACACTACTGTAAGACGGCATGCCAAAGCCCACCACTATTACACCTACACATACGTATAACCAAGCTAATATCGAACTCGTAACAAAAAGGTATATACACAATGAGCTAAGCTTATGGCTGCCCTGCAGTAATAATACTGATTCTTAGATTGTATTGTTCAATCAAACGTGTGTGTTCGATTTAATAGTTGGTATTATGACAATTTAACTTATGTAATCAGAAAACATAGTTAACTTGTTACGCACACCGCTCCAGTGGTCATATGTATATCATCACACCACTCCAGTGGTAATATATCATCACACCACTCCAGTGATAATATATCATCACACCACTCCAGTGGTAATATATCATCACACCACTCCAGTGGTCATATATCATCACACCACTCCAGTGGTAATATATCATCACACCACTCCAGTGGTAATATATCATCACACCACTCCAGTGGTAATATATCATCACACCACTCCAGTGGTAATATATCATCACACCACTCCAGTGGTAATATATCATCACACCACTCCAGTGGTAATATATCATCACACCACTCCAGTGGTAATATATCATCACACCACTCCAGTGGTAATATCATCACACCACTCCACACATCACACCACTCCAGTGGTAATATATCATCACACCACTCCAGTGGTAATATATCATCACACCACTCCAGTGGTAATATATCATCACACCACTCCAGTGGTAATATATCATCACACCACTCCAGTGGTAATATGTCATCACACCACTCCAGTGGTAATATATCATCACACCACTCCAGTGGTAATATATCATCACACCACTCCAGTGGTAATATATCATCACACCACTCCAGTGGTAATATATCATCACACCACTCCAGTGGTCATATATCATCACACCACTCCAGTGGTAATATATCATCACACCACTCCAGTGGTCATATATCATCACACCACTCCAGTGGTCATATATCATCACACCACTCCAGTGGTAATATATCATCACACCACTCCAGTGATAATATATCATCACACCACTCCAGTGGTAATATATCATCACACCACTCCAGTGATAATATATCATCACACCACTCCAGTGGTAATATATCATCACACCACTCCAGTGGTGGTAATATATCATCACACCACTCCAGTGGTAATATATCATCACACCACTCCAGTGGTAATATGTCATCACACCACTCCAGTGATAATATATCATCACACCACTCCAGTGGTAATATATCATCACACCACTCCAGTGATAATATATCATCACACCACTCCAGTGGTAATACAGTAGGAGACACAGAAAAATTCCGAATTCCGTTCCGTAGAACGGCCGTTGCACGATTAAAAAACGGGGAAAAAACGGTACGCCGTTTGTTAAAAACCGGCCGTTCCGTTTGAACGCGTTACCGTTTTAATCTTTCTCGTTCACCGTATGTGTCTCGCTCAAAGAAATATAAAAAATCGTTTATCCAATAAAACGTTCCGATTTTTTGTTAATAGGCTCCAGAGGCGGAGCTTTTCGGGTTAAAAAAATTTGAAGGCGTCCTATTCGAAGTTGTCTCGCGGAGAATTGTTAGTTCGACCACCGCACAGTATCGACGTTTTCTCGAAGTTAGGGCCTTCTCCGGCTTAGATTTTTTACTACTGGAGGTCTATCAGTAGCTAACAGAAGATCTACGAAGTGAGGACCTCGTTATAGCTCTGTGCCCATCGGAATTTCGGTCTGCAACTTTATTGAAGCAAGTGAAAATTTTGTACGAGCTTTTTTTTCACTATCCCCGTAGCGTTTAATGGTCGATATAAGGCCTTTGCTTGCTGATATAGCTATAAGAAGAGTTTCTAGCTAGAAAATATCTGTGAATCGACGGAAATGATTCAGCGTTTTAGTAAATGGTGTCGACCGTTTTAGTAAACGGTGTCGGCCATTTAATCAAGACGGTCCGGAACGCAACGATAAAAACTACGGTAAAAAGACTACCGTTCCACGGGCGTTCTACGGGACGGAATTCGGAACTTTTTTTTGGCGCCTACTGTATATCATCACACCACTCCAGTGGTAATATATCATCACACCACTCCAGTGGTAATATATCATCACACCACTCCAGTGGTAATATATCATCACACCACTCCAGTGGTAATATATCACACCACTCCAAGTGGTAATATATCATCACACCACTCCAGTGGTAATATATCATCACACCACTCCAGTGGTATACAGTGCGTCCAGCTTAAGGGAGGAGACCCATAGCAACCGTTGGTAAGGCTGTGGGAAGTGTTAAGTGCTATCAACCACGAAAATCTACCACCCTCACCTGGCTCCGCATGCATCTCGCAAGCATAACCACCGCTTGATATAATATTATTGATTATATTACGTTTAGATTTTCTTGATAGCGTGCCAGGAAGCAAAGTTGACCTTAGTGGTCGGATATTTAGAAAAGTAAAGTTGCTATAGCTAAAAACTAAACGTAGGAAGCGGAAACATAACGGGAGGAAGCCGTAGAGTCTTGAATCGGCTGAAAAGCTTGGACGGTTGCGGAGAAACAACACGAAATGTCCGCAGAAGTAAATCGCTCCTAACTGGGCTTACGAAGATGCAAATGGTCTGAATTTTGGTGTGCAGAGAGACCTTATCACCCTAAATAAATTCAGCATGTTAAAGAATTGCCACCGTTGCTTGAAGTTTTTTTTTTGCAGCATCAATTTTTAAGGAAAATGCGTGGGCCGGATGGGTCTCCACCCTTAAAGAGTGAACTTTCTGAACTTTATGATGCTATCACAAAAACCACTGTAATAATATGCAGTATGCATGATCAATATCTAAATTTTTGAAAAGTTACACATTATTGGCATACAAAGCTGCACTCAAATTATTATTGGAGTTTTGTGGTAACAGGTGATACAACTGAGAGCTTTTGGGCAGTGAATTTGGTAGTTTTTAAGAAAAAAAAGAGAAATTATTAGTCCTTATCTTTCTAACTTGGTTCACTGATAGTTAAGCTCCTAATCTTTCATTTGAACCAAATTTTGTAAGTTGGTGAAAATTTTTACGTCCAATATTTAACGTTTTATGAAAAAAAGTGTTTAAGAAAAAACTTTTGAATTTATTGGGTTATATCTCTATAAATTTGTTCTATGGTATAAAATTATGATACAATTTATGTGTATTAATTTGATAGCTTCATTTTTAATAATCACTGAATTATGGCCAATTTTTCATTAAATTTACATTTTTATGGTAAGGGTCCTCCAAATGATGACATTTGAGGTAAAAATACGCAGGCTGATCTACGTAAGCGTGACGTCTAAAATGTGCGCATGCGTATTGCTGCGATAGATCCAGCTGGTGGCGCCATTTTACCGCACTTTATTCTGTGCTTAGTATGGCTTCAGTGTCCAATATATGCCCAGTTATAACTAATCACTCGTAGTTTATAGTTTGTACGAGCTTCTAGTTGTGCGCTAAAACTGGTTGAAGGTTGCGGAGGGTTATCTGGAGACAAAGCTTAGAGGAAAGAAGCACAGGACCGCGGCTGAACGCCTCCTCAAGTAAGTCTGATTGTTGTGTGCTTAAGCGTGTATTTAAACTCTATTCTTATTTTCTTGGTGTGACGAATTTCTGAAGTACTCAACAGTAATGTGAAGAATCCAGCACATCACCTGCACTGTAGCTATGGCCACACACATTCCAGTAAACTTGCATAACAGCTTCAGGAACTTACCTGGCATTAGACTAACAGACACAGTAACTGGAACTCTAATACAACCATCCGAGATTGCGATGGGTACCATACCAACAGTCTCCTCCATCACCGTGGATATAGTAGAATTAATCCCAATGACGATATTACGCATAATATAATACAAATAAAATAAAGTCACTTCAAGTTCTTACTGCTTGTTTTTATTTCATCTGTTTATCTCATTGCTGTCACCTCCTTAAAACTGTCCTTTCTAGCTCTACTTTTTACACTTGCTGTAATCCACATCTCCCCCACCAAATCCAGAAAATAAGGCACAGTGATACAGTGATGACACGAGGAGAAGCAAGGAAATAAAAAATTAATCAATTAATAATAATATTAATTAAAAAACAAAAGAGAGAGAGAAGCACATAATGTGCAGCTCACTTAAAGAATATTATTCATTCCATAAATTAATCCCCTACCCCAACTTCTCTTATAAACGAGAAGAAAAAAAATCTCTTAACCCTTGCACCGTTTACTTTTTCCAGGTATTTTGAACATGTAAGTCAACATCACAAATTGTTATGAATGTGATAATGTGGTTTTGGTTCCCTAGCAACTAAGTACCAAGGTTTTACATGTGGTTTTCTTTTTTTGTTTGAAATTTTAAACCAATTTTCATGAAAATCACTCTATTCTCTTTTCTTTTCCAATCATATAGTGTATATATTTATATGTGAATATAAAGTATTTTAATGTATACAATAAGGTTATAGAATATTAAAATGCAACTTTATACTGTAAATAAGTGGTTTCAACAATGAACAGTATGTCCGTCACTTCTAGTATTCCGATAAACTGGATCAAACCATCTCTTGCTTGCTGCTCTCATACTCTAGCATGTTTCCTACTACTACAGATTCAGCACCCCTTCCTCCTACTAATAACTGTAGGAGATAGACTTCCATTCCTACTGGACTTGGAACTGTTTGATTATGTAGGCTTCACCATCACTTTCTACAGCTCTAACCCTAACGAAAACGGCTGCACAGGTAGCTAACTATCTGTCCTTACTTTGTTCTTCCCTAAAACGTAACAGCTAAAATCACCATTCTCCAGAAGCTCAATAGCCTCGAAAGTGTCTTTTGATTACCGTATATCACGCATAGCTTTAATTATTGTATTTTTTATGATTTTTTAAAGTGATCGATATCCGTGGCCGCATTAAGTGAAACTCCCCCGTACTACTCTAATCCAGCATGACTGCAGGGTCACTAGAGTTCAGACTTGCCCTCACTGTCTCTTGAGAGACAAGGATCTCTCATGAAGAAGATGGTCACAGGCATGCCCAGACTGTCTCCAGGATGATAAATTTAACTTAAAGGTAGCCAGGCAAGCAGTGTACCTGGACGTGAATTAGCTGTAAATAGAAGAGGGAGGTTATGGTCATAGTTGAGGGTTTAATAGTTTGAGATAGAGGTGTAGTGGTAATAAAATACATCTAAAACAGAACTTGCAGTGCCTAAGATTATTCATGTTTCTGTTATTGTTATTATAGTATACTTTACTCCAGTTACAGTATGACCTTATTTGGTCATATCACTAATAGGTTTGTGGTAATAACAAGCCTCCCAAGATGAAGCAGCTGCCCTAGCTAAGACCAAAGGCTGGTTAGGTCTATAGTCTGTCCAAGTTGAGTTGGACAGAAGAAAAAAAACTTGAATAACATGTGAACCATAGCAGCTATGCATCAAAAGTTTGCACCATTAGAAAGCTGTATTCTTGTCAATCAACAAATCCAGATATAGCTCCAAAAAGAAGTTGGATAGCTTAATTATTCACAATTCTGTTCATCTGCTATCTGCAAAATATTTTAATATTACTGTTAAATTATAGGAGTGTGTGTGATATTTCATTCAGTGTGTAGGAAGAGAGTGTGTATGTGTGTGATGATATTTCAGTATGTAGGAGGAGAGTGTGTATGTGTGTGATGATATTTCAGTATGTAGGAGGAGAGTGTGTATGTGTGTGATGATATTTCAGTGTGTAGGAGGAGAGTGTGTATGTGTCATAATTCTAATTGTTTTTTCAATTAGACATCAAGATTAATAATGAGCATATAACAGGTAAGAAAGCTTGCCAATCACCATAAAAAAACACACACACACTAACTAATACTGATTGTCTATGTTTATCTTTATGAAGTTATGGGTGTATCTTATAATTATTTAGTGCTACATTATTATATAAGTTATTATAGTCCACTGTCACCCATGACTTCATAGTGATTATAACATACTGATGATTCCTAATAAGGATGAAACAATCACAGCATAGTTGTCATTTCAGTGGCTATTTAATTAGGATCAGAATTAGGGGGAATAAATTAGTGGGTTAGAATGCTTATTGTATAACAAGTCCATATTTACTCTCATTCTAGATGTGAGAGGACAATGTGACACATTTTAGTGGTCTATGTTGATTAGGTACGAACTTACTCAGGACGAAGATTTAAGACTTTATAGGGCTACTTTTTAAAATTTTGGGCTAATTGTTGAGAAAATGAAAAGCTTTCACTTTCAGCTCAGCGTAGGAACCAGCTTTTATGGGTAGCACACCCAAATAGTTCACTTTATACTCAGGGCAGTTAACGGAGTTGAAAAGTAGAAGTTTTGCGTTGAAAGTGCTTATGGTGAGTATTTCTGGCTAGTTTTTAGCTCTCTTATGAAGACAGCATTTCCATGTACCATTTTCATTGGACGAGCTATTTTGCATGATGCCTCATTAAAATAGCTAACACATTGCTTGTTCTTTTGGAAGGATTGTTATAGCTGGGGTGCACCTTTGGTGCTTCATTTTAAACTATTTTCTACTTATGATTAGTTCATGAGCATAAAAGTAATTTTTCTCTTCTAATTGTGTTATTGAGGTTTAGAGGAGAGAGTGTTTTTGTTTGTGTGTATGTGTAGGTGTGATCTTTTTATGTGGAATAATCTTATTTTCAGGTAATTATAGTAGTGAGGGGTCAGCCTGCTCAAAAGGTCATCTTGATGAGAGGTCATTCCTGCCAGTCAAATTGCAGCTGTTAAATACCTCAGAATTTGTGTGTATGTATACTTAATTCTTGTAGCTAGGTACTCCTAAAGCAGCTGTTAGCTGTAAAAGATAAATGAATTAGCACAAAATGAGAGACTGTGGGTTGATGTTGTAGGTTGTGTGGAAGAGTGGCAGGTGGTGACTCACTCACCACACTGTGCTATTGGAGCACATCCTAAGTAATATTTTATGTGACTATAAAGTGATGTGTAGGGAAGTGTGGAATGTGTATGTACGTATGTGTGTGCATATGTACGTATGTGTGGGAGCGTATGTTTGGGAAGAATGATGTACAAAGAGAGTGTATGTGTGTGCATGTTGTTTGTTTTATCGTAGCTGCTGCATATATTTCTCATCTATTGAAGAAAAAGAGGAAGGGAAGTTAGAGGATATTATGGGCAAGCTTACTGGAAGTCAGTGAGATGAATTCTATGAGTCTTGCCACTTTCTTTCCCTTTTCCTCTTTTCACCTCCCCCTTCCCTCACCTCCCTCTTCCCTCACCTCCATCTTCCCTCACCTCCCCCTTTCCTCACCTCCCTCTTCCCTCACCTCCCTCTTCCCTCACCTCCCTCTTCCCTCACCTCCCTCTTCCCTCACCTCCCTCTTCCCTCACCTCCCTCTTCCCTCACCTCCCTCTTCCCTCACCTCCCTCTTCCCTCACCTCTCCCTTCCCTCACCTCCCCCTTTCCTCACCTCCCTCTTCCTTCACCTCCATCTTCCCTTCCTTATCAATTGCATACATCAGATGAGAATGACTCCATGCTAGCCCTCACTGAGCTCACCTATGTGTGTATGTGTATATTACCTGAAGTTGTATGTGTCTGTCACAACCACCATACTCTAACTAGAGCCCGTTAAGTAGTTGATTGTCTGCTATTTCTATAGGCTGAGTAGGGACACATGGGATACTAAAAAATAGTGCTAACAATTATTGGACTGACCAGCCATTAATGGAGTATTCTAAGCATTTCAGTCACTGCCCAAGAGATTTCCAGTGTTAGTATTATTATGTGGAGACTCCCTGCACCCAATGCTGCTGTGAACTTGTGCTAATTACAGGAAGACAACTATAATTTGCAAGCATAATATAGACTTAGGAATAGTTTCTTAATCAACATTTACATGGTACATATATATAATATAAAAAAAATAAAAAATAAAAGAAACCAAGAAGATCTTAGTCAGTTGGGCAAAGATGAGGTTTGTTGTCCCGTTATTTTTTTTATTCTTGACTTGTGGGGTAGAATTATGGTCATTTCCATAGTAACTAACTCGGATAGAACAGTATGTGATTGTAAATAACAAGACTGTATGAATGTTATTCAGAAGAATTCTGGCCTCACCTGTCATCCAGTCCAAAGTTGGCCTCATCATGAGTGGACCAAGTCAGGATACAGAAATACTCAAGTTATTGCTAGTTGTGTGGGCAACCATTAGCTACCAAGTTCAAACCACTTCAAATCATACACTAGCTACCTTTGTATGCTATTATAATTATATGGCTAATAATTAATATTTTTAACAATTTTAATGAAAATTTTACAGTTACAAAAAATAAAACAAATTGAGAATGTGCAAATTCAATGTCCAATAAAAAATGTTGAAATATGGGATGCAAACAGTGAAAAATACAATACAATGAGTGTTTTCAAATCTATGTCCATGTAGTGTTGACAGACTTTAATCCACAATTCTATTACAAAAACAACACAATAATACAAATACTACAACAATAATAATATACTTACTGGAGCTGTTGCTGTATTTTATCTGCCACTTGTCTACAATAGTCCACTTGAGACAATACAGTAACAAACTCCTTGAGGGCAGTAGGTCTAGATGGTAAGACTGTACGAATATTATTCAGAAGATTCCTTGTCTTTTCAACATTAATCCAAGTTTCACGCTGAAGAAGCTGTTCATACGTATCAGGAGATATGAGTCCTTTACTGTAGCAGCGATCAGCTACTGTCATAACACAAGGCGTCACTGAGTGCACCAAGTCAGGATACACACTCAGAAATATACTCAAGTTGTTGCCACCTAATAATAAAACATTTTCAATAATACTAGCTAAATACAAATAACAACTTGACTTACTATCAGAGATTTCTACTGCAGGATCTTTCTTTTCGTATTTCTAAAACCAAA
>WLWD01001768.1_pt1 | contig 28534 bp, 25 predicted proteins | sample 6712731 | NCBI WGS metagenome assembly WLWD01 (sample SAMN12718690, study PRJNA576275) | sponge metagenome | isolation source: marine sponge | host: Mycale hentscheli | place: New Zealand: South Island, Marlborough, Capsize Point | collected 2014-11-01
TATATGAACAGTGCAACATTAATACGCTTTTTTCGTACTACAAGTTGTGTTATTGTAGGACGTGTAAACTGTCCGTTCAAAAATGTATTGGAAAAATCGCTGAAATATCACGGGAACAAAGTGACATGCTGAGGTAACTTAAGGGTAAGTGGCAAACCTGCTCCTCAGCCTTGGAAATGTACAGTTCAAGTAGTTTCAAGTTACAACGTCATTCTTTAGCGCAGAAGCTTTATCCGTATTAGACGGAATTATTTTAACGCATTGGGTGGAGCCACCGGTTAAAAGCAAAGTTCCAGATTAAGTTGATCCTGAAGTAGTACAGAGATAGTGACTGCACTATATAATGTAGCCACACCGTAAATGATGTTTATCTTGCTGCATAGACTCTTGCAGTTTTTATAAAGCTGGCCTACTATTTATGTGTGAAAGCACGGTAACCGTGCTATTTGGGATTAATAGCACGAACAACGCGATTAAAATAACACAAGGCAAATCGGAGTGCTATTTCAATAGCTTTACTTGCTAATAGTAGGCCAACTTTTTTTTAATCATTTACAGTGTAGCTACAATATAATTGTGCACTCACTATCTGTTGATTAACTTTCCAAGATACTATCCGATGGTGGCTCCCATCCTAATCTGTTGAAAAAAATTCCGTTGCTTGTAATTAATATTGAAAGGTGGCCGCACGTAGCAACGCGCACTGCCTGTAGATCTGGACATTAATTTATTCCCCGCCAATACCCCACCATTTGATAATACGCGAGCCGAAACTATCGCGCAGTAGTAGCAGAAGTATACTTTGCGAAGTTGTAGTGTTTTAGTTTAGCTTCTTGTTGTCTCATATCCGTTTACAGCAACTCTCCATACGTCCTCTAAACTCACGCAGCAAAGTGCACCTGGCTGCCTCTCCTCCTGTAGCCGTTCTCTGGACTCTGCGCACCTGAACTCAAGCGGATGGATATACCAGGCTCGATTTCTGCGGAGCGAACACTTCCCAAGCTGCACAGATCTAATACCTTCACCTACGGCTATCTCCAATAACTGCTCTCTCTTCTGACTCTCTTGTTATTGTTGTATTGATGTTTGTTTACTCTTGATATAGGCGAACTCTTTTTAGAATCAATACAAACTAATTGAAAAAAAAATTGCTCGCGTACTCGTAGTACAAGATATGGGGGTGGGGCTATTTCTTAAGAATTGGGAGTGGAATAAAAGTTCCAAATTTTGTAACAGTTTTTCTTGGAATCTAATAATGAGAACGACACAAAAATTTTATACACTGGTAAACCAACAAAAATGAACTGCATCACAACGAGAATTTTTCAATATCTTATAAATAGAAAAAATTGCGAATATATCATAAAGTAATATTGAAATGGATAAGAACTCGTTGTCTTGCAGTAGAGTATTGGCTGGGCTAGTAGTGCACTAAATTGCAGCTCCAACTTACCGCACCCTCCAAAAAAGTGCTACAAAGTTTTAACCAGGCCCCGATATTTCCTGATATTTCCTCCAGATTCGCTCTAAAATTAGTGAGCGGCTCCTTCAGCAGGTATTGTGTCCTTGTGTTGTAGTAGAGAAGCCCTGTAAGTATATAATAGTAGTAGTCGTGCATAGCAACCATCAACAAAAAATTGCGTAGGCTGTGTGTGGCCACCCATAATCTTACTAACTAATAAGTGCTGCATTACGTTACACTTGAGAGCGAAATTTTGCAGCCCAGGAGCTGAATGTTTAGTAGGTCACTTGGACACAGACTATGGCCGTCCATATACAGAGTATAATGAAGTACATCTAGAAAAACAGCAGAGAAATTCAATCACCGCTTCTGCACGCTCGAACAAATGATGATATCCCACAGGTTACATGCTGGGTGTGGCTAAAATATTTACTTCCGGTCACTCTAAAGCGGGTTCGACCCAACACCCTGACCCCCTTCACTACTGGTATGCATAGTCACTGCTATTGCAAAAGCAACAATAAATGTTGCAAAAGCAACAGCAAATAGACCATAGTCACAGCTGCCATCTGATATAAACAATAACATCAACAACATTAACAGTGAAATATTTAGCATGTGGTAAGGTACAATTTGAAAAATATATACCTTCTTTTGGACATTTATGATATTAATTTGATAAAATTCTCTGAAGTATTTAGAAGACAAGCTATCTGGGCTTTTCCCATGGCTGACACTGAATTGTACTTGCTGTCAAAAACTTTTAAAATTGATGCTTGATTAATTCCTACAGAAGACACAGTAAACCTATGGTTATTATGCGAAGTATTTGAAGAAATTCTCTATTTTAAATTTTAAAAAGACAATGTTATTCCCAAAACTACAGGCTGTAACTCTTTCATTTGACGGAAGTTCTAGAGATTTTGGGTTGCATCAATAGTAGTATCTTTAACCCTTTCACCGTTGGATTTATTTAGACATTTTGAAAAAAATTATATAAAATCAGGACTATAAAATGGTCCATAGCAACCATAGAAAAAAAATTGTCTTTATAAAATATACATTACAGAAAAAATGTTTATGTTGCCTAGCAACCAATGTGTGGTAATTACCACTTGTAAACCATAACATGAATATAATTATCTTGTAAACCACGACAATGAATAACGTTATTTTGAACTCCAGACTGGTTCAAGCCAGTCCATGGATTATTTTACTGTACAGCTATTTCATGGGACAAAACTAATCAACTAAGGTTACATATTTATCCTGGGCTCAATTTCATGAATATTATTTAGATAATTCCAGTATAAAAAAATGTAGTAGACCTATCTTTCTAATCATTATTCTTCAAACAGGTTGTTTCTATAATAGACCAATAATCAGTAATGTTGATGTGAATCTGAGATGGTATGTGTTTATAAAATATAGAGCATGAGAATAACCATGAAGTACAAAAAATGAATAACTGAAAATTGTGCATAAACTATCAAATATTGTGCATGAGTCATTACAAAATATAGATTTCAAAAAATATGGGCAGTTAGTTTCATGAAGTGAAGTCTACAAGAATGTGATACTTTAGAAACAGCTTCTTTCAGATGATACACATAAATGTACTTTGCAGTACTCACATTGAACACTAGACTCATGGTGATTCCCAACAGCAGTAAGCTTATTTTTTGTTATGATAACTGACAGCACAATTCCCCTTTCTATCTGCATGCTTAGGCCAGTGACCTAAATATACATTCAGTCTATTAGCTGAAGATACTCAACAGATCGTGGACGACCAGCACTACAACATCTTGTAGAGAAGCTACCAATGAGCTGTTTAGCTAGCTCAAGTAGTACTGCTACTACTGCTGCCTGAATTGATTGTTCTTCCACGCCCCTTTCTACTACTAAGCCTTGTACTAACACACCTCCTTCCCCTTATTCCTCTTCCTCTCCTGCTGCTACGCCTTGCTTTTACTGTTACTCGCCTACCTCTCCCTCTCCTCCTCGTACATGCCACCTACTTCCACTAACACACTGTTGAGAACTGTCTGATTCTGCTCCAGACCCTTGACAAGTGACATCCATAGTAGATGAAGGACTGAAGTCTTCCATGGATGATGGAAGATGGAAATTCCCCCCTTGACTTGCTTGAGCATCCATGTCAATTGACTCCGTCTGTAAAGTTACAAGATTCCTGTTCAATGTATTCTTGTGCATTCTCTCTCTCCCTATATATATTATTTTATTGATTATTATATTGACTTGCAACCAACTATTTTGCATGTTACTTACTGTAACACCTAAAAAGTATTGTTTGACTATATTTTATATAGCTACTACATTTATTTTACTACTCTACATTTACCTGAAACATCCAAGTTGGCTCCAGTAGTGCTACTAGGCTGAACTTCCACTCCACTACTCTGAGTTGCTAGCTCAACTGTGTCCAAATGCTGCTGCCCAGCACAAGCAAATGTTCCTTCACCCTCCTCGTCGCTAGTTTCATTCTCAGAAAGACCGAAGTAGTCGCCGAATAAGCCCTGAATAACTTCGTCGGCATCCATTCTATCTCCTGCGGTCAATGTGTGGGTCAATTTAAAAATGTAAATTTACTTTTCCCGTTTTCCTCTAGTTACCGACAATACAAAATTCGCCTATTTAGAGCGTTGTTAAAGCTTTTCATTCTGCGTACTTTGAGACCAATAGGATCGGATTGCGTGCGGTTGAATTTTTATTGGTAAAAGCGCCAGCTTGCCGGTGAAATGGTTAACTACACAACTGGGTCAAGTATAGTTTGTTTGTCTGATGTAGTTAAATACAGATCATAAATCCAGCTCAAACTGTTCTTCCGTGTAACAGATGCTTAATCTTTCTGATGTAATTGTAATGCAGATTGTACTCTTATGGCTCCAAGCCTAGACAAAATTTACAGGTAGCCAAAATTTGCTAGTAAATCTTATAGCAGGTGCAGTCAGAATTTCGGGCGACAGGAATTACTGTGACACCGTCCTGAGTTACCATAATTTAACTACATTATCAAACAAAGGTCATTCCTCCAGTTTACTACTCAAAAAAGCTCTCATATCAGGCAGGATATCAAATATTCTAAGGGTATATGGGGAAGCTCGATATCATAATAGAATCCAGATGAATATGGCAGAATTTGTACAATACAATTCTGTCTCATTCAATTTATTTTGGATATTTTAAATTACTAGAATTCACTAAAATGTAAATAATTACTCCTTTCTTTAGGATAGAAGAACAAAGATTGATTTCCACCATATTACCACTTTGTGCCTATATTGCCACACCTCATTTGATTTCCTTCATACTTATGATTTCAATGATTTCAAGCATCTACTTATGCTGAAATGTTAAGGTTACAATTAGGATCCAGAAAGCACCAAGTGAAGCATTCTGGACATTTGAGCAGTATAACAATATGTGACCGGTTTTGGGAAAATCGGCCTAAACGCGGCAAACAATTTTTTTCAGTATCCCCGGGTAAAGCCTTATGGGTCGATTTTTTTCAAAAAATTTTTTATGGCAGAAATGGATAGACATCAGTTAGCTCTAGCTTATGACGCAGTTGTAAGCTCTGGCGTGCTCTAGAACTCACACTAGGAAGCTAGAAACACTAGCCGGTTGGACTCGTGTACGGAGAGTTGCTAAGAAATTATTGGCGGGCTTTTCACTAACAGCCGGGAAAAAACTGTAGCTAACTAATTCACTTACTATTCTACATAATTCACGTACTCACGCAATTCTCGTCATCATAGTTTCTTAAGGTGCCCTGCATTAAGCCTTTTAGACTTCTTTCAATCCGCCTGTAACCGGTTTATTCCATAGTGTCCCGGAGACACGCAGTAATAGTATACGGACACAAGGCACGCCCCCTTACCTTAGCAACGCCTTTACCCGGCGTTTTTCGAAATCAGCAATAATAAGTTTAGCAAAAATACTGAAGTGTTGTAGTGCGTAGGGCGAAGACGGCTTGTGCTACAGTTTCCAAATTAGGAGGACGGCATCCCAAGGCCCCGTGCAGCCTACTGGTACAATAAATTAGAAAACTTTAGATGCCGCGTTTAGGCCGATTTTCCTAAAACCGGTCACATATGCTTGTGTGTCGTTAACGACGACTGACTACCCGGCACGGCGCCTGCGTTCGTTCTTGAATAATTCAAAAGCTTAAACGGTTACGTAAAGCATTGTTATTACACTGAATTGGTCAAGTACTGTTACAGTAGAGATTAATTAATTGTAATTAAAAAGAGCGTTGCATAGAGCCCTGGAAGGCGCTTGTGTTTCAAAGAGGAAGGCGGTTGTTGTACGGGGAAAAACGGCAAATGGATGGCTAAAATTCAGACGAGACTATACCACCAGACCAACAGATCAAGCGCTTGCCTGGAACGCGCGTGCTATGAAGAAGTTGCCCCACTCCTAGAATGACCAGTCTTGCCATGGATATTAGGTTACTTTGTTGTTGAATGAGACTTCATGACATAATTTAGTAATTTTTTTTTCTTCTCGGCTTGTATGTGTGCTTCTTTCTCTATTCATTATATTTTCATACAATCCATGTCTAGCTATATATATGTGTAGATAATCCTGTGCATATCTTCCATTTCTTTTCTCAATCACAAAATTAACACTTTTAATCTCTCATCTTCTCTCTCTTCTTTCTATATAGTTCTGTTTCACCAGTACTTCATTCTATATTGTTCAATTCCACTTGCTCTTAGCACTTTAAATAAAAACCAAAGAAGGTGTTTACAGGTTAATATGTGGAAATAGATACAAAGTACTGCAACCAATAAATGGAAATACATATAAATTACAGTTTTTCACTGACAATTTAATATTAAAAGTTATTGAATGTTAACAATGTGAGAAATTTAGGAAGTTAGTCTAACATCAAATTTTTTTGAGTTATTTCTAATATTATGTTGACGAAATCTGGGAATGCCACTCTAAACAAAATAAGTAATATATTATTATCACAAAAACTGATATCATTAAAAATTAAACTTACTTGATCAACTCTTCATTGTGGAAGGCCCAGTAGGGAAAGGAAGGCGAAAGTAAGGAAAGTAAGCAGAAGTATGGAAAGGAAGGCAGAAGTTTCACTAAGCTAAGTACATCTTGATAGAAGGACTGAGATATTTAAAAGCTGGAGAGGTAGAAAGGGTGGAGAGGGGGCTCCTTGGCTCAAGAAGAAAGAGCTGGGGGAAAAAAGAAAGGAGGGGATAAGAAAGCTGAGATAGTTAAGAGAAAAAGAGAGGAATCAAAACAATAAAAATAACTTAATGTTAGTGCATTCCTACTTTTACAGTGCGTCAAGTGCCAGTGCGTCAAGTGCCACTGCGAGGCAGTACTTGCTAGTACAGAATAATGGTGTTTTTATTTAGGTTTTCTGGATGACAACGATCCACAACTCGACTAATGAAGTGTTGTTGTTTTTCGAGAATGGCCTCTATCGTGATCTTCAAAGTGTCAAAATGCACCGACAACTTCGCCTCATCTAGTCTCGCGGGCCAGACCCTTTACCCAATATGAAGAGAAAGAAAGGGTCTGGTCAAGTTCACGTATGCGTTTGGTCTTGCACCGTCAGCACAAGTGTAACCACTGCGGTAATATAGCTTTGATTTCGCGGTAATCATGGTTCAGGTGATTTTAGCGCGCTGAAATTACTGTCGACTTGGATGTAACTGCAGCGGTGGCGGAGAGTGCTCGAGTATTCGGACTTACACTGAAGGAGAAACAGTTGGAAGCAATCGGGATACATTACCAACAGGCTATGGAAAGTCCGTTGCAAGACGTTTCTGGCATAAGCAGCAATTCATTCCTACAGTTCCATAGAACCAAGCTAAATTTGCGCGCGAACGTCTCTGTTTATATAGTGGAGGGGTCACCGTCACTTAAAACCAATTACCGGTCCGAGAAATTCCAGGACCACCAAACGCATACGTGAACTTGACCAGACCCTTTCTTTCCCTTTATATTGGGTAAAGGGTCTGGCCCGCGAGACTACGCCTCATCCAGGTCAGATTGAAATAGTTGAAAAATGATGGAGAAAAAGTATGCGTACAACACTGAGGATGAATCTATCCCTGCTCAATCAAAAGCTTCAAAGAAACAATCTTCACCACAGGTTGTGAGTTGAAAAGTATCAATAGTCATAGCAGCTATTGATGAGCTTGACACACCTACTAGCCAATAGTATTACTAACTGAGCCTCTCCTTCTCAAGATTGTTTTAGCATTGCAGGCTAGAAGTTGGGGGGGGGGGGGGGGGCATAGCAAAAATATTTCGATTGAGTGTTAAAAGCTTATACGTCTATATATTCTCAGGGTGCTCCAGGTTTTCCAGGAAGCTAAATTTGATTCAAGAAACGTATAAAAGAATTCTAAAGCATCACCCTAATTATTTTAACCAACCTACGTAAGATATCAATGAAAGTGTGGTATCACTGAAAATGCATTGCTTGCGGTGATACAGTCGAACTCTTCCCAATAAAGAACAAAATGGGAACACGAGTTAAGTCCATTGTAGAGAAACTGTCCCTCCTAGGAAACAATCACTTTGTTGACTGTTTATCTAATATTTGATTGTGTAAAAGTTTATTAGAGTAACTGAATTGAATGAAAAAAATTAATGAATTAATCAATAATAAAACATATTTAGCTTTTTTTGAAAAAACAAACAAACAAAAAAAACAAAAAAAAAACAATCACATCAATTCGTCTTTTTTAACAATGAAAATTTAAGTTAACAATACTGTCTATAGTTGCTCCTAATACTATGGCTTCTTTTATGTGGTCATAATGATCCAAATATGAGCTATTTTCCAATTGTGTTTGGAACTCTTCAACTTCAGTAAAGAAGAAGAAACAAATAGGTTGCCACCACCGTTATCATCTTTTCATCCAGTTGATTCAAAAGTGCAACCCTATCTCAGCCATTCATATGTGGAAGTATGGAGTAACTGAATTATCTTCAGGAAGTAAGAGCAAAAAAAACGGAGCCGCTAAAATATCGCTCAGTACGTACACTATACGTATACTTTAACCCCTTACCCCACTCTCCGGGGTGACTGACGTTGCAAGCACAACTTCCCCTAGAGCGACCCTTTCCCCGCTTAGCCTACTGTAAAAGTCTGGTCTGTTCTCTCTGGAAGACCTCAGCATCCCTGAGCTCCCAAGCTCTGGAAGCTCTTAATATACAATTTTCAATAGGAAATCCGTCAGTAGTTTTCTGTTAGTCTGCTGTGGCATGAGTGTCCATTTTTGGGAAGGTCCTTGAGCTGAGGCCCCAATGTAATTGTATGCTTGCAATCAGGAGCAGACTGAGATATGTAATCTGTGCTTTGCAAAATTTCCAATATATTGGTAGCAAAATTTAGTAGTCCCCCTCCCTCCACCTCTCCAATTTCACCCTAATTCGAATAAAATGTTCATTCATTAAAGTTTGACAGTGTAGTGTAAATAAATCTTTTGTTTTTTTCAAAATTCATTAGACCCTACCTTAATTAAATCAAATGAAGTAGTTGAAGAGGAAGGTTCTGTTAATATTACCTGCAATTATGCAAATCCTGTCATGTGGCACCTACCTAGCCCAAGTACTTTATATAATATTTATGGAAATACAATACATATAATTTTGGCCAATTTGAAAAGTGAAGGACAGTACCATTGCTTGTCCACCACCAGTGAGATGTGGAATTGGAATGTGATTGATTTTGATGGCATCACAAATAAATTTGTTTTTCATAATGTACTTATTAGAGGGAGAGTAAATGTTAAACTTATAGGTAAGTAAAACTTGTGCTACACATTCTATGGCACTTACTATTAATATATGTAATTGGAAAGCAAGTAGCAGGAAAATGTAAAATCATATATGTACAGTCTTATGAATATTAACACATTGGTTGTTAGAACTAGAAAACTTTGCTATTATTAGTTTAGAGGTATTATGTAATATACTTGCTCTCCATTACTTAACTAAAAATCTAACATTTAAAAGTAATTTGGAATCACAAGCCTGTTACATAACATCAAAACTTATGAGGGTGCTATATTATGTGAAACTGTTATAAACCTCTTTATTGTTGAGATAATGATTTATCTTTAGAAGGTTATCAAAAATCCTATTACGTACTTTTCAGTACTATTATTGTGAGATTACAATATATTATTTAACTAGCATTATAGCACCAGCTTAATTCTTTCATTGTGTTAGAACATGTTTGCTCATACAAACTGAAATGCTCATAGTTAAGGATTAGTTGGACTCCTCTAAGACTCACTTTTTATTAGCCCTATATTTCAGCACAATGTTGTATTATGTTATATTGAGTGTAGACCATACCATTTAATTAAAGGAAGGGGGAGAGGAAAAAAGAGTGAAATTGAGATCAATTATTAGCATGGTAAGGATGTGTGTGAATTGATTGTTTCTCAATTAACATGATCCAATAACTTGAGAATTACGAAGTTCTGACCCTTCATAAAAACTAGATTGAAACTTTCTCACCTAAAGGGGTCTGGAAAACAACAAAGGAAAAATGTGAATAAATCTTAGTTGTCGCTGGGGATTTGAACCCAGGGCCACCAGCTTTAGCCAGGGTGCTCTAACCACTGACCTGACAACCCTCGACTTCCAAGACTCTCACATTTTTCCTTTGTACTGTTGAGTAGTACTGCTTGCTGCAGTCTCTTACTCAACAGAACACCAATTATGTGCCGTCAGAACACCTTTTCGGTGTCGACCGGAAACACCTCCCCCTCCGGAGAAGAGCCATAATTATTTGTGGATTGAAAAAGCTTCAACATCACAATTACCAAGTTCTGACCTTTCATAAAAACTAGATTGAAACTCTCTCACCTGAGAATTATTATTATTATTATTATTATTATTATTATTATTATTATTATTATTACTAGTTGTATATGGAGCAATTATTCCAAAAGCTGCAGTATTACTTCCACATGAGTCAAGAATATTTATTTGTAGAAGTAGAACGTTACCAAAGTGGTACGAAATCATTGATTCCAAAATGACAGTATTGGGCAGCACACAGATGCTACATGTACACGGACAAGTGACTTCTGGTTTGCGCACAATATATTGTCACGGAGCTTATGACAATGGCACTACATTTGCTACATCTGCAGATGTATTTGTGTCAAGTAAGATATCTATTAACACTTTAAATGCATAAAGCCCATTCAAAATCTTGACATTGGCCAAAATAGTTAAGAAAGTAGAGAATTATAATCCCATTACACATAACAGAAAAAAGGTGCAATAAATCTTACTGTCTCATGACCAAATTTCAGATATATTCAGACCAAACAAAATGACTATCAATATGCATTCTAAGATAGTGCCAGTAGGAGAATCAGTTGAAGTGAATTGTGAATCAGAGCTGGTAAAAGGATACTTACCAACGACATGGGTATTCCATAATGGCCCCATTTTTGGACTAAGCTATTATCGTGGAAGCAACAAAATTTTAATGAATTCAATTCAGTTAAAAGATACTGGCACATATTATTGTTATGGGCTAGAAAAGTATAAGATATTAGGAGTAACAAAGTACCGTCATTTTATTTCCTCAATATATTTAGAAGTGTACGGTTAGTTCTATTAGTTTTAAGGGTAACGCACACATTTCTTTTTTGTTGACTTTTTTAATTGTATTATTTGATGCAATAGAGCATACAGGAAAATGACAAGCTAATGTGAAGGTCTTCCTAACAGTAAATAGGTAAAATGATTAAAAGAAAAAGAGAAGAAAAATAAATAATTAAAAAAAGATAGAAAAACAAAAATGTTGTGAATAAGTAGATAATTGCTGTTAATAACAGTGTTAATGATACTGCAGCAGGTGACTTCTTAAGCACCTTTTGAAAGCAGAAAACAGAAGACATGGATACAATCTCCTCAGGAATGCTATTCCAGAGCTTGATGACTGCTAGCTTGTAATTCTAACATAGGGAAGATAGAGTGGGGTTGAATTGTAATAATACATATGTTAGCAGGGTGTGGTTTCGAAGAAACTTGATAGAATGATTGAGTTGCCTGATAGGATCCCGCGACACAATCATAGCTTCTGAAAAACCAGTCGACGTTGCAGGCTAGGCTAGCCCAGTGCAGATTTAAGATCAGCTGAGTCTTGTATCCAGTCCCTGGTGAAACACGAGCTGCAAAGGATTTAACCCGTTCGATCATGGAGATATACGTCTTCTGCAAAGGGTCCCAGACACAGGAGCAGTATTCAAGGTGAGGTAGCACAATAGACTTGTACAGTTTGTCCAAACAAGAAGGGCCACTTTCCTTGAAAAGACGAAAAAGAAATCTGAGTAGTTTCCTTGCTTTGGCTGTAATATCAGTGATGTGTTGCTTCCAGGATAAGTTACTTGTGATGGTGACCCCAAGTAAACGAAAAATGTTCACAACTTCAATATATTCTTCCTGAAGCTGGATATTTACTAATGGAGGGACTTTCTTGTGGGAAATGATCATTGCCTTCACTTTGCCTGTATTAAGTTTGAAACCCTTGCTGGAAAGCCATTAGAAATTATGGTCAGATCATCCAACACAGCTGGTTCGTCATCAGTAGAGGAGAAACGCCTAGAGTAAGTGACATCATCAGCATATCCAAACAAACTGCTTTCTCCTTGAAGGTGAGGGATGTGAGAGTGAATAAAAGGGGGCCTAAAATGGATCCTTGTGGCACCCCTGAGGCGACATTACGACAGGACGAGGCTAAGCCTTCCAGTGCCACAAACTGAGACCTGTTGGTAAGGTAGTTACGAAACCAGCCAAGAAGTGGATTCATGACTCCAGCCTTGGAAAGAGCGTCCACAAAACATTGATGTGGAACAGAGTCTAAGGCCTTGGCAAGGTCCAGAAAAACGCAGACAGAACTCAGGCCTGCCTCCATTGTCTGATGCCTAGACTGGGTCATAGAAACTAGAGCCTCTAACGAAGAACTCCCAGGGTGGAAACCAAACTGGGAGATGAGATGGCATTATGCTCCAGGAGGTACTTTAGAAGAACCTGATGTACAAGTCTCTCTTGGATCTTCCTTACCAGTGAAAGTAGTGAGGTGGGTCTATGATTGGCTCAGTTCATCCTTCTTAAAGATGGGAGTGATTCTAGATGATTTCCATAAGGTAGGAACCCTTCCTGAAGAGAAGGAGGAGTTGTAGAGATGAGCCAAACTGTTACAAAGCGGACCAAGCAGGCTTTGAGCATCACTGATGAGATCTCATCAGGGCCTGTAAATGTGTTGGTCTTAAGAGGTAGATGGGCTTGAGACTGGTGGAGGGCTGGATGGGTGTGCTGGGGTGAAACATGAGGCAAAGTAACTGTTTAGCACTTCTCAAGGGGAGTTGGAGCCACTTTGTAAAACTTTGTAGCACTTTTTTGGACCGTTCTGCAAGTTGGAGCTCCCAATTTGGTGCACTACTATCGAGCTAATACTCTACAGCAAGACAACGATTTTTGTTTTAATATTACTTTAACATTTTTAGGCTTCTCTCCAGTTTCTTCTGGTACTACTGCAGTAAGCAAGCTTATTTTAGAGTTAGGCTCAAAACTGTATGAAATTTCCCTAGAAATGCTTTCTTATTCAGGTCACAAAAGTTGTTGTGGGTGGCTTCTATGACATTTAAACCCTTCACCAGATATAAATTTTAATGTATATGAGAATATGTGCCCACAAAAGTATTAGCAAGATTAAATGTACATGTATAATGAAATGTAATTCCATTAATTAGTCCAATTACAGAACCTTTTTGTAGGGTAGTGGCCACAGTATTTATCGAGTTAAACTTACCATGTATGGTAAACTCTTAATTCAAATCTGATTGTTTCTTGCTCCTAGTAATATGCATACATTAATAAATACTTTGGCATGACAGCTGTATACTTCATGAGCTTAATCTACAGACACATGTATACAAGTAGTCACTACTAAAGATAAACTCTTTTATAATTGTCTACAGGCATTTAGTCAAGCTATCATTATAGACCCTTTGATGAAGTTATGTAAAAAAAATACACCTCAATGCTGTGCTAGGCTGTCAATTATAGTCTTTGTTATGATTATTTCAGTGAAGGATGGAATTAATCCCAGTGAATGGACAGCCAGAGAGCATGAGAACGTTATGCTTACTTGTAATTCAAACAATCCATTATGGAAGGTACCAAATGAATCCACTTTATCTTACATAAGACAATTAAATTCTACTACATTGCTGCTAAATGATGTGAATAAGTATTATGAAGGGATATATACATGTGTGTCCTATACTAGAGAGATGCATCCATGGAATATTGTCCCTGGATTTTCTGAAGGTTCATTCCAAAAGCCTAGGGTGGCTTTCAGAGCATATTCTTATTTGATGGTTATATGTAAGTGTCCTCCCTGGTATAAAAATATACTTGGTATTTAAAAATGTAGTGTATATTGTTCAGTAATATAAAAAACACTTAAACTTTGTTGATGACAGCTACAATGTTATTAAGTCAATGCACACAGGGGGTTATCAGATGCATCTTTGGGCAGCATCAAAGATGTAACTACTACAGAAGTGACTATCACATGCAAGAGTATGATCCCCCCTTCCCTCCTTCCCCCTCCTCCTTCCTCCCCTTACTCCTTGTTTCTTACTCTTTGTTTGTAGTCATCCAAGATTACTTCAATTTAGTGACAGTCCATTATTTCCTTTAATTTATTTTAATTGTTTGAAGTCTATATGTAATTTAAATCAAATTATGTTTTACTAAAATTATTATATTGTATGTGTGTGTACATGTCAGCTGTTCCCAAAGTATACCCATTGATTATTCACACGCTCACTGGAGAGAATGCTGTGTTTACTTGCTATACCACAAACCATGTGTCTTGGTCCTTTGAAGATAAAATTTTACCCAACAATGTCTATATTCGTGGGAAACACCATGAAGTAATGGCAGTGGAAAAAATCAAAGTAAAAAACAATGGAACTTATTATTGCACAACCAAAGATAGTGGTGGAAAACAGCACAAGATAAAGGCAGTCCTTAGTGTATACGGTAATGGTATTAGTTCATTAAATAAATAAGTTTATGTAGTCAAAATTTTTGAGCCCATTTTTTTTATTAAACGAAATAATAGAAAATTTGCAGAACTTAGGTCATTGAAACCCCTGGGCAGAGGAATCAGGGGGCACATTAATATACTGCTATCTCCTCCTAGATTTAATTGAACTGTTTATGTAATTAGAGACACTTATGATTACAGTGCAATATGCTATTTTTCATATCCAATAACGTAAACATCACTTACACATGAAGCTAAGCTATTATGGTCAGTTTAAGTACTGTATTGTTAAGAATGAACAAATTATACATAGCAGTTTATGTCAGGGTAATCATACTACAATCACAGCTCGTATCTGAATTTGTAACAATTCGGTTACTGCATGGTTGCTCTGTCAGTATTTGAAACCTAGTGCATGTGTTGGTGTTTAATCCATAAGTATGCCATCCAAATTTGTAACATTATAAATATACATTTTTCTAGAATATTTTGTAGCACTGTGACAAACATTAGCTTCATTTCCATAATTATTACAATCATTATTGCTATGCTTCAAAGGTACTTTGATAGCAAAACTAGAATGTAAACAGGGAAATAAATATTTTACCCAATTAAAAAAAAAACTGGCTAAAAAACTACTTAGCTCAAGTGTGTTTCTCAGTGTTTGTAATGGTGAAAAAGAAATTATTCATTGCTCTTCTGCTTTCAGTATAATTATTACAACAATAAGACTAAACTATGGTGCTTGGGTGAGTCCTTAGACGATGTTCAAAAGTGTGTGTGAGAATTATAGACTGCAAAACTAGTAATAATAATAATATCAGTATGTATATTACAAACATAGAATGATGAAATTTATAAAATAAATTCTTTTGTATTTTCAACATATAAACATTAGCTACAAAACATTATTCATCAAATTGAAGGTAGTTATAAATTGAAGGTATTTGTAATATTAGATAATAAAACTAAGGATTGTTCGTGAAGATAAATATTATACATTAATAAATTAGATAAATTAATTCAATAAAGGGCAGTATTAATCTTGTACCATTCAAAATTTTTATAATATGCTCTGGTTGTCTCTAAGTATTCTGATACTACAGTATTTTTTATTTTCCCTTACTTTTTAATTTTAACAAATAATCCTATTAACCTTGATTTTGGGGGGTGGGGGGGGGAATATTCATGTACTTTAGGTTCAAATGTTGTACAGGCCTTTATGTAGCTAACTTTTTCTACTGGAAAAGCCAATCTGAGACTGAGAATTTAGTAACCACATTGACCTTCAATACATTGATCTTGGAACTAACTAATACTAGTTTAGTAAGAATAAAAGTGGCACTGGAGAACTAGTCACACTTTAAATGAAAATATCACAATCAATTGTTCGTTTTCAGCCTTTTAGTGAAGTGTGTGGTTCAGGTATAGCTACTGCCAAAGTGTATACCCTATACTTAAAATTTCGAAGTAAAGTTATAAGCATAATGTGTAATGAAGTATGAACAACTTGCTAGTCACGTGTACCGGGAACTGCAACTGCTTCACTGGAGAAATAGGATTGCAGAACCATTGTGGTGTGATTTAAGTTAAGAGAATTGGAACTTGTAAACATTATATCAAAATTTTACCTTAAAATGGAAATGTGGGAAGGATAATAATAGTCCACAATTACAGTTACAAATAGAAATTTGTATACTTATTTATTATGCTCACAAAATAAGGGAGGAAAGGTTGGTTGGAGTTGTTTTTATTTGACTTAATTCAATGATATTATGCAGATAGAAAGTAGATAGTTATCAGATTTAACTGGAAGTCAGTTTATGATTTACTTACAACTTTGTCTTAATTATTAGAATACAAGAATCCAGAGTTATCAAGAAGAAATTCAGAATCTGTTGACTTTTCACCACCTGAATTCATGGTGGATGATGAGGGAAACCTTTTAATGCAGAAAGTATACAACTGGCCAGAGGCAAGTTATAATTTTAGATTTATTGATAATATTGGTAAAGTTGATCAATAGTATAGAGTACTCATATTATGGTCCATTTCGAAATATATATGTATAATATGTTAAAGTTATTGTTGTACTTTTATGCTATATGTAAAAACAAATGTATTTTTTTAGCTTTTAGGTGTATTTTTACTATGTATTTTTTTTTTAGTAATTGAATATTTTTAGCTTAGCTAGTAGCATTAAAATTTATTCCACAAAACATTTCAGCTCATAAGCCTTCTTTAGTTGTTGAATTTACAAAAGTTCCCCAAGCCATCAACATTCTGAGATCTCACTTACAAGAAGACAACAAATTGGATGAGAGAACAATATTCTCTCCAAAGGACTTATGTGATCTCGTAGAATTATGTGTGAAATCCACCTATTTCTGTTACCAAGATCAATTTTATGAGCAAATTGAAGGTGCTTCAATGGGTTCTCCTATATCTCCAATTCTGGAAAATATATTCATGGAGAATCTTGAAGACAATGCAATCAGTACCTCCCCCTTTAAACAATCTCTCTGGTACAGGTACGTTGATGACGTTTTTGCATTATGGCCTCATACACAACAACACCTCCTACATTTTCAGTCCCACCTGAATAAACAAAACGTGTCAATACAATTTACTACAGAGGAAGAGAACAATAACAAATTATCATTTCTTGATGTTGAAATAGAGAGGGAGAATGGTCACTTCATCACATCAATCTACAGAAAGAAAACACACACTGATCGCTATCTGAATTACAAATCGAATCACTACCCTAGAATTCTGTCAGGAATAGTCAAGTGTTTGAGTTCTAGAGCAACATCAATTTGCAACTCTGCAATACTAGACAAGTAATTAGCTCATCCCAAAACAACCTTCCTAGCTAATGGCTATCCTTTACCAGTTATAAATAGAAACATCAACCATTACAGAAGATCAAAAAGTATGAATTCCAACAAAGAAAATGAATCCAAACTTTTGGTTTTAATCAAAGGCATTAGCGAGAAAATTGAGCGAATTTGCAATTCACCAACTCTTTAGAAAATTACTTGTACATGTTAAACAAGCAACACCAATGGAGAACAAGAAAGGAGTTGTTTACAGCGTACCATGCATGGACTGCAATTCAGTGTATGTGGGTGAAACTGGCAGGAATCTAGAAAAAAGATTGAAAGATTGAAAGAACATCAATATGCAGTGAAAAGAATGGATAACAAAAATGGCATCTCAGTACGTGCATGGAAGAAATCACACAGAGTAAACTGGGATGAATCAAGAGTTCTGAAAATGATACCAAATTACTTCCATAGGAGGCTAACGTATGTACAGAGCAGTAACACCACCTCTAGTTTAGACAAAGGCATCGAGCTCAACTCTACGTGGACTCCGTTGCTGCAAGAACTATAGTGTCAATTGACCCTCGGCTACGTGCATTTTTATAGTTGACAATAAATTTTGTTTATTTTATTTTATTTTAAACGGTCATACCCCTCAACTCACAACTGAAGAAGGCTTACGAGCTGAAACATTTTGTGAATATTATATAAAGGTTAATGCTACTAGCTAAGCTAAAAATATTGAATTGCTAGAAATAATAGTAGCAATGAAAATCTACGACATTATTTTTTTGCAGAGAAAGGAAAGCCTGATAGATGATGACATGTATTGACTATTGTTTCCTAATACACTTTATTTAACTGGCTTGTAATAAAATTTAAAATTTTGTACTTTCTATTAAATTATTTAAAAAATAATGATTACACTCTTTCTTCCCTGTATTAACATTAAATCATTTGTTAGCTACTACTTTTGCAGTTGGCGCCTGGACTCTTAATTTCAATATAAATACAAGAAATCTTTTTTTCTTCTTATTATTCTACTTGTGCTATGCTAGATTCCAATAAATGTCTTTGATATGAATTTTAAGACCTCCAAACTGATACTTCAAGAAGATTCCCTTCACTTTTAACATTCACTAGGAGTTGGACCACCTTGGAATAGTCCTTCCCCCCCCAGGTCAAAGCTATAAATCAGGAAATGACAGTTAACATAAAGGAACTACAAAATGAAAATGACAATCTTGAAGAAGAAGAATGTGGCCTCTCTGACAAGGTTAGTAGTAAATTTTATTTTTCAAAGCACTTTTACAACAAAATTTCGAGAAGTGAATGTGAATATTTTGTCATAGTGGATGACTACTAAAGATCAGTTGTCTGATTGGAAGTGGATCTACGCGACAAAAATATGGAAATGCTTGGTTTGAACCAGGAATTAGATGAACAGTGGGCTACAAATCAAGCAATGACAGCTGACTTGGAATAACTACAAAATGAGAATGGTAACCTTGAAGAGGAAGCTTATGGACTCTTTGACAAGGTTAATAGTAATTATTGGCAAGTGAACGGAGCGAGCAGGACACTATTAGGAGTAAAATAATTAAAAAAATCAGGGTTATTTTTTGTTGGTTCATAAATGTTGTACTTTGACCCTCACATTTTTGTGTTTGCTCTGAGGGTGACCCTGTTCCGTACTCAGCTAATCTAAATCCTTTGGCATATCAATCTTTACCGGTATCATCCCAGTGTTACAGCTGTGGGACCCACCCACATGAGATATTTGTCTTCTCCACAACAGAGAACAGGACATCATCATTAATATAACTATCACCTCATTACTTACGCACACACAAACTAACATTTACTCTAGAACTTTCTTTTTGACCATGTCACCTTCATGTGTGGACTGTTCTCATTGGTCTTTTTTTTTTTTAGTTTCACGAGTGGGTGGCGGGATATATAATCCTGACATACCCAGTGAACCTGGTCTTTCCCTGTGGCAGTAGATCACCTCTATTATCCCAGATGTAATATTCACATTTCTGCTACTTCTAAACTTAAACTATTAAGGAGGGATAACTAAAATCCCAGGCGAATTCTTGGATTATTACGTCTAAGTCTACTGCTCCTGGTATGAATACTGCCACCAAGTTCCGTGCTCCTGGTAGCTACCCTTTACGCGTACACAGCCCGTGGTAAGAATTCAGAGTTTTAAATATAATCTAAGCAGGCGATGACGCACGCAGAACAGAAGTAGAAAACAGAACTAAACTGGTACTGACTGACTGCTGATACACTGACGTAAATACACTATGATTGCACATGGCACTAAACACACAAAGTTGCACACGGTTTGCACACGAACATGATACTACAACGCAGCACTAAAGTTCAACCTATTAACAGATACAGAGTACACTAAAATTGAGACACACACGGAATATCCACACTTTACTAACAACTACATACGCACACACAAAACTGTTCACTGTTCTTTGGGCATAACTGTAGGGATCTCTGGCCCCACAGTTTGCTTTAAGTTTGTTCAGTATTGTTGTTATAGTTTGTCATTATCTCTGTTCTGGTCTAGCTACCTGAACAAGGAGAAGTCTTTAGCAAACAATAAACTAACATGTGCTACATCAACGCATTATCGGCTAATCATATTCATGATCCATCCAGAACCACCACAAACTGTACCATGTCATCCCATTATATGCACTGTAAGTTGTGTTGGGAAAATTAGTCCATCATAAGTCAAGTTCAGTGAATGCAGACCGCGTTACCTGCTAGTGGCTTGTTGTTGTGGTTGAGTCCTACCATGCCCGGCATAGTATCCGGTTGCTCGCCACACACTAGCCGCGGGGCGTCAACTTGCTGAAGCTGGGAATAGCTTATGGTGGGCTCTGGTCCTTCGATCCAGTACCAACCTCCAGCTCAGGGATTTACGACCCCTGAACAATCTCACTTAACGATTATTATTGTTAACTGTATTTATTTTTGTCTCACTGCAGAATAGGCTTCAGTGTAGAATCCACCTCTGGCGGTGTTTGTTGTAACCTCCTGCTACTGGTGGCTACCCTTTCAGGAGTCGACTAGCTCAGATTCCCTAACCCCAAAGTTTGAGTGAGACTACCCAATCACAGAGTGTTTGTGGAATTATTCAGTCACAGAGTGTGATTAGTACTCCTCAATCACGAATGGGGACTCACCAACTACCAAGTGAAACTCAGAGTGAAGAGTCGTCCCAAACAAGTAGACTGAGAAGCACACCAACTCAACCATCACAATCTGATCGACATTGCCAGCAGCCTGCACACTATCAACAGCCACATTCCTCCTCTGAGAATGCACAAATGATGCAGTTCATGGCTTGTCAGCAAATGGAAATGCGAAAGCAACAGCACAGACTTTAGAGACCTGCTTTTGAGTAGACAAGAAGATGAGAAGAGGGTCAGGGAGCTTCAACAACAAGAGTTGGAAACACAGGCCAAACAAGTCGAAGCCCTCCAGCTACAACTAAACTCCACAAATGCTGAGAGAGAGTTAAGTTGGAAGAACAAAGACGAAAGGAAGAGGAAGAAGCTAAGAGAAAGAGAGGGAAGATGATAGGAGGAGTAAAGACAATCTTATGAAAAAGACAACTCCAATTAATGAAAAGGATACCACCTTGAAGACTATCTTACCAACGTAGAAAGACATATGGTGTTCTGCGAAGTGCCAAAGTAGTATGACTGGATTTACTATGCGGTAGCAAACATGTCGGGGAAAATATTTAGGAATTATTAACTTTATGGATACATCTGAGCCATATGATATCTTTCGTGTCAAGTTTCTGAATGCAGCTGGGTACACAGACAGAGCTGCAGCCACAGCTCTTTTCCATCCTGTTGGCAATGAAATACGTAACCTTACCCCTGAACAAGTCATGTCTCGATTGGGCAACTCCACTAGGAGAATCTTACACATTGCTAAGACAGTCCAGGATGCTTGTTTCTTCATTAAGCTAGCATGGGTTCGAAGCAATCTGGCACCTCAAGTAAACAGCTATGTAGATTCAAGAAGTCCAGAAAATTCAGAAGACATCCGAGCAGCACTACAAGCTTTTTATAGCACTCGAGGGCCACTCATGCTACACTTTGATTGAACAGGACACAAACCTTGTTGGACATCCATGGTGCTAGTGTGTCAACAAACCTTCAATGCTTCAGGTGTGGCAGAAGAGGTCATATGGTAAGTGAGTGTTCCGATTCACCCTATCATGGAACTAGGATAGCATCAAATCAGGAGTCCCAATCACAGATTATCACTAGTTTTACATGCAGTAACAGGGAACAAAAGCTCTCAGTGTCCCCAGAGACTCAACCAACCAAGTTCTGCACAGTCTAACCCCAGCAACAACTCAGCCAACAAGCAAGATGGAAAGAGAGCTAATGTTACGGCTGAACCAGACAGACTTCAGATGCCTGGGAAAGTTGGACAGATGGATGTAGCTTTCATCCTGGAAACCAGGGCCTCCATATCTGTAGTATCAGAGGAATATTTAAGTCCTGCAGAGCGTGACAAAGGTTTTACTAAAGTAGATGTTAATGGGGAAAGTGTTGTAAGTCTAATAAGAAGAAAACTGAACGCTCCTTGAAGGCAGATTTTCCAGTGCTCAGCGTCACCACATGTGCCGAGACAACGAGGGAGATGATGAAGAAAAATGAAGAAAAGAAAGATTTAGATCTAGCAAGGCCTATGGTGAGTGAAATAATTGCTGTAGATCCTTCGGTTGATGTAGGGAAAATAAATGGTGAGGAGGAAGGTAGACTGTGCTTGGGAGATGAGTTGAAACTTTCAGTTAGTATGGATGAGGAGTTTGGAGGAGGTAAAAATGATGAGACCGTACAGCCTTGTGTTCTTCAACCCTTTTACTGGCAGGTGACTGACCACCAATTCTGTAAAGAATGGACACATTATTTTTAAAAACTTTTTTCCAGTAAAGATTTATACCATACAAACAATTCCGAAGCAAACTGAGCTATTTAGAAAATGCCTGCAATAGCTCCAGACTGCTGTTTGAAAACAATTTTAGGAAAATATTTAGTGCTTACGGATGCGCCTTTTTTTATTTTTATGAAGTATTACTTCATGTCAGAGAAACTGTATTAAAACAACAACAACTGTGTCGCCATTCTAGTGAATAATCGTAATTGTCAAGCGAACCATGGCGCCATGTGGCGTTTGAAACTGAGGTGGTAGTGGACGTTATATTCCCATTTAGGTACTGCCATATAGAGTGATAGTGAAAATAGAAGTTAATATAATACAATATATATAAGGGGCTTTAGTTATTATTATTTTTTTGTGGGCTGCACAGTTAGTTGACGTAGACATGTTGCCTGTAGTAACATTTTGTAATAATTTATCAAATATGGAAGTTAATGTGTTCAATGTTCTTTGTGTTTAGATGAAGCTGAGTGAATAGAGATTGTCTTAAAGGTGTGTCTGTGATGGATGATTGAAGAACTCTACATCACTGAGGGAGTGAACTGTCATCATTGAACCTAAACATACAAACATACAATTTTTTGTGTCATCTCATACCCGTATTGTATGTGAAATAATATTTACTGTATTACTACCTGAATATAATCACATGGCGTTACAGTACACTTTATATTGGCGAAGGATTACACCCTATAGGGTGTGTTTTGGTGTTCATATACACTGTAGGAGTGTAGTGTAACACTCCTATGAGTGTGATAGGGGTGTAATGGTACACCTTATTTGGTATACTAGGAGGGTGTTTGCAGGGTGTAACGGGACACTAATTGGGGGTGTATCAATACACCTCATGGAGTGTAGTACAGCCAGTGTAGTTAGAACACCAAAAGAGGTGTAATGTAACACCACGTTTTTTACAGTGTGGGGGACAAGAATTTCATTAGAAGGCTGGCCTTCTGTTCAAAGCCTGTATTGATCATGAATTTCAACGTGCTGATTTACTTGTAATTCAAAAGTCTTTTAGATTGCAGCTGATGACAATAGCCCACAAGAGATCCGGCTACTTAGGACATCGCAACATCCTGCAAATCCGGAGGAGATGCTTTACATGGCCATTGATGTCTAAAGGTGTGCAATATTATTGCAAGAGTTGCCAGATATGCCAGGTCTGCAACAAGACTGAACATCGTGAAGACTCCTATGGTTGACAAACCACCTCTCTCTGAACCATTTGAGCATATGGCCATTGACATTGTGGGTGAATTGCCAAAGGTGGGTACACTCATGTTTTAACCTGTGTGTGCATGGCCACTCGTTGGCCTGAAGCAGTACCTCTTAATAACCGCACTGCCATCCCACTAGTGCTATTGTCAGATCAGGGAGCCCAGTTTACAGGGGGATTGATGAACCAGCTTTGTACTGCCCTAGGGATCCAGCCTCTGTGAACGACTGCCTACCATCCCCAAACTAATGACATTGTCGAGAGGATGCATGGTACCTTCGGCCCCATGCTAACCAAAGCCCACCATCAAGGGCTGGATTGGCCCAACAATTGCCCTATGCTTTATTTACTGTACGGCAATCTCCTACCATGACTCACTTTTCTCTAACTTTGAGTTGGTTTATGGGTGCAATGTGAGGACCCCCTTAGAATTGGTCTATAAGAGCTTGGTTGGTTCTGATGAGATGTTCCTAAACCTATATACTTGGGTAGAAGAACTCTGTGAGAGAATGGAGCTAATGAGACGTTGCAAAGGAAAGAGGTGTATGATAAAGGTACAAAGCTGAGCCTGCTTCCTCAGCATTCTTCTCCATGGGTATTTAAAAGGGAGATTTAGTGTTACAGAGAATTCCAGGTATGGATAAGAAACCTACTAAATCTTGGTCTGTGCCCTTGCAGGTAATCAGTAAAGTGAGTGCAGTCAATTATCGTGTAGTAGATGTGTCTGGGAAGGGTAAATCAAAAATAGTGCATGTGAACAGTTTGAAGGAATATGTCATGAGGGAGGAACCGTAAATAGGCTTACAGTAGTGGCCTTGGATGGGGAAGAAAGGAATGCATGCACCACTAAATTAACTGGTGTATATCCTACAGCAAACCCTGAAGGCTCAACCAGGACAGCAACACGTACTTTGTACCGTACCAACTTGTTGTCTAGTACTATTACTACAATTCATATAATACTATGGAGTTACTTGCTGGTTATCTAGGTCATGTCTGAGGAACCCAATAACACATCCACTGTGATTATGTCAATAAACACTGGTGATACAAAACCCATTTCTTAGTGCCCTTACAAGCTTCCAGAGAAGTTAAAAGATGGTGTGAGAAAGGAAATTTTGAAATTTGTGATGCTGGTATTATAGTGGTGTTTTCAACATGGCCCTCCAAGACCACTCTAAAGGCTGTCGGTTGGAGGAAATGCTGGAGTCTTTCCATTACTTGAGTTCATTTTTATGTCATGTTTGTTCTTTATGTACCTGTTCAAACTGATGATTTTCTTTTTTGGAGACCGATGCATCCATAGCTGGTATTGGTTGTGTTATAAATATACATAGACATAACACTGTATTACCATGTGCATTTTACTTCAGACAACTAAAAGGACCACAAGATCTACATGCCAAAACACTCCATTTGAATCAGGAGTTGAATGAACTGAACGCTATATATCAATCAATTGGCAGCTAATAATTATGAAGGAACTGCAAAATGAAAATGGCCACTTTGAAGAAGAAGCATGTAGCCTTTTTGACAAGGTTAATAGCAATGATTGTGATACATGTATTGCCAATGCATTGTTTGCAATAAAATTTCCAAAATTAAATGTGGATATTTTTTTCTTAGTGGATGAGAGCTGAAGACCAGTTGTCTGAACTTGAACTGGATCTACATGACAAAAGAAAGGAAACACTCAGTTTGAACCAGGATTTAGATGAAGTGAAAGATACACATCAGGCAACAAAAGCTCAAATGGAGGAACTACGCAATGAGAGTTCAAAGGTCACCTCAACCATATTTACAACTATAAGAATCCATCTACACATAACTAATCTGAATCCTGATATGGCCACAGTTTATATGTGAATTGTTGATCTACATCCTGATGGGTCACAGTGCTGGATCTGAAAGCATTTTATTTCGTACAGAAAGTAATATTGGAATCTTCAAGTAGAATTACTAGCATGGAGTCTATTTAGTAAACACAAAGATTCATTTAAAAAGTCCCAAAGCCAGTCTCTGGAAGACTACATCAAATTGCTATTGTTACAGTACAATAAAAACTAATTATACTTTTTTTCCAAAAAACTAGCTACCTCATTATGCTAATAATTACACTATTTATGCTAGCATATGCTAGTATTTATGAATCACTTGTTACCCTCAAAATCATGCCAGCATAATTCTAGTGAATAGGTACACTTAATTAAAAAAATGAAACTAATTCATGAGAATATACGAAAGTACAAAGACATTTAGCTAGTGATGAAAGTAGATCAAATTCAACCATGAAGGAAAAAAATTGAATAAGCAACAACCTCTGTCCAGAATGAATAAATGCTGGGCTTGTTCCGCTTCATATTTGGTATACTATGAACTTGGTCTGCCATTGTATAAGGATGTAAGTAGTAAAAAAATTCAGACTCAGCATATCAATAATTAGAGAGCCCCCCCCCCCCCCCCCCCGTCTAAATCCGCCCTTGCCTATACTACCAGTGTTACCTATGCTACCAGTGCTATCTATAATGCTGCTATGTGGTAGTATCATTGAACAGGGGGTGTAAGTCCTCCCTGAGCTCAAGTTGGGAAGAAATGAAGGACCAGCCCAGTAGTGGGCAACATGTAAACAAACCAGGGCCTTAGCTAGAGTAGCTGTAGCTGTCAACAAGTTGGCAGAGATAGGCTTAGGTTAGTATAATTTAAAGAGACAAGCACATAACAGGAAGACTGAATAACAACCGAACAAACATGTGGTCACACCAGAGCAATAAGCATGTGCAGAAACACTCGCACACACATACAAACACAATTAACACACAATGCAATGAGTCCAGCTCAGTCCTTCAGTGCATGTAGTGCACTGCACTTTAGTGGCGGTTGTTCGGTCCAGCAGATCCCGAACAATCATTATAATGATATTCATGAACTGTGACTTTTACACTGCGGTAAAACGGGTAAAACTGTCTACTGTCACTGTGCAGAGTGACAGTCATGAGCTACCAGTGTTCAGGACAGGTCCAGTATTGATGAGCTACCAGTGTTCAGGACAGGTCCAGTATTGATGAGCTACTACCAGTGTTCAGGACAGGTCCAGTATTGATGAGCTACCAGTGTTCAGGACAGGTCCAGTATTGATGAGCTACCAGTGTTCAGGACAGGTCAAGTATTGATGAGCTACCAGTGTTCAGGACAGGTCCAATTGATGAGCTACCAGTGTTCAGGACAGGTCCAATTGATGAACTACCAGTGTTCAGGACAGGTCCAATATTGATGAGCTACCAGTGTTCGGGACAGGTCCAATTGATGAACTACCAGTGTTCAGGACAGGTCCAATTGATGAGCTACCAGTGTTCAGGACAGGTCCAATATTGATGAGCTACCAGTGTTCGGGACAGGTCCAATATTGATGAGCTACCAGTGTTCAGGACAGGTCCAATTGATGAGCTACCAGTGTTCAGGACAGGTCCAATATTGATGAGCTACCAGTGTTCAGGACAGGTCCAGTATTGATGAGCTACCCGTGTTCAGGACAGGTCCAGTATTGATGAGCTACCAGTGTTCAGGACAGGTCCAATTGATGAGCTACCAGTGTTCAGGACAGGTCCAATTGATGAGCTACCAGTGTTCAGGACAGGTCCAATTGATGAGCTACCAGTGTTCAGGACAGGTCCAATTGATGAGCTACCAGTGTTCAGGACAGGTCCAATTGATGAGCTACCAGTGTTCAGGACAGGTCCAATATTGATGAGCTACCAGTGTTCGGGACAGGTCCAATATTGATGAGCTACCAGTGTTCAGGACAGGTCCAATTGATGAGCTACCAATGTTCAGGACAGGTCCAATATTGATGAGCTACCAGTGTTCGGGACAGGTCCAATATTGATGAGCTACCAGTGTTCGGGACAGGTCCAATATTGATGAGCTACCAGTGTTCAGGACAGGTCCAGCAAGGATGAATTAGCAGTTATATAAAATATTATATGAAACATGGGATGGCATATGGGTATAGAACATAATAGGTTTCATGTTTTTCAGTCCTTTCGAATAGGAAATTTTGCCATGTGTTGTATAGGATACGTACACATTACGATGATGGTTAGTCAAAATCAAACTATTATCTTGTCACTTTTGTATAATTTATTACTTGAAAACTTGTATGATGTACAGTTACAGTATACAAATGAAATTAAAATAACCATTTATGAAATCTGTATATATTTTGAAGTAATCCTTGTGAAATTGAATGCTAGGCTTTGATTTACTAATATTATGTAATATAAAGTTTGGGCAAATTATAATATTTGTATGAAACTGAAATTGTTTTGTTAGTTGTGTATGATCAACATCGCATATGTACAAACAATAAACAAGAATTATGACTTCATGATCATGTCTATGAACTGTGAGCAAGCCGGAGTCATTGCAGAGCAAGGCAAGAAGAGTATTATGGAAGTGGAAGTTAATAAAGCTGATGAGACAGATCTTTATTCAATGATTAACATGCAGACGAAAGTCACTATCAAGAACAGTTCATATGAAGACTCTCTTTTAACGAAGGAGAAAAAAAGTGCAGTCACTGCTATGCCAGTGTATGCTACTGTGAACAAAAGGAAGAAAAAATCTTTGAAGGACTCTGATAATGATTCTGAATTGGAAGGCACTTCATATCAAGATAATGTAACAGAGACTCAATTGAATGCAAGTGAAAAAACTCAAATGAAAACAATAGCTGCAGTATTCCTCGTGGTGATATCAATGGTACTGTTCCTTATTTCTCTCATTTTATTCATTGTACTTTTTGTCAAAGTCAATAATTTAGAGCAAACTCAGTCGTCAGGTCAAGAGACTATCCATGGAAAGGTGACAAATATCAGCGAGGAACTGCTGAATCTTCACAGCGACATTCAACATCAACTGGATCTTCTTCAAAATAT
>WLWD01004916.1_pt1 | contig 28522 bp, 10 predicted proteins | sample 6712731 | NCBI WGS metagenome assembly WLWD01 (sample SAMN12718690, study PRJNA576275) | sponge metagenome | isolation source: marine sponge | host: Mycale hentscheli | place: New Zealand: South Island, Marlborough, Capsize Point | collected 2014-11-01
TCCCAAAAATAAGTCCCCCACAGTTTGCAGCAACAATCAACGTGCCGTAAGTTATGTAATTACACTTTTACTAAATATGTTTTATTAGTATACTTTAATACTAGAATACGACTAACAGGATGGCAAGAGTTTTTAAAAATGATGAGGTGAGTCAAATAAGTAGCGGAATTGCAGTCTGATTGTACTTCGCTATTAATTTCAGGGAAGTTCTAAAAATTCCTAGTGATGATGATTCTCTATCACTAGTTCTTGAACTAGGCACACCAGAAAAAAATGCTGAGTATAATGAGGGAGAAACTTGTACTGAATGTCCAAATGGTGAAGAAATTGCTAATGAAAGTGAGGATTCTGAATTGAGCGCAGTCAAAAATAATAATATGTAAGTTAATTATCTAGTAAATAAATAAATTGAATAAAGTAATAAATTATAAAATCTATTAATTAAATTGGTTACTTCAATAATTTAATTAAATAATTAAAATAAAACTTTCATGATATATTCAAGAATTATTCAATTAAAAATGTAGTTAAACTGTGCTATGACATTTATACTCATAAAACTTGGCCACTCAATTTTATACAATATACAGTAGTTATAACTTCAATTCTAGCTCAATGGATGAAAATGTTAAAATCCGTGACATAAATACATGACATATTGTTATCTTGGCATTGAAAAATCAACGTACTAATTATTACACACTATAGAGATTATATATAAATTGTGTTCTCTGTTTGTTACATGGCTAGTAAGTGGATGTGGCTTGTATATATGTTAGTTCAAAGTAACTCCCCCTTTCAAAATTATGGCTACTCATCACTGGATTGAACTTACTTAGCACACTCATCAATTCATCTTAATTAAATCCTTCACATACCTCATCCCTCATTAATGTAGTACTTACGAGTAGCAAGGCCACTCCAATTGTATTACAGAACCATTTCTCAAACCAATAATATAACATAACTGAGCAAAAAAAATGGTATATGTAATTAAGTAAAAGAAGATAAACATGCAAGTGGCACTCACTAATACTTATGATGTGATAATCCAATTCAAGCACGCAGTTAACTTCTCAACATAAAGCTAAACTCATACCCGTAGCCAGGGCGGGTTTGGGGGCCCCTTAAGAGTGTCCGGAAGTAAATATTTTAACCACACCCCACATATAACTTCTGGATCATCATCTGTTTGATCGTGCTGAATCTGCGATTGAATTCTCTGCTGCTACCTAGATGTACTTCATACACTGTATATGGACAGCCTAGTCTGAGTCCAAGTGACCTCATAAACATTCAGCTCCTTGGCTATAAAATTTCGCTCTCACATCAGCATGGGTTGAGCTTGCTATGTTACATCTATTCTTTTTAAGTGTAGCGTAATGCACTTATTATTTAGTATGAGTAATAGCATGGGTAAGCGTACTATTCGATATTAATAACACAAGCAACAGATTTTTTTTAACAGATTTGGAGGGGAGCCATCGGGAAGTATCTGAGAAAGTTAATCCTGAAATACGCAAACAGTGAGTGCACTATAGTGTAGCTATACTGCAAATTAGGGATCAATAGCGCTTGTAAGGCTATTAAAAAAGCACTCCAATTTGCCTCACGTTATTTTAATCGTGTTGTTCATGCTATCACACGCTATTATTAGTGCACTCCTCCAAAGTTCTCTGAAATGCCACTGTTGTGGCAGTGGTGTGCTTGATCAAAGGTCCCATTTTCTGCAAGGATTGCACTTTCCTTCAAATGACAATCATGTGAATGTAAAGCTACCACTTTCTTTAAGTATGTTTTATGTCTGAGCTGATTGGTAAGTTGTACATGTATTCTTTCCCACCAACACCGCCATCACAGCCAGCTGATAATTCTCCAGTCACTGATGCAACCAGGATGCTTGCTGAAGTGGGTAACAATGAGACATGGTGTTATTATACCATGAATAGTTCAATACAATGATAGTGCTTGGCAGTGACAAGTTTACAAATGTGTGGTTTTATTTTGAATGTCTGAATATAATTGCTGCACCAAACAAGAAGTGTCCTGATTGCAGGAAGAGCTAAACAAAATTAAAAAGAAAAGAAAATTATCATAATACAATATACTATTGAAACAATGTGATTACAAAAATCACATAGTGCACAGCATACATTAGCAATTTTATTAAAAACTCTTTAATAGCTTCATTACACACACAGTCATTGAAATAGAAAGAGTATATATTCCTTTGTCTCAAAACACTAATAGCTCATTCAACATGTATTCTAACATAAGACAATTAGCTACCTAGCTTTATTGATTTGAAAGACGGAGAGAGAAATTGTGAAGTGATTAATTAGTTGAGAATAAACATTCAACGTGTGAAAGAATCTTTGAAAAAAGAGAATTTTCAATATTGGTCTGTTGATAGCATAGCAGTACCCCTTAACAGTATAAATACAGAATTGGAGTATTTCTCTGCCGGCTGGTTGTTGCAGCTCGATCCTGGGTTCGACTCCAGTGGTGACCAAATATTGTAAATTCTGTATTGTAATAAACCTGTGAAAGTGAGAGAATACATCTAATGAGTAAGGGAAGGCTGAGAAAGAAATTGTGAAGTGATAAATTAGTGGACAAAAATTCAACGAATAAAAATAATCTATGAAAAAAGAGAATTTTGTTGGTCTGTTGAGATGAGACTGTAGCATCAGTACTCCTTAACAGTATAAATATTCAGAATTGGAGTGTTTGTTCACCGGGTGGTAGCTCAGTGGTAGAGCATTGGTGCATTAAGCAAGCAGTCCTAGGTTCGATTCCATGTGGCTACCAAATATTTAATATTTTTTAATTCTGTATTGTTTAAATAAGCCTGTGAAAGATAGAGAATACCATCTAATTTTATGATTGACTAATGTCACATGAATAAAAAAGTGATCAACATTGTCGGATATTTATGAGATGTTTATTACTACTTATAATCAATCTGATTTTTTTATAGAGAAAGCAATGATTCTGTTACTGAAACGGATTCTACTAACTCAAATGACATTGCTGTGTTGGAGGAGAGCAAGCTTCAAAAGAATGAGGATACAGCCAGCAATTCTGCTTCAATGATATCAGATTCAAGTAATCCGGAGCTACAAATCTCAAAAACAAAGACTTCGTCTATCAGGTATATGCCTTAAATAAACAGAAGCACTCCAATCAAATCAAAACATAGCTGGCATAGTTTTTCTATTGTGAAAGTGGGATTTTCAAATCCTTCAGGTCATTGAGTGGGACCCTGTACATGGGTCATTACTTTTAGATCAGGGTTACAATATACTATCTATAGTGTAATGTTGTTCTCTCTGTTTGTTACATGGCAAGTACGTGGGTGTGGTATATATATATATAATATTTATTATTGCATGAGTCAGAGAGTGATATGATTGAGATATTTCATGAGCAGGCTAATATATTTTCATGAGCTGGAGTGAAAATAAAGCCTGAGATTGAAATATCTCGCCATAACACTCTGGACAAGTGTAATAAGTGGTTTATTCCACACTAGATATTTTCACTACCTTAGTTAGTACTAGAGGTAGGGTAACTCACAGCTAAAGTTGGTTATAGGGGCTACCCACACCCCCAGCCTACATTTTAGCAGCTGCTCTAACCCTGAGCAGGGTACACCTGAGGAAGGTAGCTGTAAAAACCAGAGAAAATTGAAAAGTTTGGACCATTGCTATAACTACAAGGGTAATGGACTATATATATATAATATATATATATATATATATTTATTCCACCCTAGATATCTTCACAATGATATATTTAGGTACAGTGACCCTGAAATAACTCAAGATATTTCATGCTGTACTGTGCAAGCTCTGTATCTTAGTAGTTATAGCAACAGGCCAAACTTGTCCATTTTCTTGGTTTTTACAGCTACCTTCCTCTAGTATAGTGTACCCAACCTGGTTTAGCTCCAACAACCAACTTTACCAGTGAGTTATGTGCACAAGCACACCACTAGTTGATGAGCGAGACACTATCAGGGGTAACTCAATTGAAAATCGGGGCTCTAGTACTAACTACTAAGGCAGTGAAGATATGAAGGGTAGAATAAACCACTTACTACACTCATCAGAGTAGTATGGCTAGATAGTTCACTCTCAGGATTTATTTTCATGCCTCTGGCTTGTGAAAATAAATTAGCCTCATCTTCAAATATTTCGCCATATCACACTCTGACTCATGTAATAAGTACTATTTATTCCAAGCTAGATATCTTCACAATGATATTTTTAGGTACAGTGACTGTGAGAATCTCAAGATATCACAAAGTGTTATCTCATGGCTGTATTGCTCATTTTCAGCTACCTTTACTCTAGTGGAGCCTACCCAGCCAGGTTAAAGCAGCTGCTATAATATCAGCTGGGGTTGTGGGGATCCCCTAGTGAGTTTTAGCTAACTTTACACCTGAGTTACCAACATAACTATTTCAGTGAAGATATCTAGTGTGGAATAAACCACTTATTACACTCATCAGAGTGATATGGCTAGATATTTCACTCTCAGGCTTTATTTCACTCCCTTTGGCTCATGAAAATAAATTATCCTGCTCTCTTGAAATGTTTCACCATATCACACTCTGACTCATGTAATAAGTACTATATTATATATATATATATATATATATATATCTTTAGTTCAAAGTAACTCCCCCTTTCAAAAATGCACTGTGAATGAGAACCCTCAACACTCTACTATACACTAGCTATTACACTAGCTGTATTACAGAACCATTTTATCAGACCAATATAGCTGAGCAATGAAAATGGTAGATGTAAATAAGTATTATTTTCATAAAAGAAGATAAACATGCAAGTGGCACTCACTGATACTTTTAAGACGTGAGATTCCAGTAAATAATTAGAGATGGTTGTGATCAGTTCTTACAAACAAGTTTATGTGACTATGGATTGATTTTTTTGGCATTAGCAACTTTCATATCTCAGAATCAAGATTTAGAGGGATGTATATGTATTATTCTTCTTTCAAGATGTTTTGTGAATATCCACATGACTTAATAGCTAGGGGTGAAACCTACTCAAATTATAAGCACTACAATACTATGAACTTATTTCCATTGCTATTATGCCTCAATATGTAATCTCGTTTTAGAGGCAGTGTCTAATAAATACCTTATTTAATGTTGTGGATAGATAGTCGGAATAGCAGCAAGGACGTCCAAATGTTAGGGGCTGAGCTGCCATGGCTGCTCCAATATTTTAACAAAAAGCGGGCTTGTCTATTTTTTCCTACTCTTTACCTGATCTTGTCGTCATTGTCGGACATGGGCTGTCGAAATCGAGCAGTCAAAATGACTTCTGTTAGAAATCAATAGCTAATATCGAGTCTTTTAGAAGATTTAGGAAACTCCAGGCCTGCCTGGTCCTTCAAAAATTTTTTTAGGGAACTCCAGACCTGTCTGGTCCTTCTAGAAGATTTTAAGGAACTCCAGACCTGCCTGGTCCTTCTAGAAGATTTTAGGGAATTCCAGACATGCCTGGTCCTTCATTTACTATTCCAAAGCAATCTTTTGGAAAAACGAATGTAGTTTGGAGGTCTTTCCAGCATTGTTGGTTTGCAAAATGGCCATTTTTGTATTATTAGGAGTCTTCCCATTTAGTTATTTGCCACACATACTTGAAAATGCTTGAAGAAAACAGAGCTATGAAAGCCACAAAATGTAAATTCAGTTTTATGGGTTTTTTTGTGTTGTTTGCTTTGTATGTCAAAGTAACCGTATTAGCTATACAATATATACACTGTACATAATAGCTATAACTTCAATTTAACATTATTTATTTGACATGAACCTACTGACTGTTATGAAAATCATTTTATCTGTAATAATAGAGTACTGACTTTCTTTGGTGTGATTACATTGGCATTTAATTTTATTAGATACGCAGAAAATTGAATTAAACACTTTGGCTTATTTAAAAAAACACTGTATTGTAACAAGTGGGTGTGATTAAGTGGGTGTGGTTATAATGGCCACACCAATATGATCTGGCTTCCTACTCCCCTGAGCAGTGTAGATTATCTAGAAACTGCAAGCTATTGCTAGCAGGAAGTAATCAGGGAAATTGAGGAGAGACAAGGAGGCCAAGCCTCTCTCTTGGAACCAAAATTACAAATGTCCCAATAGAATAACTCAGTTCATAGGACAACTCTACTATGCTATTTTATGCTATTCATTTGATGTCCAAACCATTTTTATTTATTATCAAGTTTAGTCTTAAATACATATAGGCCCCTCCTCATAGCACTGGAACCACTCCTGCCACTTACTATATATTTAAGTGCAACCACCATCACCTTTGATGACGTTCTTGAAAGTTCGAACAATAGTGTTTGGCAGTGACAAGTTATACAAATGTGTGGTTTCATTTTGAATGTCTGAATATAACTGCTGCACCAAACAAGAAGTGCCCTGATTGCAGGAAGAGCTAGCCAAAAATAAACAAATGAAAATTATCGTAATACAATTATACCGTATAAACAATGTGATTACAAAAATCACATAGTGCACATCATACATTAGCAATTTTATTAACACTTCTGTAATAATATAGCAATTTTTTCTCATCTTAACTGCCAATATTGTTAATAAAACTTAATCCGACATTTCAACTTCTTGCCCAAGTCCTTTTCAGGGGTCAACTGAGGTCGAACTCTCCTGGTGATATAATAACACAATATAAACAGCAAGAATTCTGGAGGGTATGCTTACTGTTTATTATATCCTGGAGGGTATTTTGCATGCAGCATGGACAGCCAGCATCCTGGAAGCTCTAAACCTATGTCTCTGTTAAACTTGTTGTTGTCAGGTGTCATCTGTATGTGTACAGCTTCGTTGATCTTCAACTCACGATTCTCATTGGCTCTGTCTACAACGCTTACCTCTTCCCATTTAATGGGGTGATGCTGCTGCCAAGCATGTTCAGCAATGTCTCAAACCTTCTCATCACCTCTCTTACAAGCATCTTTATGTCCTTTCTATCTCTGTTCAAACCTTCTAATTGTTTCACCTATGTATACTTTACCACAACTGCAGGGTATACTGTACACTATGGATGGCTCCGTGGTAATGGGTATAGTAACTTTGATTTTCGTAAGATGTGATCATAGCATCTCACCCGACTTAAATGCTGTTTTAATGTTAAAGTCTCTACACACTCTCTGAATGCTCTCACTCAATCCTGCCATGTATGGAATAGTAAGAATCAAACCTTTCTCTTGCTCATTATCGTATGATCTTTAGTAGGTAACTCTTTAGAGCCTGCCCTAAGGGTTGCATTGTCATAACCATTACTTTGAAGTACTTCATCGATTTCAAAAGGCTGAGATAGAAAATATAAAGTGATTAATTAGTTGAGAAAAATAAATTCAACGTATGAAAGAATCTGTGAAAAAAGAAAATTTTCATTGGTCTGTTGAGAGTGAGACTGTAGCATAGCAGTACCCCTTAACAGTATAAATACAGAATTAAAGTGTTTGTATGCCAACTGGTTGCCATAGCTCAGTAGCAGAGCACTTGTGTATTAAGTGAGCGGTCCTGGGTTCGATTCCCAGTGGCGACCAAATCATTTTTAATTCTGGATTTTTTTAAGAATAAGCCTGTTAAAGAGAGAGAATACATCTAATGAGTAAAAGAAAGCTGAAAAAGAAATTGTGAAGTAATATATTAATCGAATAAAAAAAAAATTGGAATGCTAACCACTAAGCAATATTATTTATCAGTTAGTTTATTTTTTAAGATTAATTTGTGCTTTTCTTTAGCAACACACATTTTTGCACTAACATGCACACTTAATCACTAACAAAAGCACAAGACTTACATTGTATTATCGTCATGATTTGACAATTGAACTATGGATTTTAAAAGTGTCAAATAATATGGGTAAGGATCACTAAATCAAACTAGGATTCTGTTTCTAGCTGCCTTTCAAAAGTTGATTTTGTTGAAAATTCTCTATAATATCAGAGAGCATTAGTAATAACACTTTGAGTGACTTGACTATTGGACAATAAATTTTCAATCAAGTGCATTTGCTACGTAAATCATATAGCTACGACAGCACATTAACAAGAAAACTTACTACCACCATAATAGAATAGAAAATGAACTCCACTAAATTTGCAAGATGTAATTGCGAAGGTATTTCCTCTTCTTTCTCTTAGCTCTTTCCCGTTTTTTTTTTAATCCTGGCATTATTTCGAAGTCTTTTCTTTTCTCCCTAAATTTCTTATGCTTACAGTAATGTTTACGTTTTTAAGTAGCCTCCAAGGATAGACAGACATTGACCTCTTTGAACTTTGCCATTTATATACCAAAATCTCAATTGAGACACGTTAGAGTTTAGTCACTTGCCCAAGTAAAATGAGCAAAGGTTAAATTAGCTGAGTATTTGTAGTTAAATTGCATATGTCGTTGCATCCTGACAATTGACACCAAACTGACACCAAATACAATATTTCCATCAATTTTTTGTTCTTGCAATAATAATAGTAACATATTCAGGCCACTACCTCCTAACCAACCTTTTTGACTAATTATATGGACATGCTCCTTCACTGGCAATACAGTTTACAGGACCACTGCATGTTAACTTAAGCTCTTTACTCATAAATTAATATCCAAATCACAAACAATCAATCATTTATAATCAAATAAATTGCGCAAGTTTTGATCTAAATATATGTGATACTTGCTAGAAATGAGAACTATGGTATAGAATAGTTAAGCCTTAACAAATCTAGGAATTATAGTAAATAACCACTAACTTTTTATAGCTTCGTCCTCAAGATCAGAACAGTTATGAGCAATAATTCCTCAAATCCAAGTTTTAATTATTGCATATTTACAGGGGAAAATCAAGCACTAGTGACAAGGCAGGGCCCACAGACCAACGAATGACAGGAAAAATTGGTTATGTTGGGAAAAATTTATTATGTTGGGAAAAATTTGTTATTTCGGAAAAAGTATGCAGCAGAGGTTACTCTAAGTTACCAACTACCGATAATGCACTTTGTTCATTCCTGCCAAAACTGTGGTGCAGAATTGTAGTAAGCCAGATCAAATTGGTGAGGCCATTATAACCACACCAACTCATTTATTCAAGTCATAGTGTGTTTGATTAATAGAAAAGAAATATAGAAGCTTTCTTGATCAAATGAACCAAAGATTATTAGACCACAATCTCAGTATCCAATAATTTCAAATGCCCTTGTACATTTAATAGTTACAATAAAAACACTCGATGAATCACTGAATGGATGGCTACCTGTATGGACCACAAGTGCAGAAGTATTAAGATCATGTTGTGAACTAACTTGAAAAGGGTACGCAATAAAATGCATATGTGCAAGAATAAGGCAGCCCTCAAATGTACTGCACTGTGTCTTTGTTACATATGTATGAACTCCTTATAGGAGCATAGAAATTGGGGGGACAAATTGCCTTTACACTTTTGGGCAAGGGGGCATTGCCCCCCCTCTTTTGAGCCCTTTATATGATCGTGACAGAGCTGCGTTAAAACAAAATGATTTAACAGTAAACATTAATTTAAACAGCTGCATAGCAACAGAATTGACTAGCTTTAGCTATATGTACTAATGAAGGTATGGTTATTCAGTTTTTTAAGCTATTTAGCTGACAGTGTGAATTTTATATACATTTTTCTTTCTTATTTCAAATTTTAATTGCCAAGCAGTATTATCCCCTACAATAGAGCTAGTACTTTTAGCACACAAGCGGAGTCACATTCATTAAGAGATCCAGTTTTTTTATAGGCCCTGCCGGATTATGGTAACATATTTTCTGGAATATTAGACCTGCAATAGCATAGTGGAATAATTCTGAAATAATAAGGGTATTTACGAGAATAATAAAGCGACAATGATAATAATCAATTCATATAATTATAAAGAAAAATAATAGGCTTTATTTTTCTCTCTTTTTCTTACACAACATACAAGGACATAAACATTTAGAAATGTGGTTATAAGATAGATCTTCATAACAACTTGATTAAAGCAGCTGGGGTTGTGTTGGCCACTTGGTTATTATATTTCCAAAAATGAAAAGAAGTTTGAAGTATTGCTAGAGCTGTCAGCTCAGGCTCGGAGTCAGCAAGTCATCTGGAGAATTATGCTAAACAGTTACTCACTGCAACTGATCCTGTTGAAAACCATTTCTACTATTTTAGCATTATAGAGGTGTGTGTATCATGCAATAATACACACACCTCTATAATGCTAAAATAGTAGAAATGGTTTTCAACAGGATCAGTTGCAGTGGAGTTTATGCAAGCTTTGGTAGAAATCTCTATTAGGGGTGAGGATTGAAATAGCTACATACTTTCTGACCTGGTGGCTTCAAATGATGCAGATTTGCAATAGACATAGCTGCAACTATGGAATTATAGATATTCATCCAACATACCAATGAACATTTAAACAACGTTCAATGTATAAAGATAGCAATTATTATACATGGCATAGCTATTTGAAAAAATTTAGTTCTACCCCACTACCCATTAGCTAGCTCTGCTTTTTGGTCTATACAGTAGCTAAACTAGAGCTTTAATTTAAGATTTAATTCAAAAATATGATTCTAGCTACACCATAGCAAATCCTGAGTTAAATGTATGATACATAGCTAGCTAAATAATGAAATATGTTCATCCAAATTATTTTTTACAAGTGCCAAGCACCTAGCTACTCATCAGCAGATATGAATGAGAACACCTCAAGATTGGTTACAACAACTTTAAATCTAGCTATATCCCGGTATATATACCACATATTTTGCTGCCATGGCAATACTACTGAATTATTGAAATTCAAACAGTCAATAAAAATCACAAGTTAGCTCCCCTCTTAGCAATGATATCATTTATGAGTAGCTAGCTAGATAACAACAATTGTTAAAATCACCAATAAAATTTATAATTATATAGGCGGCAAAACAGTAAAATCAACTACAGAAACATTAGGTTACGCTCAGATTCATCTAAGCTGTGACACTCATATTCATATAGGAGCTTCTACATAGATATATAGGAGGCTCCTATACATGTATATAGTAGCTCCCATATATGTATATAGGAGCTCCTACATACATATATAGGAGCTTAAGTTTAGGTATGAAGAGACTAAAAATGTGCAGAGGCACTACAAAATAAATGGAGCAACACTAGTATAATGTGGAGAGACACAAAAAAAGTGATGCAGGCACAACAAAATGATGCAGGGACACTGTAACCATGGAGAGAGACACGAGTGGCATTTTGTCTCATTTGGTACCCCACACTCTGACAGTTCACACAGATATTCCAAACAATACAGACTGACGACTACACAAGAACATAAAACAGATACAAAGTAAACACATAAATGAAAATTACAGTCCATTGTAACTCTTGTGCTGCATTTCTTTAGGATGGTCCCACATAGTGGATATGAGGATACTGTAACAGCAATTCACATGTATGTATGTATGTATGTCTGCATGCTCCAGAAAAGATTTCCAGAAAAGGAATTCAGTATATTCTGATGATGACGAAGGTTCCAAATCCATTAGTAGCCCTTTAAAAAAAGAAGATAGTGCAAGTGACTCCACATATGATGATTCTTCCAGCAGACTTCGATCCAGTAGTAAAGGAAAAACAATTGTATTTCGCGACAAAACTTCCAGCAGGTATATTTACAATGTACACCACTTAAATAATTTAACAAGTTTATGATATACGTGATTAATATTTAAATGTGCTATAGTGATGAGGTGTTGCCAAAGAGTGCGAGCAATTACTACAAGTAAGTTGAACCCAAGTTTTGGACTTCTAGCAAGAAGTTTTTTATGCTGTTTATTATCATTGTAGTGTCTGGTTTACAAAATAATTAATCTTGAAATATTAGACCAGCCTTACATAATGGAACACTATTATTTTTGTGAAGATATAGGTAATGATAATTTCATGAGATAGGTTGATTTGTTATCTAAGCTGTAACAGGTGAAACAAATGAAAGTGAGTGTGCACATACAATCTGGTTCCGTTACAATACTAATATTGCTACTGTATAACCCGTGGTGTGCTTGAGTACATATGGTGAGAGAGCCAGTAGTTGTAATTCAAATTAGGATGCTCATGAAGCATGCACTACCATGTTCTGTAGTGTCATTTTTTTAAAAAGTTCAAGTAAATAACACTTAAACTAGAGCTTTAAGCTAACTACTACAAATACTCTCTGACTTTAATCTTCCAAAGTAAATGTAACTGCTGCAATATTATTTTAACTATTATTACTGCATGAAGTACCAGCAACTCTTGGAAACAAAGCTTTCTCAAACAATGAGTGTACAGCTGCTGACCATGTTTGGTACCTAGTACAAAATTACTTTTCTTACCTCAATTACCCAAACATAGTAGCTTCTGTAGTAATGAAGAACCAAGGGTGCGAACCCTCAGCACTACTATACACTAGCTAGCTATTACAGTATAACTTCATAACAAAGAATAATTTATTGGCTATTGGAATGAGGCATCAATATACCTCGAGCAATGAAAATGGTACATATAAAAGATGTCTATGTAAGAGAAGCTAAACTGACCAGAGACACTTGGTAAGTAAATTTTCAATGCAAAACTTCACTTCCAGCAACTCTGTTAACTACCCAGTGGCATAAAACAAGCTACTGCAAACATCAAGAAGTTATTTGCTCAAGTGATCACTATGGGGATCAGTCCCACACATGAAACTATTTTTAATCCATGAGAAACTTATTCATAATTTGCACTGTGCTACTATAGCTGGCAGTTGTGGAACATTCATCTTATTGGTTATTTGAAAATTGCTTGTGGCAGCTACCTCAGGGTATAAATAGCAGCTGCCTTAGAGATTGTTTAGATATACCTTAGCAACTGTTTTGTGTAAACTTAATAACATTTGTGGTTAGTTATTATATCATTTGTGGTTCTATGTTATCTTTATTAGCTCACTTGATCATGATGTGCCAATAGGGGGTATTAACAACAAAAGCTAGTACCTACATGGAGCTGAAAGCTTCATGTTTTCTCAAAAAAAGTAGTGCAAAGAAAAGTCTTAAATTGACATTCTGAGAAAGTTAATTGTCCGTAATCTCCAAAATCAGAGCGTGACAAACAGACAGATAGACAAACAGACAAGACTACTATATCCCTCTGGTGCATATGAGCTGAGGGATAAAAATAAGCCATTGTAACTATCTGAATTTCCTGTAGCTTTTGACAACCAGCACTGAACTACTACAAGAAATGGCTAAGTTTTTTAAATTATGTCAATTAAAAGGTTTTAAATACTATGACAACCACTTGCCTCAAAACAGTGTATTTTTGGAGAAAAAGAAACCCTGCACATGCCTTTAAGAGCATATAGTACATATCAATATATACATACCTGATTCACCACTAACACTCAACCACCAACTAGTAATATACTTGTGCACAAATAGTGAGTGAACATGCCCAGTTAGGTTATATACAAGTACAGTATTATTGTATATTTTAGTTTAGCTTCAATTTTTTCACTGTAACATTTAGCTACCAAAAAACAAAGTTATATTCTTGCCTCACTGTAGTAATAGCTTCATAGTGGCTCTTGACAATGAGTATATAGATACTAAAAAAAATTAGAAATAATTGTACAGTTTTAAGTTTAAAACTAATATTAAACTCACTTGGTCCAGTAGTTCCAGAAGAAGCTTGAGAGCTTATAGAAAAAACTGTACTTTTAGGACAAAAAGGAGACAATACAAGTGTTTAAGGGGCGTGTGGACCATTCATACATATAAATATAACATATACCTAATTTTCAATTACATCACTAATACTGTCTTACTTGCTTCGCTCGCTTATCCATACTTGTGTCATTATTTGATGTATATTTTAACTTATTGTAGGAAATGGACACCTAGCATGGGTGACATTTTATCAAGAGTACGGAAGCAAATTTTAAAAGACATCACGAATTATTTAAAAAATGAAGATAAAAATGTTCTCAAGGTATGTATATTATTACATTTCACTGTGAACTAATTCTTGGTCCTAAACATGAAATGCAGCATTACTGTATTGCCTTGTATTTATTAATATAGAATTTATTTGCAGCACCACTATTAATTGCTTTCTGAAGGACCAAATTTTCTCTAAGTCAAGTATATGCTGTCACCTAAAAACTAGTATATGTTAGCATTGCAAGTTTTAATTTTTTGCATTCTCTCTTTTGATATTCAAACAGATAGTCAAAACTTGTTATTGTTTGTTTTAACCCCATAAATATGGGTTTAGAAAAATAGAGCCTAATGAGCAAAAGGATAGCTATTGAGCTAGCTAGATCTAGAATATTTATTGGCTACAAATGAAAGCTTGCTCTGAGCTATTTTGACAAATCCTGAACCCTATCATTTACTAGTAGTAAAAATACAACCTTTCATATATGTTCAGAAAAAAATTTAGAGCTGCTTTAAAAAGTATAAAAACAAGGAAATTTAAAGCCAAAGTAGTGTTAATTAAAAAAATGAGCATTACATAACTTGCCCAAATTGGGCATGGTGATTCTACACCCCTAAATCTCTGCCTTGCCTTTTGTCAACTTCAACAGTTCAGAACTTCCCATTTGTCATCTTAAGTCCTGAAAGTTGTAAAAAACATGGAACTTAGTTTGAGTTTGTCTTTCTTGATCCCTCCTCAACTTTTTCAAGAGTCTAATATATTTTTTCACTTTTTAATGCTTTTCTTTAATTTGTTATATATTTTATTAATGTATTTAAGACAGTGATTTAGGGGTGGCTGTGGAATCAATATTTGGGCAAGTTTTGTAGAATTAACACTTTGGCTTTAAAATTCCTTGTTTCCATACTTTTTAGAGCAACCCTAAGATTTTTTCAACATTTATGCAATGCAGTACAAGCAACTTCCCACTGTTTTTTTTTTAACCTTTTCCATGGTCACAAAATGTTGACCTGAAAAAGAACCAATAGCTAACAGAAAATAGATACACTAATTCTGTTCACTTCGCTGCTAACTACTAAAGACTGCATATGTTTTTCAGAAGCTTCCACAGTGCAGCTTGTCCATAATGATCAACAGGTGCTTCACTTCTAAAACAATTACTAAACATTAATTTCTGAAACTATCTATGCCAAGCATTTACTGTTTCTTCCAATGACTGCCACAAAGAAGACATAGCAGTTTACACTACGCCGTTGTTGTTGTTTTTCTTGCTGGGCTACCGACGAACATGTCAGCTTAATGAAAACAGGTATGGCACTTATTCAGCCGCACATGAACTACTCAAAATGGCATCAAAACTCGGAAGGCTAGCTGTGGAGGTTCAACAGGGAGCAGGGGGGAAAGGGAGGGGGGGAGGGGGCATCACCCTCAAAGTTTTCAGAACTTGGGAAGAAATTGCTGTTGCAAATCTCAGTACAAAAGCCAAGAAAATTTCAAACCATGCATTCTCTTGACATTAAATTCAGTCACTTACCTGTGGAGTGCTTAATGTGCACACAGACAAAAATACCAACAATTTCATTCCTAATGTGCTCACGAATAAAAATGGTAACAATTTCTCAATATAAAATCAACTTCTCTAGCTTCTCACTATATTACCAGACAATGATTTAGTGTCAATATATAATTGGCATAAGAAACTATTCAGATTCTCACACTAGTTAATTGGATCATCAACTTTAAAATGGACTTGATTTTAAGCATATTCACGAAATAAATATAACATAATTGTACGCATGAGAATGTGTGTGAAAATGTAAATACATTTCTTAAAGCTACATCAATATTAGAGATGTGTGCAAGCTAGCTAGCTCACTCACCATTAATGTCAAAATACATCAATTGTCTTATAGTTACATCTCTGTACAGAAGAATATTATACAATCAAATCATGGTCTAAAGATAGTGTTTCAATGTTGCGACATAAGGTGTTAAGTAGGAAGTATCATCTCAACAATACTCTTTAAATCCATACGCATTTCATATCTACCATCAAGTATGCATAGAGTGTCAGTGATAAATATTGAGAATGCATTAAGCATTATTCAAGTACCACACTTTAAACAATGTACAGTGGCAATATGTTGTTTAATATACAATTTAACTATAGTGTATTCAATAACTTACAAAAACATTATTCCAATGTTTTTTTCTGATTATGACACTGTCTGGTGGTGTTATAGATCACATTAATAATGTTGCATTATATCAATTTAGGCATATTGCAAACAGTACAATGACACTGCACTTTCTATACTGAAGTCTTTTGATAAGACAGAGGCAGAAGCTATTGAACGGAGTCTGAATGAACTTCAACAGGTAACGTGCTCATGTATTGCATTTATACATTACTAGTGATGTGCTTGAGCACAAATGGCGAGCGAGCCTAAAACTACACTATTGTTAAACAATTGGATTTAACTTCTAACTAGCTACTAAAATAGTTGAATTTTTTTTAAATTACGTATATACAGTAAAGGGGATTCATTGCCATAGTAACCACTCCCCGCAACTGTTTTAATTGAAAAAAAGCCAATAAAGCAACCAAAAAAAAACAAGTCACACTATTTAAACATTTTCTTTGTGATATTCTTTAGCTAATGTTGAGCAAGCCTGCCTAGTTAGGTTACATAAAACTATTTACCACTGATGTCACCTGGTTCTGCCTCCCTTGTTTTGGAGAATGCTCTGTAAGATTCTGTCAAGCTTAAAAATTATTCCTTGAAAAGATATAATTAGCTAATGGGTATGACTGATTAGTATTTATCATGCTTTCATCAATTTTACATCATATTACTAATAAGTCAATTGTTTTTATTAAGTAATATTTAAACAATTTAAACCCCACCCAATATTGTAGGCATGGCAAATGTGACCGCTTGATTGGCCTATTTCAAATTGCTTTCTACACCGATGTATTGTTACATATACTTTAGCTTAGTTCATGCAAAAAAGTAAATAGTAGTTGACCATTAATATATACAGAATTACTACTCTCTTACCCAATTTCAGGAATAGTGATAATTTCTGTAGTATCCAATTTATGCCATTCTGACTACCTCAATTACCAGTAACTGGAGAACAAACTGGCCGCTCTACCAAAATAAAAACATAGCCAGAGTTAATTTTGTGACTTAAGCTAACAAATATGGAACTACGTATACTTACCTCAGCCTCTCCCAAGTAATGGTGTCTTTCTTGGTTCTAATATTTAGCCACTCTGGCTACCAGTGGCACTAGACAACCAATGAGCGGCATTTAGCAGCCCCAAAAAACGACTAAGTTTTTCAAATTATGTTTGGTAAAGGGTTTCATTGCCATAGTAACCGTTTGCAGTAACTTTTTGGGACTTGTAAAACAAGCGTTTCAAAGGAATTATCTCACAATTTGGAGCCCAAGTTTCCAGTAAGAGTTGTTTAAAGCTGTAGTATCAGAAGAAAGTGTGGTCAAGCTTAAAAAGACGTGTTTTTAGGGGGGAAACGGCACCCGTGCATTTAAAGGGCATACGTACCATCCATACATACATATATACATACTAGTGGTGTCCTTGAGCACAAATGGCGAGCGAGCCTGATAGTTAGGTAACATAAAACTAACTATTGGTACTATGTTTTAGCTTAGTTCATGCAAACACTATAATAGCAGTTATGACCTTTTATGAGCTTGTTCAAGAGTTACTGGTAATTGAGATTATCAGAATGGCAGATGTTTGATACTACAAAAGTTACCATTAATCAGGTAAGAGAGTGATTTTTTATTTATTTGCTGAACTCAGCTACGATAAAAAAATGAACCAATGTTATTATTTGTTTAGCCAACAAATATGGAATTACTACTTATCTCAATTTCCTGAGTATTGATAACTTCTGTAGTATCAAATTTAACTTACTTCGACTATCTGAATTACCTCGAATTCTTGACAACAAGCTCTCAGCTACAATAACAAAAGACAATCAATTTAGCACACAAATACAAAGTTACTTTCTTACCTCATTTTCTTGAGCAGTGGTAACTTTTGTAGTACCAAATTTGAGCCATTCTGACTATTTGAATTTACCAGTCACTGTTGACAACAAGCTCTTAGCTACAAAAAAAAAAGACCAGAGTTATTTTTGCATATTTAGCTAACAATAATATGGAATTACGTACTTACCTCAGCTTCACTGGAGTAGTGGTAACTTCCTTAGCATTAACATTACGGCATTCTGACTACCAATGACTCTTGACAAACAAACAAGTGCCACTCCGTATCCCCCCTAAAATGGCGAAGTTTTGAAATTACGTTTGGAAAAGGGTTTTCAATGCCATAGTAACCAGTTTTATCAACTGTTTGTGTCTTGAAATACAAGGGTTTTGCCATTCGCCACAGAAAGCATGAAATAATATGCTTTAAACTCCATTTCTTGTCAAACTGAGAGGCTCAACGTCATAGTTTCCGATGTTACCTTTAATAAAATATACATGTATTAAAGCTAAGCTAATAGGAAATTTTTTTCTCTTTTTAACAGCCAATATTTTTAATTATAACTTAAAATATTGGCTGTTAAAAGGAGAAAAAATCTCCCATTATTATAATTATTTCAGCCGAGAATGATTGAATTATTTAAAGCTAAGCTGAATATGATGTTTGAACATAGTTGATAGCTCCAACAGATAGATTTTTTCGATTATTTTGCGACTGAGGGTAGTCTGATCACCAGTTACACCTGTGAAAAGTTTATAGAATAATATCCTAAAATGAATTACAGCTGGGTTTTTATTTGTCTAATACATACATCATTCAGAAAACATCTGTCTTTTATATGAAGACAATAACAAGCCTAAATAAATTTTGAATGATATTTTAGAGCCTTGTGGATTTATCTTCGATTTTCTTAATCATTGGGGAGTGAAGGGTTTTTTTTAAACTCTATATGTGAATAGTTAAATGAGGCATCTTTGTGGTGTAACACCGCCCCACATGAACTAATCGAATAATCTTTATTTACTATCTATTAGTACTGTATTCTAACTAGAGAACTAAGAGTGCAAACCCTCAGCATTAGTAAAAAAAATGCAATAATTTGCAAAAAAAAAAGTCACTATCATTGAATGACCAAGGTCTTAAATTTTCAGCTTATAACAGAAATGGTTTTGTTCTATTCATGAATATAAATTTTAACTTGTCTAGCTAGGGCATTTTATATTGGCCTGCTTACATCTGGGATTCTTCAGGCATTTCAAGGGCTTTATTTGGGCATGAACATTTAGAACCAATCCTTATACACACCTGGGACTGGTCAATACTTCCTAAAGCTGTTTTTATGACTTTCAGAGACGTTGATGGAATTCTGTGGCTTTAGTATTAATTTTGTCTTGATAGAAAAAGAAATAGCATTTGAACATTTGGTCATTCTGACATGCACGCTACGTGAAAACTTAGGGCACATGTTTAGAGAGCAGGCACGCTTACAGTTGATGAATGAAGCACACGTCCAGCAGCAGAGACTTCCCAACATCAAACATAACAGACACGGGAACTACAGAGCACACATACCAAATAATATGTGAATAGGGCATGGTAAAATTTGTATGCTCACGTGAGTGCGCATGATTATAAATCTCTCAAGACATACAAGTCCGCCATCTTTGATATCCGCTGTTCACAGAGTGAATGAATAAATGAATGACACACAGTGTACTATAATCCTCTTGTGCATGCGCACTGAGGGTTAATAACATTCAAATTGTATCTATTCATGCTATGTATAGACTAAACACACACACACGCATACACACTCACTATTTGCCTTATATTATTCATTCTTAACAGTTACAGCCTAGCTATCTAGACCCTGGGTTAGAGAATTCAAGTACCTTGATTAGCTGGGTGCTAGCCTAAAACTCTAGTGGTAGTGCAACTACACCTCTAGGCTAACAGTGACCTGATCTCAACACAATCTTTGTAAGAGGAAGACAGTAATTATATATAAGAAGAAAGGGAGGGGTGTAATGTGAATAACAAGGCTGGCAGATAAGTTGTAATGATTAACATCATGCCAAATTTTGTGCATACTATTATATCTGCTCCTTTTCTTACTTACTAATTAAATATGTATTTTCTAGACTATAGAACAGTGGGAGAAATATTCCCGACTTCGTTACCAGATGAAAATTCACCTTGAGGAAATTGTTGAGATGCATTCAAGGACTACACAATTTTGTTAGAGAGACATAAACATACTTATTAACATATAAAATTTGCTAGAACTTGATTCTATTATTCTTAGCTATCCTAATTTCTACTAAACTTATTGCTGAAAATTTATTTAAATAAAGGATGTCATACAAGAATACATAAAGAATATGGATAATTCTATTGAATGTAAAATTCTATGCATACAAACTGTATGTGTTCATAATTACAAGTTTAGTTATATATACATAATGTACACATCAGGATATCATATCAAGTTTACCCCAGTAGAATTACTATAATATTATTATAATTATGCAAGCACATGAAATTTTTGTTGTGGTTACTTGATTACTAGTTATGTGATGTTATAAAGACATATTACTACGTACATATACTATTTAACTACAGACAATTATTAACTTACTTGTAGCAGAATTAATTCCTTTCATTGAGATGTTTCGGTCTGTGGACCTTCAGTCAAACTGAGAAAGCACAACAAGGTGATTGCATGATATATACAGCTGATGCAATATAGATTGTGTTGTTCTAAGTGATTAGATGGTGATATTGAGATGACAATTGGTAGTTCAAGCAAATGCTTCAGATAGGACTCATTCATAGCCATTGTCCAGGTTACCGGCATTGACTTTATCACCAATGTGGATAGATTCTAATACTTTCCTCGGTGTGAGATGTTTGTGTCACCAACATATCATCCCCACATACTTGGTCTGAGTCTAGCACTGTTCAGGGCTCTTTCTTAAGATCTTCCATGAAGATGTTGGCAACGAGACTGGGGAATGGTAACCTTCCAGTTGCTCAAAGAATGCATCCCAAAAACTGAAAATATTAAGCAATGGACACTTCCACTCCATTTTTCATAATGTTGAACACCACATCAACTCCAATTAGGCATCTGTGTAAAGAATAAACTGGTCTTCCACCTGAGGAACATTGAGAACAACATGTTTAGTTAAAAACTTAGAAAATGCTGTCGTAGATTATCATTGCTACTCTATTCCTGGTAATTCAATATTTTTAGCTTAGCTTGTAGCATTAAAATTTTGATATAATTCACAAAACGTTTCGGCTCTTAAGGAGGCTAACAGAAGCATTAATTATACAGAGCACCAACACCACCTCAAATTTAGACAAAGGCCTCGAGCTCAAACTCTCCACGTGGACTTCATTTCTACAAGAACTTTAGCGTCAATTGACCCAGGGCTAAGTGCATTTTTCTCGTTGACAATTGTTTATTTTAAACGGTCATGTATGTCTATGTCTCACCTCACAACTGAAGAGGGCTTACGAGCCGAAACGTTTTGTGAATTATATCAAAATTTTAATGCTACTAGCTAAGTTAAAAATATTGAGTAATTATTAGAAAATGCTGCCTCCTACTGATTCCACTGCACCACTTTTGAAGCGGTGTGGTGTAAAAAGTCTGCAAGTAAGTTAAACATTTGATAAATTTGCTGTAGTAACCTATTAACCCTAAATATGCACGCAAGTTAAATAATTGAAGTGAGATACTAAACTGATGTTAACTGTAGCATCTTACTTGTGTGTCAGCTATTGTATGTGTGTGTGCTGTGTGGTGTAGTGGTTGTGTCCTGGCCTCAGGGCCTGAGGTCCCAAGTTCAACCCCCTCTCAGGTAACTTTTCCATCTGGTTTTCAATCTGCCTTCAACCAGCCCCACCAGTCCACCCAGCTGTGATTGGGTACCTGGCATTTGCTGGGGTGCAAATTCAAGGCCTATTCTCATGAAACAGTTATTATCCAGGTGGTAGTTAGTGCTCATGCCACTTGCTGTGAGGAAAGGCTTGTTCTCCTGCGAGTTCCTAGCCAGCTCCAGGAGCTTTGCTTGCATGACTCACAATGCCTTAGTGCACAGACGTCATGGCTCTGACAGGTATACATAGCTGCTAGCAGTTGCAAGATAATATTTGTGTGTGTTCATGAATAATTTATTAGCTAAGACAGGTTGGTAAAGTGTTGTCACACGCTGAATGGATAAGGTTAAGTGTCATCACATTCAGTAGAAGGTAATTAACTTTTTACAAATATCAAGTTCTGACCCTTCATAATAAACTAGATTGAAACTTTCTGTGATGATAAAGCTTTTTCAATCCACTAATTATGGCTTCTCTCCGGAGCAAGAGGTGTTTCCAGTCAACACCGAAAATGTTTTCTGACAGCACATAATGGTGATCTGTTGAGTACGAGACTGCTGCAAGTGGTACCACTTGACAGTATTAAAGGTAAAATATGAGGGTCCTGGAAGTCGTGGTTGTTGTAGCTCTGAGGTTAGAGCACTGGTGGCTATAGCCAGTGGTCCTGGGTTCAATTCCAACCCTACAACTAAGTTTTTTCACATTTTTCCTTTGCTTTTCCCCAGACTCATTTAAGCTAGAAAATTTCAATCTAATTAACTTGTTGCCTAGTAAAATATGTGTTAAATATAATAACTAAGTATAACAAGGTATTGTATCAATTAGGATTGTGATATTATATTATATATGCACCTCCAAATATAAAAAAAATACTGATGTCAATTGTTAGCCTATATCTTCCTCAAGTTGAATTACTGTTCATACTTTCAATATAGTCATCTTTCTATGCTCTGTTTGATGTTCTGATTGGCAAAATAAAAAACTTGATCTTCTTGACCTTGTGGGATTAATTAGATGATTTAGGTGTTGGTTAAAATGAAACATTCAGATATTGGAAATAAGTACTCTATGGATAAACAAAGTTTGACTTGTTTTAAGTGTTTACACCATCCTCATAAACAAGGTCTAGTATACTACTTACTACTAACCCAATTGCTCAAATACTAAACATATAACTGTGGGAGCAAACTTCGGGTCTCCAGTTCGAGCTACTACTCCCCAAGTCAGTCCTTTACACAGATGAATGTGCCACCAGGCCAGCACTCTAGTTTGTACAGTTAGGCCACCCGCTCCTTTAGCTAGCTAACTCTATCATACGTAGTCGAGACCCAACTTTTAGTGTAGTAACAGAGCTGTAAATGTATGAAGAATGATTGAGGATTCATTGATATAGTCTGTGTGGAACACAAAAAAATAAGAAAAGGTATGTATGCAAGCATACTTACACAAAGATGTCACTAAGACATTGTCATAACAATAACCATAGTGGATCATAGATATTTAGTCTCTAGTGTGACCTCTCTCTTAGGTAATACAGTCCCCACAATGACTAACAGTTGTTCACACCTATTTGCTGTGCATTGCTTATGCTCAATCATCCATTGCAAGAAGGACCCCCCCTTGTCTGATGGCACAGCACTCATGCTGCAGCTGACCAATAAGGTAATAGCTCCCTTTTTGAGCAGGACTTGAGGCCTTGCCACCACTGGACCTCTCTGTGGAGATGGTCAAACTTGGTTGAGGGTAGGCACACTGACAAGGAAGTTGTTCTTCAGAGTCCCTTTGTAGAGAGGTTCCACTGTATATAAACTAGTGGTGTGCTTGAGCACAAATGGCGAGTGAGCCTGATAGATAGGTAACATAAAAATACATTTTGTTACTATGTTTTAGCTTAGTTCATGCAAACACTATAATAGCAGTTATGACCTTTTATTTCAGCAAACGAATCCAAAATGACTCTCCTACCTGATTTGTTAACTTTTGTAGTATCAAACATCTGCCATTCTGATAATCTCAATTACCAGTAACTCTTGAACAAGCTCTGTAATGTAGCTTTTCATTATCATTCTTATTTCTATTATATTTTGTTCTGTAAAATATATAATATAAATGGTTGTGATAATTTAATTGTGAACTGACAATAAAAATTAAACTTAAAGAATAGTACAAATTTCAAACAAGGACAATAGTGTCACCCTTGTGAAATACTGCAGAATTCTCAAAGGTGGACACCATGGATGTTTCAATACTCTCAAAAAGCTTACAATATTGGGCTACTTTAGTCTTCTTTGGCTGGTAATTTCACTCCTTCGGGTTCTCTTCTCTAGGTGGTACCTGTGAACAGAACAGCGCCAGGAAATAAATATTTAGAACAGCAAGACGGCCTTAACTAAACTTGCGCACTCGAGTAGCCGCCCCTTTTCACGTGAACGTTGATTTTACTCGCGCGTTGATTGCACTTAGTTCACTTGACTAAATTGCTTCCGGTTTTTTATCAAGTGTATTCTTTGTTTATCGCGCTTACGGTGGTGCCAACTCAACTTAGACTTACTATCGTTATGTGCTTGAGCTCAAATCGCTAGCGAGCTTGTGCACAAACGAAACATTTCAAAATAATCTATCAGTTCATTTTTAAAAGTATAAGTAGTTAGCCATTGTGGTCATATTTTTCCTAATAGATACAGAACTACTTACTTACCTCAATTTCCCAGTACTGGTATTTTCTGTAGTTTCTAATATCGCATTTTGACTATCCCTATTACCGGTAGCGTTTGACAACATGCACTCACAGCTACTACTAGTGGTGTGCTTGAGCACAAATGGCGAGCAAGCCTAAAGACTATACTATTTTTTATTGACTTCTAACACTGAAGCTACTGAAAATAAGGTCAAGTTTTTAAATTTAGCATACAGGGTAAAGGGATTTCAGTGCCATAGTAACAACTATCTGCAACTGCTTGAATTGAAGGAAAAAACAACAACAACAAAACAATACACGTTATTTAAAAGTTTTCTTTGTGATATTCTTTAGATAAGTAGTGGTTGTAACACACAATGCTTTGACACAGCTGGACATGCACCTACACAGACTTACCTTCGCAGTAGTCTAGTGGACAATGTATTTTCAGGTAAATACTGTGCGCACGGCTTATAACCATGACAAAGAGCGCATTGACTTACCACCGCCACTAACTCGAATAGAAATGGAAGTCCCTTTATTAAGTTGTCAAGTTTTAACTGTACCGGCAAAAGAATTCAAAACGGTAAACAATTCAATTTCTAAGGTGATACGGGTACTGATCGATAAACCAGAGGATTCTGTTTAGTGCAATTTGGGACGGGGTCGACAACCGAACTAACACAAAAACGCGAGGGTCAAAGTACAAAAATGCCTTACGTACGGCCATACATATATACAAATAAACTAGTGGTGTGCTTGAGCACAAATGGTGAGCGAGCCTAAAGACTATACTATTTTTATTGACTTCTAACACTGAAGCTACTGAAAATAAGGTCAAGTTTTTAAATTTAGCATACAGGGTAAAGGGATTTCAGTGCCATAGTAACAACTCTCTGCAACTGCTTGAATTGAAGGAAAAAAACAACAACAAAACAATACACGTTATTTAAAAGTTTTCTTTGTGATATTCTTTAGCTAAGTAGTGGTTGTAACAACACACAATGCTTTGACACAAACGGACATGCACCTACACAGACTTACCTTCACAGTAGTCTAGTTTTTGAAATTACGTCTGGTAAAGGGTCTCACATAGTAACGCTTTCGCCAAAAAACAAGAAGTTTTAGAGAATTACCTCACGGTGTTGAGTATAGCAATAAGTTTGTAAGACCTAAGTTCGTTTTGCATGATTTAGACACAACCTAATGTAAAGGGGCAGACAATTTTATTTCCTTGAATGATACAGGATCCCCAAACCGAAAGATTCTGTTTAGTCGAGGTATGGGAAGGGGTAGATCACGAAGTAAACCACGAAATAAACACAAAAACGCAAGCACAAGTATCGATTTTAGGTAGCATAAAAAACTTTATTGTTACTACATATTCATAGGTTAGCTTAGTAGTTTATGCAAAACAGTTGACCATTATTTTTAGCAAACAAATACAAATTTACTCTCTTACATGGGTAAAGGTAACTTCTGTTGTATCAAACTTAGCCATTCCCATTCTGAGCACCTCAACTATCAGTAACTCCAGAACAAACTCAGTTACATTTTTGGAGTAATACTGAAGTCCATCTATCAATGCCATGTGTATGTACTGAAGTATTTCTTGATTGAAGATGAACCATCAGGATAGTAGTACCTTGCAGAACTCTGATAGCTCGCTGTATATTTTTTTTGCAGTTGAATTTAGCTGCGTCAATTTCAAACAGTACTTTTCTTCTCTCCCTATTTAGAGCTCCCATTTTTGTTGTCGTTTTTTCTTGTTAGTGTGTTTATTGTTTTGTCTTCTGTTAAGGTCACAACTTATATGTGACATTTGTTTTGTGAGATAAGGACTGTAATGCGTACTAAAATAGTCTAGGGAAGTCGGTGACATTTTCCATTCATCACGAAATATGTCCTAGCTACGCCTTTTTATACACGACTTTCAGGATTAAGAAAACAATTCTATATTTTGTTCATAGTCCAAATCTAGTCTCGCATGCCAGACCATTTACCATACCGCTTCGTTGGGAAATAGTCTGGGGACAGACGTAGGGTTTTCAGGTTCTCTTCAGGTTCTCTTAGACAGCTATGTACGTAGAGCCAACCAGATTGTACCAATCACATGACCAACCTCAACCTATTTAATTTATTGCTAATTGAAATGATTTAGCAGTAAGCTCTCAGCCGCGTCGGTTAGCTGTGTGATTGCTGCGATATGGAAACGTTGGAAGAAGTTTTGCGAAATGTTGTGGAGGGCACTGGTTACAAAGCTGCGCGGGCAGAACAGCAGAAGGTAATTCTTTCTGTCGTGCAGGGAAAAGATGTTTTCATTTCCTACCAACAGGAAGTGGGAGGAAAAGTTTTTGTTTTTATGCTCTCCCACTGGTTTTTGACAAACTTAGAAATAATTCAGAACCTAAAAGTGTAGTGGTTGTACTGTTGGAGTTTATAGTTGTATGGAAATCGTGCTCTTCAAGCTCATTTAACAGCTGATCAATAGCCAACACACTCCGTAAATAGTAAGTTCACCCCTCACAACCAGTTCAAGCAAGGTCTTCAAAAGCGGATGTCTAAAGCTACCACAGGCGGCAGTTGGGATTAAATAAAAAAAATTAACCGTTACATTAGGTGGCAATTAAATTCTTTACGACTCAGGTCACGTGGATTCTTCATTGATTGCATTCTGCCAGAACCGGGAAGTACCGCGAGTGACCCCATACCCTCTTTTTTCTCGAGCGAGCTGAGGGAGGGGCAGAGGGTCTGGCCCGTGAGACTAAGTCCACAGCATTCACAGATGCTTTGTAGCTAAATGTAGAAATTAATGATGCCTTGTTAGCTAAACTAGGCTTGACTGTTAATTTGTCCTTTGGTTGTATTTTATTTATTTAATTTAGCTATTAAAGGGGAAAATTAACTGTTTTCAGATGAAAAAGCTACCTTGCTGTTTGAGTTTGTGTGCACATAATAGCTTGTTCCCACTGATATAAATTGGTCAAAGTTTCTAATTTGCAGAACAAAAATATATACTTAAAAGCATGCTCTAGCTATTTAATCTCCTCCTCCATTATTTACCATTAAGAGGTTATTTTAGGTGCACAGTTTGAGGATAAAATCATTGACGAATTGTTAATCAGTATTCATGTTTAGGTATCATAGTATTTATAGACATAACAAGGGGCGTGACAGTGGGAGTTGGCTACCAAGGCATAATATAAATATGTATGTGTGTATGTATTTTGTTAACCAGTTATAATATTCATTTGTGAATTGTTATGATTAAAGATTATTCACACAAGTGGGAGTGACTGTGGGAGTGGGTCGAGATATGATGTTCACTGTAGTAAATTAGTACTCTGTGAACTTCAGTCATTCTTTACTTGTTGAGTAAGAGTAGAAGAGAATTAAAAGGTAAAAAGTATTAAATTCCATACATTTTACTTATATTGAGTACTACTGCAAGATACTTTTTCTATGGTGTTCAGAATTTTCAAATTGTCAGCCATTATTTTTATTGCAGCTGATCTTAAAGTTATGAGTCAAAACAATTCTGAAATACAAGAGATTCCCATATCAGTCGATATTTTGACTGCATGTACTTCGACCGAGTATGACCATGCAACACTCCCACCAATTGAAGAAGGAGATCTTCAGCCTATAAAAGAAGAAGATCTTCACCCTATGAACGATGGATGTTTTCAACCTACCCGAGAAGACTTCCAGCCCGTCGAAGAAGGAGATTTACAACCCGTTGATGACGATCATAGAGATGATCTTACACTCCCAGCTGAAGATTGTGCACCTGTAAAAGAAAAGGATAAAATCGATCAATTATCAGAAGATCACGCTGGAATGGAGAGCAGGGGAACTACCATTGAAACCAAGGACAGCTCACGAAAAAACCCTGAGTCACCT
>WLWD01002894.1_pt1 | contig 28516 bp, 11 predicted proteins | sample 6712731 | NCBI WGS metagenome assembly WLWD01 (sample SAMN12718690, study PRJNA576275) | sponge metagenome | isolation source: marine sponge | host: Mycale hentscheli | place: New Zealand: South Island, Marlborough, Capsize Point | collected 2014-11-01
CACCATCACTACCAATCAGGTTACATGACAGAGACAAGTGGGTTAGGTTAGTGCACTTCTCTATAAGTTGAGACAATGCCATTGTTCCCCTACAAGTGATTTTATTACAATCTAATTGAAGTACTTGCAAGTTTTCATGAACTAGATTCTGTAGAGTGTCTAAGTTTGAATCGCATAAGTCACAGTTCACAAGGACTAAGTGAGGAATATCTAGGAATTTTGGCACCTGCGATAGCTCAAACTTTAAGTTACTTAAAATACTGATTGGAATCTCATTAAGTGGCTTGATTTTGCACTTGAAATGGTTTAAAAGAAGAATAAAACAGTTTTTGTGTGTTTCATTACTACGTTCATTGTAGCTGTACTGTATTTCTTCAAGAGATGACATTTTCAATGACATTTCTTCTAGTAACTTAGCTGGGGATGTGAGTCTTATAGAACTTCTTCTAAGAGGCATACAAATTCCTAGGTACCTCAGATGTGACAGTGTGGGTTGATTATTTAATATTTTTATTTCTTCTTCTCCTATCTCCGTATTTTCCAAGCCAATTTCTGTAAGGAACTGGAATTTACTTAGAAATAGTTGAAAAACGTCAAGGTGCCCTTTGCTAAAAGTCTTGGGGAAGAAGCTAAGTGATTCAATGCCATCTATTTTGTCCTGTCTAGTTTTTGTTATGAATATTTGAGCTTCAGCTTCATCTAGATTACACTTGTTGAATACTAATCTGGTGACAGCCTTAGAAGTTTCATTGCAAGTGTAGGATAACGCACTCCAGTCAGGTGGTAAAAATGTATGGTCATTAAATTCCAAAAACTTGGCTTCCAATATAGAATCACAAACTGTTTGTTGTTGTGCCTCAAAGGCACACTGCATTCTATACAAGTCATTGGAATGCTTGGAGGTCATAATTTGATTTAAGCTCTCACTGTTGTTATCAAATATGCTACATCCACAAAAAAACTTCCATACATTGAGCATCTCCTTGCTTTTAATATATTGTCTGATTATTTTCAGTTGTTCTTCTATTGGACAAGTGCACATGTGATATGCAGTGAGAAACTCTTGAAAGGTCAAGTGTAAGAAAGAGTACAAATCTTTTAAGCCAAACAGTTTTGCTGTTTTATCTACAGTAACTAAGCCCAAGGAATGGACATCGGAACCATTTTTAGAAAGAGTGGGGCCCAATGTAATAGTTTGCTTTGACTGTATTGTCATTTCAAAAGCTACCTTGCAAACTTTAATAAATGACTCAAGTATGTCTCCATCTAAATCACTTAATTTATCATATTCTAGTGGATTGCCATCACATTCTAACTTGCGCTTGATAGTTAGAAGTGTGAAATATTCATACATTTTAGTCTCAGTTACTGGAATGTCTTCAATAGGCTGTTGGTAGATGAAGCATATCATGGCAGCATGCACAGGCAAATAGCACATGTGTAATAGGTTTACATGACTCCTTAAGTAGTCTTTTAATTCATCTGCTTTTTGCATGCTGTGCTCATTTTGCAAGAAATAGGAGTCCACATATTCAAAAATAGACTCTCTAGAGAAACCAAGCACTTCTATTCTTTTTGATATTTTATCTGAACGTCTCAAATCAACGGACCCTATAGGACGCGCTACTCTTTTTGATATTTTATCTGAACGTCTCAAATCAACGGACCCTATAGGACGTGAAGCCACAATAATCATAGAATTGTGGAGGTATTTTCGATACAGGAGTTTATGAATGAGATTATTGGGATCATTTCTTGGCTGATATTCATCCAAGCCATCAACAATAAAGCAGCACCCTTTACCATTCTCGTTTTCTATCACGCAAATAAGTTTATCTCTCATATCAGCGCTGCTATAAAACTGTTCTAGGATAAGAGAAAGAGTAATATCGCGAGAAGCAGTTAGGATTCTAAGAGATATCAAAAACACTAAATTAGCACCCGTCAAAATGTCAGGTATAGTGGCCCAGTCTTTGCTAAGTTTACGGGTAAGAGTAGATTTACCACTACCTGGCCGTCCTTCTACTAAAACAAGCGCTCCATCTTCATATTTTTGAAAATATAATTCATACTCACCGACATTTTTCTCTAGTAAGATATCATCCATATCTCCTCTAACTGAATAATCATGAATTTTATTAATAGGGCTGGATTCATTTATTAGAGCTAATTTGATAAAGGATACATTACTTACTGGAGGCCAATCACTGCTGATATCAGAATTATTGGAATAAATATCTAAAAGATTCTTTTTTTCTGGTGAAAATATAACTTTTAATGCTTTCTTTGCAGTAGCTGGAACATCTCCATTAATACTACAGAAATAGTTGCCTTCTATTCCTTGACAAGCATGCTTAATAAACAACATGTTACTAGAGACACCAGAGTATCTGCCATTGTCACAGAGTGATTTGTTATCTTTATACCACTGGAGTTTGTCAGACTCATTAGACTGAACTTCCAAAATGGTAGACTGACCATCGGAAACTTGGCAGTCACTTAACCCATCAGCTCGAATGTGGTCCATTTTAAATCTTTTCACAGGTGGCTCCATAGTAAGCACTTTTTCGTGAAAGTCATTCAAAAAAGTATCAGAGGTCGCAGTCTCGCCTACAAACTTGTTTTGAAGAGCATTCTTCAAAATATCTAGACTTACGAAACGCTTCTTATTGTACCATCGTAATAAAATATGATACAATTTACATTTATCACTAGATAACTTTGCTATTTCTTCTATGTCTGCTTCACAGAGTTTCAATATTATTCCAATTTGTTTCCATTTGTGGGATACATTATGTAACACTTCTGCTAATATGTTAACATGCTCTTCTACCAAAACAAAGTCTTTCTCTTTACTGACTTCATCTGACTCATTCTCTCTAATCTCTTTTAGCAAATAGTAACAAATACCTTTCATCTCATCGTATCTTTGAAATATCTCTAAGAATTTTATGATCAAACTCAAACCACTTTCAGTGTCTAGTAACGATACTTTTATCTCAATATCAATGTTTGTGAATGCCACATGCAACAAATACCTTGCTTTTAGTGTGGGGTTTAGATGATCAGGATCCGGATCCAAAGATGCAAATTTTTTGTAGTTTTCATATGAAATGATTTTACCAGATAAGAGGGAACCAGCCACTTTCTCCATAGACTGAACCTTCTCCATTGCCAAAGTGAGAGCCTCTTTGTGTTCTCTCAGAATATCCATTTTCTGTGAGTCAGTCATGGCTACGTACAAAATGAAGCATCCAAACAGTGGCAGGTGTCATCACATGACCTCTGAATACCCTTATTCTCTCTACTAACTATATTCATTGTCACATGTCCTACTACATATGAATTTTGTTGAGTTGATATTACATTGTTCATAATGATGCCATTCCTCATGGCTACTTTGGTCCATGATATCTGTGACCTTACCAATTTAATACAATAAACAAATTTGTACTTTAGTTGAATCAAAGTTACCAAGTGTCATTTGATGTGACCTGTAAAACAATTATGGATTATTGTTATCCCTGAATGATGCCACAACTATTACAATTGTTATTGAAAGGGTTATCCCACAGCAAAATTTTGTGGCACTGATCCCTCTTCAAACTTTGAGAGGCTCCAGCCTAGTAGACCATTGCTGGCAATTAGTGTAACTTACTTCAGAGATATGATAATTAAGTTTGAGGTGAGCGCTGTACCCACACGCATAGCAATTATAGCTACTCTTTGGTGGAGAATGCTGTAGCATTTGGGTTCATTACTCACTATGGAGGAAACATCATACGCATTCCATTCATTTTAAAACAGGAATTGTACAATAAATATATGTTATACTTTGAATACTGCAAAATATCACGAGTCTGTCGGGATGTATTGGGACGAGTGCCAACACCCCGATCAGACGAGTGATATTTCGCGTATTCAAGTATAACATTTATCATGTACGCATGCGCAAACTTACTCTTAGCAATGACAATTTTTCTGTAGCTAAACCAGTAAGCTAACGTTGTTATGGCTGAAGATATTTTATTACAGGATTTTTTTGATGACGAAGTTCTTGAAATGATTGAGAAACAATCTGAATATCTACAGAAACTCCCTATAGAACCAACTGTTGCTAATCCAGTCTATACTAACGGACAAACGGAGGAAACTAAGCACGTAGAAGAAGCATCTTCTTCTGTGTGTTTGGACGATGTAGAGTTGGAAATGTTTGTGGACCACCCCCAACTATATCTCTCCCTGTCCCTTACGTATTTTTGAAAAGTTACTTCAAAAGTGTCCAGTTGAAATGTGTAAATCGGAATCCCCATTTATCTGGCTGTGAACTGCAATTACTCCAATGATGACATTTGGTACAAAAAAAAAGAAGATGGGGAAGGATAGAATCAATACAATAATGAAAAGGATGGCTGCAAGTGCTGGATTGTCTGGGGGAAAACAAATCATTCAGCTCGAAAAACAATGGTTACATTTCTACCAAGAATAGTGTACCAGAAACACAGATAATCCAACTAACTGGGCATAAAAATCTACAAAGTCTAATAGCTATAAAAAAAAGCATCATTACAAACAGCAAAAGGAAATGTCTCATGTCTTGAACTCATACAAAAAGCCTGAAACTAATCCATCTTCTTCATACCCTACAACACCATTGAGTGGTACTATGAACCAAGATTTAAGTGCTCAGTCCTTCTTTACTGGAGCAACAATCACCAATTGTACAATAAATATTGGTTTTCCTACAGCGACACAAACACAAAGTTTCACCACAATGTCCACTGCACCTAATGACACACAACCACAAATGAAGTGATTTACAATTCATACATAACTACATAGCAATAGACAGATATATCAAATTAATGTATTATTATTAAGATTTAACAAAAAACCTAAAAATATAAAATTAGCCTAAGTAACACTTGTTAGAATGCCCAAGGGGACGCAATATGGGAAAATATTGGGGTAGTTTCATTTGTATTAATCTCTATGGGAGTACTTGAGTTCAGTACATGATAAAATAATAATATAATTATTACTATATTATAGTAATTGTCAATGATTCAGATGTTGAATTAGTGTGTATTAGCTATAGTAGGCAAGGATAGGACAACTCAAGTTTTGCCAACATTGTGTATAAATTATATAGCTAATAATAAATATTTTGTTAGCTAAGAGTTTTTCAAGTGTCACTAATGTGTGAAATTCTGTTTTGTTCTGGGTTTGGGTGAGATTTATTTTTCTTCTGTGACACTCACTAGCTAGGCCCAACATTCTCATGAATAGTGAAAGTTGAAATTAAAATTGAAAATAGTAATCAGCTTGAAAATTTGAAGTACAATATAGAATGATAAATGTTATAATGAAAATATAATGTGATTGTAACTGGCTTCATATTTTTGATGATTCTGTTCAGGATATGTGTGGCTTCTGTGTGACTTGCTTTTTAGAATCTCTCATGAATTTTTCTGTATTCTTCTGCTGTTTAAGCTATAAAATCACAACAACAAACAAATACAATGATATAAACAAATACAATGACATAAACAAATATAATGATATAAACAAAATACTATTACATAAACAAATACAATGGTATGAACACTCACTCAAGGAATGTTAACTTACATTTATTTTTCAATTTTTGCTTTATCTCAATAATAGTTATATCTAGTCTTGTCTTCTGCAGCTTTCTGTAAAAGAAAAGAAAAGATAAAATAGCAATCACGACACAGTGAATGATATTTAATAATTTAGTATTTAAATTTTAAGTTCAACCATTAAAATGAATGCTGTTTGTAGTTCAAAAATTTTGAAGTCAGATATATATAATACTTATAGCACGAGTCAGAGTACAATATGGGAAAATATTTTACGAGCACGCAAAATATTTTCACGAGCCAAAGGCGAGTGAAAATGTGGCGTGAGAGTAAAATATCATTCCCATATTGTACGACGAGTGTGATAAGTGATTTATTGCTTCTTTGAAAATTTTCTCAACCGGTTACAATACAATTTTCATTGATTTTACTCGCTACGCGCGCGCTACAAGTAGCGTACAATATAAACCGTACAATATGGGAGAATACAGAACGCTCGCGTGATGCGGAAATATTCAAGTAAAAATATCAAAGCTGCAATAAATTGTATTATAACTACCCATAGCTACATTACTAGTTTATACATACCTAAGGGTGTTGAATTATGCCTATAGAGATTCCTATTCGTCAAAGATAATGCCAGTAGCATATTTTGAGTTCTTTAGAATGCAGCAGTTGTCATCAAACATTATCTACCGTTTATTTTTCATGCACACAAGCCCATACTCATCAGTACAAACACTGCATTGAGGCAATATAAATTCAAATGCTCTTTCACACGAGTATAGGCTTTCTTCAATGTATATGTATCGTAGGCTATGATTATATTTTATGCAATCAATCACAGTCCCTTCTTTTCGAATTCCGGTGATTGAAAGTGACAGTTTTTTTAGTTTTTGACAATGTTTTAGACCTTCCCCAAGTAAAGTGACGCCCTCATCACCAAAATTATTATTGTTAAGAAATAGAGTGTGCAATTGTTGACAATTTTTTAGTCCATTTGCAAGAGGATGAGAAGCTTTAGAGTCAATATTATTTCCTGATATGCTAAAAAAACTGAGATTTTTGCAGAATGTTAACACTTTGGCTATTTCCACAGCACCATTCTCCATCTGAACCAATTTTGTTGCTTTTAAGACTAATCGATTTGAGATTGATAAAATAGTTCAAGCTTTCAGCTAACTGTATTATTCCAAAAGAGTCAATATTGTTTGTACTGAGATCAAGATTCATCAAATCTCGGCACACTGTTATTCCCACTGATAAAATCTGGAGGTCACATGAGTCTAAATTGTTTCTGCTTAGATCTAGTGACTGTATTTTGGGGCAGTGTTTCAACCCTTCACTTAATAGTTTAGCTCCCTGAACTTTATGAATTCCGGTGTTGCCAAGTTTCAAATGTACTAGTTGATCATGTTTCACACTCTTTGCCAACAGCTTGAAACAATCCAAGTCTATAATATTGTCTTGAATATGTAATGATTTAAGCTTGTGACTATTTTTAATTCCTTTCATGATATATCCAGAATATCTGCCAACGTTTCCAACTCTTACTTCCTCTAATGTTGTCAAGAACTTCATGGCTTGTTGCAATGCCCTGGCTCCGTTGAAGCCAATTTTGTTATTTTTTAAGTATAGAATTTTTAAGTTAGTGCAACTACTACCCAATCCTTGGAGTAAAATTTGAGCCTCATTAACAGTAAGTTCCTCAATACAATTGTTGTTTAAGCTCAACTCTTGCAAGTGAATTGACCTCTCCAGCGTCCAAAATGATTCACCAATATTTGACAGTTGATTACTGTCCAACTTTAGGTTCTTTAATAAAGTGCATCCTTTTAGCCCTTTAAACAAGACTTCACAACCATCCTGCATTATTATATTTTTCTGTAGACTCAGAACCTCTAGCTTATAGCAATACTTCAATCCAGTACTTAAAGCAGCTGCACCTTCACAGCATATACTATTGCCACTCAAGTCTAAATCTAGCAAACTGCCATACCACTTGTGTCCTTGTCTTGCGTATGATTTACCATCGCATCCGTTCCTCTCAATGTGGTCATTCAAATGTTTCTGAAGAAATTCTTCATATTTGGCGTCTGCACTGTCAGTCTTATATTTGAATAATCTCTTGCCTATTCTTAACCATCTTGCTAGGCCAGCAGCACCTTGACTACCAATACTGGTATCACTTAAATTTAAGATTTCAAGTTGAATGTCTTTCAAGTGATAGGCCAAGCTTTCTACTCCTTCACATCCAAGCCTATTCCTGCTCAAGTCAAGAATTCTCAGATTAGAGCAGCAGAATCTATAATGTTCCTAAACAAGTCATTAATTTTCTTCAAATCACAGTTGCTAAGATTTAATGTTCTTAAAAAGTTGCAATGTTGGATTCCCTGAGCTAGTGCCTCAGTTGCTGAATCATAAAACCTTCTGTCACTAAGATTTAGTGTTAGCATGTTACCATGGCGATGTATGGCTCTTTTAATAGAATCTGGATGGGACAAACTAACGAATTTTAATACACTGTTTTTGTTGTCTATTTTAACTTTGTGAGACAATTCTTGTAATTTGTTCATAGTTCCTCTCAAAATATGACAATTATTCAATTTTAGTTTAAAATTGTCACACATTTCACATGAAATCTTGGCTAAAGCTAGGGCTGCTTCATCCCCAAAGCAATTCCCCTCCAAATCTAACTCCTGTAATTTAGAAGGTAACAGCGAACCAGAAATAGCCATGGCTCCATCATTGCCTATCATGTTGCATGACAGAGACAAGTGGGTTAATTTAGTGCACTTTTGTATAATTTGAGATACAGCAATTGCCCCAGAACATGTTATTTGATTAAAATCCAATTGAAGTGATTCCAAGTTTCTTATAAGATCTGCATTCATTAGATATTTCAAATCAGAATCGACTAAATTGCAGTTCACAAGTATCAAGTTTGAAATTTTGAGGAAGTCAGGGACCAAAGACAAATCAATATCTATATTGCTTAAAATACTCTCAGGAATAAGATCACAAAAGGTCGTAATTTTGCAATTGAAGGAATTTAACAAGTGAATAAAACACTTCTTGTGACTTTCAGAACTAAACTCATTATAAATATATCTTACTTCTTCCAAGTTAGAACTGCCAAATGACAACTTATCTAACAAATCTTTACATCTGCATTGTCTAGAACATTCTGCTTCCTTGATTGGTATGCGAATTCCTAAATACTTGAGATCTGGTAGTTTTATATCATCTGTTAATAATTCAATCTGTTCTGGTCCTAATTCAACGTTCTTCAAGCAAAGTTCGTTTAAGAAATGGAATCGTTTTAATAATAGCATGATAGCCTCTATCTGCCCTTCTTTATGACTTTTGACAGAAAAGCTAAGAGAAGTTACTTTGTAAACTTCAGCACTCTTAATTTTATCCATTAATATCTGAGCTCCATTTTCATCAAACGTGCAGCCATTGAATATCAAGGCGATGCCGGTAGTTGAGGTTTCATTGCACAAGTAGGCTAGTGCATTCCAGTCAGTTGGTAAAAAAACTTGATTATTAAATTTCAGAGACCTGATATCACGGCCTACAAATATGGAGTCACAAACGATGCTTTGCTGTGACTCAAATGCACACTGTATCCTATATAAATCATTTAAATGTTTCAATTTCATGATTTCCAGGGCGTTGGTGCTACAAGAGTTGAAAGTATTGGATCCACAAAAAAACTTCCATACCATAAGCATTTCTTCATTATTAACATTCTTTCTGATTATTTCAAGCTGCTTCTCCGTAGGACACATTTGTATATGACATGCTGCGAGAAACTCTTGGAAGGTCAAATGTAAAAAAGAGCAAAAGTTTTGCATGCCAATGAGCTCAGCTGTTTCATCTGTTGTGACTAAGCCCAAATAATGGACATCACAATTTTCAGGGAGATCGGATTCGCTATATTCCGTAATAATTGTTTGTTTTGACTCTACTGTCATCTCAAATGCAAGTTTCAAAACTTTAACGAACGAATCTAATATAACTCCATCTAGATTACTCAATGAGCCATATACCTTGGTGATCTTATCACGCTTTAATTTGCGCTTAATAGTCAAAAGCGTAAAACATTCATACATTTTAGTCTCAGTTACTGGAATGCGTTCAATAGGCTGTTGGTAAATGAAACATATCATGGCAGCATGCACGGGCAAATAGCACATGTGTAATAGGTTTACATGTGATAACAAATAGTTTTTTAATTTTTTGGCTGTTTGTACGTCTGGTGAATAATATGAATCAATGTAACTAAAAATAGATTTTCTAGAGAAGCCGAGCACTTCTATACGCTTTGATACTATAATATCGCCATCACATCGTAAGTTGACAGATCCTACAGGACGTGAAGCTACAATGATCATAGCATTTGGAAGGTATTTTTTGTGTACTAGCCGATGAATGCAATTATCTTCCTTATCTCTATGCTTGTACTCATCTAAACCGTCAACAATAAAACAGCAACCTCTGCCATTCTCTTTATCTTAAAAACTAGCTTATCTCTCATATCAGCACTACTATGAAACGGTTCTAGGATAAGAGAAAGAGTAATATCGCGAGAAGCAGTTAGGATTCTAAGAGATATCAAGAACACAAAATTAGCGCCCGTCAAAATGTCAGGTGTAGTGGCCCAGTCTTTGCTAAGTTTACGGGTAAGAGTAGATTTACCACTACCTGGCCGTCCTTCTACTAAAACAAGCGCTCCATCTTCATATTTTTGAAAATATAATTCATACTCACCGACATTTTTCTCTCTTAAGATATCATCCATATCTCCTCTAACTGAATAATCATGAATTTTATTTATTGTCCTGTCTTCATTTATTAGGGCGAGTGTAATAAAAGTCGAATTACCAACTGGAGGCCATAAGTCTTTACTGATTTCAGGTTTGCGAGAATAAATATCTAAAAGATTCTTTTTTTCTGGTAAAAATATAACTGTTAATGTTTTCTTTGCAGTAGCTCGAATATTTCCATTAATACTACAGGAATATTTGCCTTCTATTCCTTGACAAGCATGCTTAATAAACAACATGTTACTAGAGACACCAGAGTATCTGCCATTGTCACAGAGTGATTTGTTACCTTTATACCACTGGAGTTTGTCAGACTCATTAGACTGAACTTCCAAAATGGTAGACTTACCATCGGAAACTTGACAGTCACTTAACCCATCAACTTGAATGCGATCCATTTTAAGTCTTTCCGCAAATGGCTCCATAGTAAGCATTTTTTCTCGAAAGTCATTCAAAAAAGTTTCAGATGTCGCAGTCTCACTTACGAGCCCACTTTGAAGAGCATTCTTCAAAATATCTAGACTTACGAAACGCTTCTTATTGTACCATTGTAATAAAATCTGATACAATATACATTTATTACTAGACAATTTTGCTATTTCTATGTCTGCTTGACTGAGTTTCAACATTATTCCAATTTCTTCCCATTTATGGGATACATTATGTAACACTTCTGCTAATATGTTAACATGCTCTTCTACCAAAACAAAGTCTTTCTCTTTACTGACTTCATCTGACTCATTCTCTCTAATCTCTTTTAGCAAATAGTAACAAATACCTTTCATCTCATCGTATCTTTGTAATATCTCTAAGAATTTTAAGATCAAAGTCAAACCCTTTCCAGTGCTTAACGATACCATTTTCTCAATGGTTGAGAATGCCACATGCAACAAATACCTTGCTTTTAATGTAGGGTTTAGATGATCAGGATCAGGATCCAAAGATGTGAATTTTTTGAAGTTTTCGTCTGAAATGATTTTACCAGAAAAGAGGGAACCAGCCACTTTCTCCATAGACTGAACCTTCTCCATTGCCAAAGTGAGAGCCTCTTTGTGTTCTCTCAGAATATCCATTTTCTGTGAGTCAGCCATGGCTACGTACAAAATGAAGCATCCAAACAGTGGCAGGTGTCATCACATGACCTCTGAATACCCTTATTCTCTCTACTAACTATATTCATTGTCACATGTCCTACTACATATGAATTTTTTTTGAGTTGATATTACATTGTTCATAATGATGCCATTCCTCATGGCTACTTTGGTCCATGATATCTGTGACCTCACCAATTTAATATAATAAACAAATTTGTACTTTAGTTGAATCAAAGTTACCAAGTGTCATTTGATGTGACCTGTAAAACAATTATGATTATTGTTATCCCTGAATGATGCCACAACTATTACAATTGTTATTGAAAGGGTTATCCCACAGCAAAATTTTGTGGCACTGATCCCTCTTCAAACTTTGAGAGGCTCCAGCCTAGTAGACCATTGCGGGCAATAAGTGTAACTATCTTCAGAGATATGATAATTAAGTTTGAGGTGAGCGCTGTACCCACACGCTTAGCAATTATAGCTAGTCTTTGGTGGAGAATGCTGTAGCATTTGGGTTCATTACTCACTATGGAGGAAACATCATACGCATTCCATTCATTTCAAAACAGGAATTGTACAATAATATAATAATATAATTATTACTATATTATAGTAATTGTCAATGATTCAGATGTTGAATTAGTGTGTATTAGCTACAGTAGGCAAGGATAGGACAACTCAAGTTTTGCCAACATTGTGTATAAATTATATAGCTAATAATAGATATTTTGTTAGCTAAGAGTTTTTCAAGCATCACTAATGTGTGAAATTCTGTTTTGTTCTGGATTTGGGTGAGATTTTTTTTCTTCTGTGACACTCACTATGTAGGCCCAACATTCTCATGAATAGTGAAAGTTGAAATTAAAATTGAAAATAGTAATCAGCTTGAAAATTTGAAGTACAATATAGAATGATAAATGTTACAATGAAAATATAATGTGATTGTAACTGGCTTCATATTTTTGATGATTCTGTTCAGGATATGTGTGGCTTCTGTGTGACTTGCTTTTTAGAATCTCTCATGAATTTTTCTGTATTCTTCTGCTGTTTAAGCTATAAAATCACAACAACAAACAAATACAATGATATAAACAAATACAATGACATAAACAAATACAATGGTATGAATACTCACTCACTCAGGGAATGTTAACTTACATTTATTTTTCAAATTTTTGCTTTATCTCAATAGTAGTTATATCTAGTCTTGTCTGCTGCAGCTTTCTGTAAAAGAAAAGAAAAGATAAAATAGCAATCATGACACAGCAAATGATATTTAATAATTTAGTATGTAAATTTTATGTTCAACTATTGAAATGAATGCTGTTTGTAGTTCAAAAATTTTGAAGTCAAATATCTATTGTATTATAACTACCCATAGCTACATTACTAGTTTATACATACCTAAGGGTGTTGAATTATGCCTATAGAGATTCCTATTCGGCAAAAGATAATGCCAGTAGTATATTTTGAGTTCTTTAGAATGCTGCAGTTGTCATCAAACATTATCTATTGTTTATTTTTCATGCACACAATGCCATAATCATCAGTACAAACACTGCATTGAGGCAATACAAATTCAAATGCTCTTTCATACGATAGGCTTTCTTCAATATATATGTATCGTAGGCTACGATTATATTTTATGCAATCAATCACAGTCCCCCCGGTGAATGAAAGTGACAGTTTTTTCAGTTTTTGACAATGTTTTAGACCTTCCCCAAGTAAAGTGACACCCTCATCACCAAAATTATTATTGTTAAGAAATAGAGTGTGTAATTGTTGACAATTTTTTAGTCCATTTGCAAGAGGATCAGAAGCTTTAAAGTCAATATTATTTCCTGATATGCTAAAAAAACTGAGATTTTTGCATAATGTTAACACTTTGGCTATTTCCACAGCACCTTTTCTTTTTATAGAATTCAAAGCAAGATTCAGTACTAACAAGGTGGAATTCTGATCCGGTCGTCTCTTCGATGTGTTTGATACCCAATGAGCAATTGCTACTGCACCATCTGGACCTATACTGTTACACTGAAACTGCAAGTGTTCCAACTCAATGCAATTCACTATGGACTTCATCAGCGCAATTGCTCCATCTGAACCAATTTTGTTGCTTTTAAGACTGATCGATTTGAGATTGGTAAAATAGTTCATGCTTTCAGCTAACTGTATTATTCCAACAGAGTCAATATTGTTTGTACTGAGATCAAGATTCATCAAATCTCGGCACACTGTTATTCCCACTGATAAAATCTGGAGGTCACATGAGTCTAAATTGTTTCTGCTTAGATCTAGCGACTGTATTTTGGGGCAGTGTTTCAACCCTTCACTTAATAGTTTAGCTCCCTGAACTTTATGAATTCCAGTGTTGCCAAGTTTCAAATGTACTAGTTGATCATGTTTCACACTCTTTGCCAATAGCTTGAAACAACCCAAGTCTATAATATTGTCTTGAATATGTAATGATTTAAGCTTGTGACTATTTTTAATTCCTTTCATGATATATCCAGAATATCTGCCAACATTTCCAACTCTTACTTCCTCTAATGTTGTCAAGGACTTCATGGCTTGTTGCAATGCCCTGGCTCCGTTTAAGCCAATTTTGTTATTTTTTAAGTATAGAATTTTTAAGTTAGTGCAACTACCCAATCCTTGGAGTAAAATTTGAGCCTCATTAACAGTGAGTTCCTCAATACAATTGTTGTTTAAGCTCAACTCTTGCAAGTGAATTGACCTCTCCAGCGTCCAAAATGATTCACCAATATTTGACAGCTGATTACTGTCCAACTTTAGGTTCTTTAATAAAGTGCATCCTTTTAGCCCTTTAAACAAGACTTCACAACCATCCTGCATTATTATATTTTTCTGTAGACTCAGAACCTCTAGCTTACAGCAATACTTCAATCCAGTACTTAAAGCAGCTGCACCTTCACAGCATATACTATTGCCACTCAAGTCTAAATCTAGCAAACTGCCATACCACTTGTGTCCTTGTCTTGCGTATGATTTACCATCGCATCCGTTCCTCTCAATGTGGTCATTCAAATGTTTCTGAAGAAATTCTTCATATTTGGCGTCTGCACTGACAGTCTTATATTTGAATAATCTCTTGCCTATTCTTAACCATCTTGCTAGGCCAGCAGCACCTTGACTACCAATACTGGTATCACTTAAATTTAAGATTTCAAGTTGAATGTCTTTCAAGTGATAGGCCATGCTTTCTACTCCTTCACATCCAAGCCTATTCCTACTCAAGTCAAGAATTCTCAGATTAGAGCAGAATCTAATGTTCCTAAACAAGTCATTTATTTTCTTCAAATCACAGTTGCTAAGATTTAAAGTTCTTAAAAAGTGGCAATGTTGGATTCCTTGAGCTAGTGCCTCAGTTGCTGAATCACAAAACCTTCTGTCACTAAGATTTAGTGTTAGCATGTTACCATGGCAATGTATGGCTCTATTAATAGAATCTGGATGGGACAAACTAACGAGTTTTAATACACTGTTTTTGTTGTCTATTTTAACTTTGTGAGACAATTCTTGTAACTTGTTCATAGTTCCTCTCAAAATACGACAATTATTCAATTTTAGTTTAAAATTGTCACACATTTCACATGAAATCTTGGCTAAAGCTAGGGCTGCTTCATCCCCAAAGCAATTCCCCTCCAAATCTAACTCCTGTAATTTAGAAGGTAACAACGAACCAGAAATGGCCATGGCTCCATCATTGCCTATCATGTTGCATGACAGAGACAAGTGGGTTAATTTAGTGCACTTTTGTATAATTTGAGATACAGCAATTGCCCCAGAACATGTTATTTGATTAAAATCCAATTGAAGTGATTCCAAGTTTCTTATAAGATCTGCATTCATTAGATATTTCAAATCAGAATCGACTAAATTGCAGTTCACAAGTATCAAGTTTGGAATTTTGAGGAAGTCGGGGACCAAAGACAAATCAATATCTATATTGCTTAAAATACTCTCAGGAATATCACCACAAAGGGGCTTAGTTTTGCAATTGAAGGAATTTAACAAGTGAATAAAACACTTCTTGTGGCTTTCAGAACTAAACTCATTATAAATATATCTTACTTCTTCCAAGTTAGAACTGCCAAATGACAACTTATCTAACAAATCTTTACATCTGCATTGCCTAGAATGTTCTGCTTGCTTGATTGGCATGCGAATTCCTAAATACTTGAGATTTGGTAGTTTTATATCATCTGTTAATAATTCAATCTGTTCTGGTCCTAATTCAACGTTCTTCAAGCAAAGTTCGTTTAAGAAATGGAACCGTTTTAATAATAGCATGATAGCCTCAATCTGACCTTTTTTATGACTTTTGACAGAAAAGCTAAGAGAAGTTACTTTGTAAACTTCAGCACTCTTAATTTTATCTATTAATATCTGAGCTCCATTTTCATCAGCCATTGAATATCAAGGCGATGCCGGTAGTTGAGGTTTCATTGCACAAGTAGGCTAGTGCATTCCAGTCAGTTGGTAAAAAAACTTGATTATTAAATTCCAGAGACCTGATATCACGGCCTACAAATATGGAGTCACAAACGATGCTTTGCTGTGACTCAAATGCACACTGTATCCTATATAAATCATTTAAATGTTTCGATTTCATGATTTCCAGGGCGTTGGTGCTACCAAAGTTGAAAGTATTGGATCCACAAAAAAACTTCCATACCATAAGCATTTCTTCGTTATTAACATTCTTTCTGATTATTTCAAGCTGCTTCTCCGTAGGACACATTCGTATATGACATGCTGCGAGAAACTCTTGAAAGGTCAAATGTAAGAAAGAATACAAATCTTTCACACCAAACAGTTTTGCTGTTTTATCTACAGTAACTAAGCCCAAGGAATGGACATCGGAACCGTTTTTAGAAAGAGTGGGGCCCAATGTAATAGTTTGCTTTGACTGTATTGTCATTTCAAAAGCTAGCTTGCAAACTTTAATAAATGACTTAAATATATCTCCATCCAAATCACTTAATTTATCGTATTCTATTGGATTGCCATCACATTCTAACTTGCGCTTGATAGTTAGAAGTGTGAAATATTCATACATTTTAGTCTCAGTTACTGGAATGTCTTCAATAGGCTGTTGGTAGATGAAGCATATCATGGCAGCATGCACAGGCAAATAGCACATGTGTAATAGGTTTACATGACTCCTTAAGTAGTCTTTTAATTCACCCTCTTTTTGCATGCTGTGCTCATTTTGAGAGAAATAGGAGTCCACATATTTGAATATAGACTCTCTAGAGAAACCAAGCACTTCTATTCTTTTTGATATTGTAACATAACGTCTCAAATCAACGGACCCTATAGGACGCGAAGCCACAATAACCATAGAATTGTGGAGGTATTTTCGATACAGAAGTTTATGAATGAGATTATTGGGGTCATTTCTTGGCTGATATTCATCCAAACCATCAACAATAAAGCAGCACCCTTTGCCATTCTGTTTTTCTATTTTATCTACTAATTCTTTTCTCATGTCAGAACTGCTATAAAAAAGTTCCAGAATATAAGATAATGTAAGACCTTCAGAGCTTAACATGCGTAATGAAATTAGGAAAACCAAATTGGAGCCCATTAAAATATTAGGTTTAGAGGCCCAGTCTTTACTCATTTTTCGAGTTAGAGTAGTTTTACCACTACCTGGTCGTCCTTCTATCAAGACAAATGCTCCTTCCTCATATTTTTGGAATAATAATTTATACTCTCCTGTTTCCTTCTCTTTCAAAATGTCATCCATGTCTCCCCTAACTGAATCATCATGGATTTTATTGTAAGGTCTGTTTTCCTTTATAAGAGCTAGTTTAATGAAACTAGAGCTTCCAACTGGAGGCCACGAGTCATTGTTTATTTCAGGTATTCTTTCGTAAAATTTCAGAAGATTCTTTTTTTTACGAGAGAAAATAACTTTTAAAGTTGTTGGTTCCTTTTGTCCAATGCTATAGCTATAATTTCCCTGTATTCCTTGACATGCCTTTTTTATTAGCAGAAACTTCTGGCATACTCCGCTATATTTCAAATCATCACAGAGTTGCTCTCCATTTTTAAGCCAGTGGTACTTTTCTGATTCATTACAAGCACTTGTTGCTTCTAAAATCGTAGACTTACCATCAGAAACTTTGTAGTAGTTTGGTTTTAATGTAAAAGAAGATTTTTTCTGATGTGCTGTTTCAGTCAGAGGAGGTACTAAAGTAATAATTTTTTCTTGAAATTCTTTGACAAAGTTTTCCGATACCCGAGCTTCACTTACAATTTCACTTCTAAGAGCTTTCTTTAAGGCTCCTAATGTTGGGTGTTGACAATCATTATACCATTGTAGCAATATATTGTATAGTCTAAGGTTATTAGTGTGACTATTACGACATTCATCTCTGTTAGACTTAGAAAGATATAGAGCTATTCCAATTTCCTCCCATTTATGTGACACCTCTTGTAATATCTCAGCTAACAAATTTACATGCATTTCTAAGACTATATTGGTGTCCTCATCAAAGAAATTTACTGCATTAGGTTTACCAGCCTCACTTCCATTGATTTCCTTCAGCAAATTGTAAGTAACTGCTTTCATTTCTCTAAAACTGCTCAATGCTTTAATGAGAGTATTAACCTGGCTTGCCTTAGTATTAGTGGTTGTCAATGCAACATGCAACAAATACCTTGCTTTTAAAGCTGGATCCAAATGATCAGGATCAGGATCCAATGAGAAGAAGTTATTGTGAATGTCTTTTGGAATTAATCGTTGAGAGAACAGAGAGTTAGCAACTTCTTCCAAATTATGAATCTTCTCTACAGCAGATATAAGTGCTTCTTCATATTTTCTCATAACATCCATTTTCTGTAGCTCAGCCATGGTGTTTACAGCAAATTGGGTCAACAATCTCTGAAATAGCTCTCAGAATGATATTTATTATCACATGACCTACCATAAAACTATTTGTATGGCTCTCATGAATATTAGTATGAAATGTAATGCTTTAACATCACATGATATCCTAGCAACTATCATTCAAATCTTGGCCACATGTGAATTTAACATCACATGATATCCTAGCAACCATCGTTCAATACTTGCCACATGTGAATTTCAGTAAGCGGTGTGCAACAAGGCAGTCTGCCGCCGTGTGTTAGACTATGAGTGAGAATTAACACTGAAAACTATTCACTGGCTTTTCATACACTCAAATAATTAAATGAGTATAATATATGGACAAGACAAAGAGGAGGTGACAAAATAATGACCCCAAACGGAATGTCAATACATGACCACAAACAAATGTAATTACATTCCCCCTCTAAGTTAAATTATTGAAGATTAAAGAAATATATTAGATTTTGGGATGCTTCAAAAGTGCAAAACTTGAGCAGCTAATTTATTTGGCGCTGAATAGAGTCAGGCTTCACAAAGTTCAAGGTGCAATTTTTTAAGTGAGGTACTAACACACTGCCCCCAATTACTCTAGAAGACCATTCAAATGATATTCAATTTCTGTCGAAAGAAATAGCCACATACACAAAAGGGACAACTTTTAATCTTTGTATTAATTGTATTGATTCTGTTGGAGTAAACTATTTGACTGAATTACAGTTCAAACACTTATTGTAATTAAGATGGATTAAACTCAAAGACCACAGAATTGATTGAAATGGTGCAGCTGCTTTGATGTTCAATTAGAATTAATGGAACTTCAAAGAAATTGTAAAGGTTCAGATGGTGCAGCGCAGATGCAATAGTACGATGTTGTGGTTGTGCCGAGATGGCAGACTGACACACCTGATATCAACTACATAACCAGAAGTGAACTGAGCTATTGTGGTATTGTGGCTAGAACATCACAATATATTATGATACAACGATCAGTACCACACGAGAAATGCCAAGGATCATGAAGCAATGGCGATACCATACCACATGGGAAACTATGTTGGGCTTGCGCAACACAATGAATCAGAAGCACGTTCGTACAACCACTTGAGAAAAGATATTGGTTATAGTACTAAACATAGCTAAGAATGGTTCTCAAAAAAAGGTGCCAAGGTTAAACTAATCACAGCTGGGTGGACTGGTGAGGCTGGTTGGAAGCAGAGCCACCACACACTCACTCACACTCACAAACACACACACACACACAATGCTTTAATTTTACCTAATTATATGTGTTCAGGACTATTTTTCTCGTTACTCACAGTATGTAACATGGATTCCTTTTTTGGCATTGCACATGAAGCTTCTCATGAATATCATTAACATTCTTCAATACATATGTATCGTAGGTTATGATTATATTTTTTGCAATCAATCACAGTCCCTTCTTTTCGAATTCCGGTGAATGAAAGCGACAGTTTTTTTCAGTTTTTGACAATGTTTAAGACCTTCCCCAAGTAAAGTGACGCCTCATCACCAAAATTATTACTGTTAAGAAATAGAGTGTGCAATTGTTGACATTTTTTTAGTCCATTTGCAAGAGGAAAGATTCAATACTAACAAGGTGGAATTCTGATCCGGTCGTCTCTTCGATGTGCTTGACACCCAATGAGCAATTGCTACTGCACCATCTGGACCTATACTGTTACACTGAAACTGCAAGTGTTCCAACTCAATGCAACTATGGACTTCATCAGCGCAATTGCTCCATCTGAACCAATTTTGTAGCTTTTAAGACTGATCGATTTGAGATTGGTAAAATAGTTCATGCTTTCAGCTAACTGTATTATTCCAACAGAGTCAATATTGTTTGTACTGAGATCAAGATTCATCAAATCTCGGCACACTGTTATTCCCACTGATAAAATCTGGAGGTTATGTCAGGACTGCTATACAATAGAGTAATATCGCGAGAAGCAGTTAGGATTCTAAGAGATATCAAGAACACAAAATTTTCGCCCGTCAAAATGTCGGGTGTAGTGGCCCAGTCTTTGCTAAGTTTACGAGTAAGAGTAGATTTACCACTACCTGGCCGTCGTTCTACTAAAACAAGTGCTCCTTATTCACATTTTTGAAATACTCACCGACATTTTTCTCTCTTAAGATATCATCCATATCGTGAATTTTATTTATAGGGCTGGATTCATTTATTACGAGTGTAATAAAAGTCGAATTACCAACTGGAGGCCACAATTCTTTATTGATTTCAGGTTTGCGAGAACTAAAAGATTCTTTTTTTCTGGTGAAAATAGGACTGTTAATGTTTTCTTTGCAGTAGCTCGAATATTTCCATGAAATATTTGCCTTCTATTCCTTGACAAGCATGCTTAATAAACAACATGTTACTAGAGACTTCAGAGTACCTGCCATTGTTACAGAGTGATTCGTTACCTTTATACCACTAGAGTTTGTCAGACTCATTTGACTGAACTTCCAAAATGGTAACCATCGGAAACTTGACAGTCACTTAACCCACCAGCTCGAATGCAGTCAATTTGAAATCTTTTCTCAGGCAAGCATTTTTTTCTCGAAAGTCATTCAATAAAGTTTTAGATGTCGCAGTCTCGCTTACGAGCCCACTTTGAAGAGCATTCTTCAAAATATCTAGACTTACGAAACGCTTCTTATTGTACCATCGTAATAAAATATGACATTTATCACTCAGTCCCTCAATAATTCTGTCTGTCAGCCTGTTACTGCTGTGGTATTTTAATCGAATACCACACATTTTTATTTTTCAGGATTTTTTTTAATAGTTTTATTATACATTGTTGTTGTTGTTAATTATTATTATTATTATTATTATTATTATTATTATATGTAGGTAGTAATCCAAGTTGGCCTTCGCTTGCGATGGAGTCTAATTTACCAACGGATCTGGTCATCCAGGCTGCCGGAAATGTCATATGTATACCATTTGAGTTTGTTTCCATGAGCTGTTCTCTGGGAGTCTTGGGGTGTTCTGCAGTCACTCTACTGTATACATCTTCTATGAGACTGAACTACTAACTAGCTGTACTAGTTGTCATTTCATTGGTTTCATTTCATTCACACTCATATGATCTAGTAGACTTGGTAACGTGACATGCTACAATTATTTGCAGAAAATCAATGTTTAAAATGGGTGTATGTTAGCAGTAAGCTTGCTTTGTTTTGTTGTGGTTTGATTGAGGACCTGTTGTGTATATTATTATTATTTTTTTCAGTTTTGTTTAAATAAGTAAAAGGCAGCAATAGCGTAACGTGTGATTGCTGACTAAATGTGAGTCCCGGTGAATGATGGGCCTGTTTTGTAATTAGGAACCCTTTACCAAGTTCTAGACTGGGTTACCATATTTGACATACTTTACGGTTGACCAATGCTTGTGACACAACCTCTACAGTGTGGTGACAAGGTACCCTTTACCACGAAATTGGCTGATGTAGGCTTTACCAAGTACTTGTGATATCTTATTGTGACAACACACCCATTACCATCTATTTGGTTGACCAGGTTCAAGTACCTGTTTAGATGAGGAACCCTTTACCATATATCTGATTTATGTTGTTGTGACAAGACACCTCTTTACTGAGCAGATGTGTTCTAGAAGATTCATAGGGAGTGCTTTCTTAAAAATGCCATACTATTAATAAATGTTATTCTCTGTATTAAATTAGAATGATGTGGGGTGGGAGCGTAAACTCTATAATTGGAGCTACAGTAATTTGTTGTAAGCTATAGTTTGATTGATTGAATGAAATAAGCAGCTTGATAGACCGTGTAGGCAGTAATTGGCAGCCTATACTATCATATAATAGTACTTTCTTGATAAGTATACAATTCTATTTCTGATCCCACTGAAGATCCCTATAAAATGACTTCAGTGAACCTTTACTTATTAAAGTTTTCTGATTCCACTTGGTAAAGTCTGTGTTATATACACTTTATAGACTTAGACGTTTTTATAAAGGTTTATAATCATAGACATTAGGCACTTCATAAAGGTCTGTTTCATGGGCACTTTATATTGGTAAAGAGTCACAGGCACTTCAGTCTATCATGATTGGTAAAGGGTCACAGGCACTTCATAAGGTCTCCCTAGCCCTAGCCCTAGCCTGTATCATGGGCACTTTATATTGGTAAAGGGTCACAGGCACTTCATAAAGGTCTGTTTCATGGGGACTTTATATTGGTAAACGGTCACATTCACTTCATATTATGGGCACTTCTTATTGGTAAAGGATCCTTGCTTAAGCTATATTTGAAGATTACTTAATCCTCATAAGCTTGACATATGATTAATAGTTCCTTATATTATAGGAGAGAATGCAAACACTTTGTGTGTGAGTGTATGGTGGGGAGGAGAGTCACACTAAATATTTCTCTCTCCTCCCCACCATACACTCACACACAAAGTGTTTGCATTCTCTGTACACAAATGGGTATCAATACAAAAGACACCTAGTAGAATGTTTCCAATCATATAGTATTGATATGATCCTAATAGGTTAAATGAGAGTGTGAGTGAACTTCATAAAGACTTCAAGAGTCTATCACAAAATATTGGGCTTGAGCTTAAGCTCATAGTTGTTTGCTGAATGGAAGCAGAGAATCAATATTAAGTCATTTCCGTTTTGTTTATTGAATTATGTAATTTTCAATGTTCTTTCACAATAAAATGAATTTTAACTTCTGAATAGAGCTTGAGCTTGGACTTAAGTCCTATTTGAAATTGATGGGCTTGGGCTTGAGTGTAAGCTCTAATAATCTATAAAGGCTTGAGCTTGGACTTAGTTCTTAATTGCAGGGCTTGACCCAACACTGGTCCAAAGTCTTGTTGTTGTTTTTTTGTTTATTGTTGCTGTTTGTAGATCACTGCTGACATGAGGAACAGTTCTAATCATCCTGGCTGTATGAAGAAATTCCTGAGCATCTTCATTCATTCATGAACAGTTAATTCTTCACCTATCACACAGATACAATGTCACATCACGTACTAATATTTATTGCATTTGCTGATTACTGGAATAAAATGTATACACTAAAATTGGGCATATCACAACACTCCATGGGTGTACAGGGGTGTAACTGAACACTTCCTCTAGGTGAAATGGAAACACCCCATGAGGAGTAGTACAGCCAGTGTTACCTGGACACCTCAAAATGGGATTCCCATGCACCCCACTTTTAACAGTGTATATAGAACTTTGCTATTTCTGCTATGTCTGCTTGACAGAGTTGCAACATTATTCCAAGTTGTTCCCATTTATGGGATACATTATGTAACACTTCTGCTAATATGTTAACATGCTCTTCTTCCAAAACAAAGTCTTTCTCTTTACTGACTTCATCTGACTCATTCTCCTTAATCTCTTTCAGCAAATACCTTTCATTTCATGGTATCTTAGTAATGTTTTTAAGAATGTTATGATCAAACTCAAACCATTTTCAGTATTTAGCAACGATACCTTTTCTCAATGTTTGTGAATGCCACATGCAACAAATACCTTGCTTTTAGTTTGGGATTTAGATGACCAGGATCATGATCCAAAGATGTAAAATTTTTGAAGTCTTCGTCCGAAATTATTTCATCAGAAAAGAGGGAACCAGCCACGTTCTCCATTGACTGAACCTTCTCTATTGCCCTTTGTATTCTCTCAGAATCCCATTTTCTGTGACACAGCCATGGTGACATACAAAATGAAGCATCCAAACAGTGGCAGGTGTCGTCACATGACCTCTTATTCTCTCAACTAACTATATTCATTGTCACATATCCTACTACATATGAATTCTTATTGAGTTGTTGCTTTCAAGTATTACATTATTCATAATGGGGGGAGGGGAGGGGAGGGGAGTAGAAGTAAAAGTCAGGAACCTAAAAGAATTTCAAACTTACAAAAAAGCTGAACTAAAGTTACAAAGTGTCTTTTGATGTGACCTGTAAAACAATTAGCTATGAATTATGCTTAACTGAACGATGTCACAATTTTTTTGTTATTGAGCGTTCATCCTCCCTTCAAAGTTCGAGAGGCTCCAGCCTTCACTCCACCACCCCCCTCAGGCAAAGTCTGGACGTTGAAAGCTGTACATTAGGTAAGGTGTTCAGCTGCGCGAGAAAATTGTGAAAGGTCACGCAACAGGAGGCGTGGTGATCTCCGCCCCCAGAGCGAAAGAGGCGGGGCTGAGTCCAGATGTGATTCAATGCTGGGACGGAACATGTCGGTTGGACGGAGAAATTGGAAGCTTCTCTCTTCTTTATTGGGCTTTCTTCTCTACCTGTCTAGGGCGCAAGAGATTCCAGTACTACCAAACTACTTTAGCGGATACGTCGAGACGGTGTCCAGAGTAGGAGACGGTGCTGCCACGCTACGGTTAGCCAGGGTGAGTAAGTGACGCAGTGATGATTATATTTATTACTGACCTGGTGGTGCTTTGTTGTGGCTTTCTCGGAGTGTTGGTCTTTATAAACCACATTCTCACAACCACACAGCACATTGATTCAGAGTATTCATTATACTGAGTAAGCTATAGTAAAAACACAAAGGAGTGCTTGATGATACAATAGAGCTCCTTTTTCCAAATAATCCACACTATAACATTGAATTGCTGAACATTTATTACATGTCATAGCTAGATATATGCGTTGGAAAGATTAACTTACCTATTCAGGAGTAACAAGATTACACTAGAGGATCGTTTAGTTCCTATTCAATTACTTTCCATACAATTTACTGTTCAGTTCGTTACATGTAGCCATGTCACCCTAGCATGATATTTCACTCTCTCCACACTGCTGTAGGAACTTGTAGAGTAATGTACAAATGTTGTACATTTAACACATTCATAATCATAGAAACAAGAAAAAAGAATACTTTTTTTGAAAATTCAATCAAGTAAGTGATTCTGACATGACCAGAAAGAATGGTGATTCTGACATGACCAGAAAGAGTCAATAGGGTAGCAGCCTAATATCCATTTACACGAGTATAAACATACATAGATTACACAGCCAGTGGATTAGTCGTCAACATCTAGCCTCTTATTATGCCCAGCTTCATTCTTGTGTGGTAGTATAAGCACTTTCATTGTGAGTAGGTGTTACTGGTTGTTATGGCATCTCTTACTAGTGTATTGACTACATAGCTGTGGCTGTGGCTTTCAATTTCTAAACATTTAGTAGGCTGTCTTCTTAAAAATGGTCACATTTCAAGTAATGAAATGTTTAATACCAAGATAAGCTTATATTTTCCTCATTTGGGGGCATCTTTTTAATGTATTATTAACAGCTTGTTTTGGCGTAATGTACATGCTTAGAAGTGATCATATCGTTCATTTAGCTCAGTAATGGATGCATCTAGCAGCTGGAATTTGTATCAGTCCAAGTTCTTGAAGTACCTTTAGTGTGTCAATTTTTTTTTTTTTTATGTTTCAAATGCTCGTAAAAAGACGAGTCCAAGCTATGATAGTGTTTGCATTCCTTTACTGCCTCCATGCTGAACTAGCCTTGCACCCAGTAGTAATCTTGGAGGTAGGGAGTGAAGAACCAAAGCTATAGAAATGGTCAGTGCATGTATCAGTGAAGTTACATACATACACTATGAACAAATCCAGCCAGGCTGATTGGTTGGCTGGTTGGTTGGTTGGTTGGTGAGCTAGTGCGACTAATTCCCAGCAGTTGTTCTTGATAGTTTTTTTGGTTGAAAATTTTTAGAGGCATAGATAGTGATGCGGTTTAGATAATTCTATTCTATAGTTAGCTGTTATTTGTTGGACTCTACACACGTCAATAAACTTTAATTCTTATACAACGTTTCGACCAAGTTTGCTGGTCTTCTTCAGGTACAGAAATACAGAAAGTGGAGAAGTTTTATGTATTTATTGCATTTTCAGTTGTTTTTTGTTTTTGTTTTAGTTTTTTTTCATTTTGTAAATAAGGTGAATGTCATAGAGAATTGCACGTTTTTTTTAAATGTTCTTATGAATATCATATTTCTAGCAAGCATAGCTATTTACACTTTGTCAGCGTGCAAGAACTCACCAGAAGGTCAACAATAGAGGAAAGAAGCCCTTTGTAAAATGATTCCCGCTTCAATGAAACTCTTTCTTTAGCTTCACATGGAGGACTCATTTGCACCATGTCACTATTAGACATCTCTATGGTTACTACAATGTAAGCCTTAGGTTAGTTTCTCCGTCACTAGCCCACGGCCTAGTAAAGGACCTGGACATTTACAGTGTGGAAACAAGAGTCATTATGATGGAGGAGAATTGCTGAAATAAATTTTACAAGTACCAACCAGTAAAAAAAACAAAAAAAAAAAACTTTTATATATACTAAGAATATTCCCCATTTACTCTGACCTATTCCTTTGTTGTTAGTGAGAGACACTGAAAGTATCCAATAATTTGATTCTAAGAGATCCTGTGGAATTAGAATGTAATACTCAATGAGAAGTAAATCCACTGCCAAGTTATACTGTCTCTACACACACAGAGAGAGAGAGAGACATTAGAGTCAGTCAAGTTTGGTGGGAAAGCTGACAGTGGGCTGTTAGTCTGGCGTCGCCGACCCTTTTCCTTCCCTAAATTGGTGGGTGGGGAGGAAGGAAAGCTGGTAGCTCTAGTATCAACGACTTGTGCCGGCACCAAAATAGTGGCGCTCCAATCAGATTGCAGAATCGTTAATTAAGTACATTCCTCAAACACATATTCAAAGCGCCCCAGTTTATTCCGCGTTGTTAGCTATGGAAGATTGAATGATGAAGAGCGGGTTTAGTGAGTTACAGTTTCCGTGTAAAACCAGAGCAGATGAATGTATTTGAAGGGAATTTTAAAAAGACAATTTTTTGTAGCCCTCCCGACAGGGTAAGGAAAGAGGGCTTGCTTTCAGAGTTTGCCACTTGTATATGACCAACTCCTACCCAAGTGTGAACCAGCCATTGTTATTGTTGTTCTACTCATTTCTATTATGAAAGATCAAGTAAGATTATACTTTTTTTGTTGACAATCTTTCTTATTCGCAACGCAATGTTTTACTCGCGATTGATTTTAGCCTACGCGTTAATGATGACGTAATAAACCTGTGATGTCATTTGCACCAGTCGTTGATACTAGAGCTACCAGACCCTTTCCTTCATCCCCGCCCACCAATTTAGGGAAGGAAATGGGCTTTGATCCATCAGCTGCCAGTAGTACACTGGCACTAAACATACAGGAAGTGGTAAATTTAAGTATGTAAGTGAAATATAATTGGTGAGCTGTGTGTGGCTCAAAGGCCTCCTAGTACTGGACTGTGTACAGGACTAGGTTCTGACTATTGCTGCAGTATGTGTCCAGAGGATGTGTAGCAGTTTACAAATAGATATATTAGATGTGTTCTCTCTCTTTCACAGTCTTCTTTTTAAACAATAATAGAACCTACAAATGTTTGGCCGTCACTGAGGATTGAACCCAGGACTGTTTGCTTAATGCACAAGCGCTAGAGCTCAGTGGCAGAGCACTTGTGTGTTAAACAAGCGGTCCTGGGTTCGATTCCCGGTGACAGCCAAACATTTTTCAATTCTGTGTTACTAAAAAAAAAAAGCCTGTGAAAGAGGCTGTGAAGTGACAAAAAAACATTTCGTGCAAACTCGATTACACTTTAGTTAGTATTGATTTATTTGTGAGTTGTTTCGTTAGCTGAACACTGTTTGAAAGCTGTGAGATGTTGAGTATGTAGCTGTGCAATCTCTTCCCTTCCACTACTTCAAAGTTCCCTTCCTTCAAGACCAGTTAATAGGTGATGGTAGAAACAATGGTTGTAATCAGTCAGTGGGTGTGGCTAGTTGACTTGCGTAACTAGGCTCTGGTAACTATTTTATCTTGAAATGAATGAACCCGTTGTTTTTTGTTTCGTTCTTTTTGTTTGTTTGTTCTTAAACCTTACCAACATTTTTTTATTTGCAATTTGTTTTACTTACATGTAGAATATTTTGTGTTATAGCCCGTTACCCGAGCGACCGCGCTTGTCGTTAAGAACTATAAATCTGATACAGTCTGGTATG
>WLWD01003664.1_pt1 | contig 28505 bp, 17 predicted proteins | sample 6712731 | NCBI WGS metagenome assembly WLWD01 (sample SAMN12718690, study PRJNA576275) | sponge metagenome | isolation source: marine sponge | host: Mycale hentscheli | place: New Zealand: South Island, Marlborough, Capsize Point | collected 2014-11-01
TAGGGAAATTTTCACGGCGAAAGTGAATTTTCATTCACTGAGATGTGTTGTGAGCTAATCGGCTTATTTGAGCAGAGATTAGGGCTCGCAGTAGAATACTGATGAATTATTCAGGTTAGATGTTTTGTGAAAAATGTGGGTTAAATCTATTAAAATTTTTTAATTTCAGGTTTGCTTTAACAATAAAACCTGTTTAGGTTTAACGCTCTTATCTGAGATAATTCCTATTAATTGAATTGTATCCAAAGTGATTTTTGACTGACACATCACGCGACCTAAAAAATACCCTCTGGGAGATTTGACTGTGAAACATATTGAAGACAAAACTATAAACTATCCAGATGGCCGTCCAATTTCGGCAGGACTTTATGACGGCGCCTATGAACATGATGCATGCGGTGCAGGATTTATTTGTAATCTAAAAGGAATAAAATCCCATGACATCATTACGCACGCTCTGGAAATACTCGTAAATCTGACTCATAGAGGCGCCTGCGGGTGTGACGCACTTACCGGTGACGGGGCTGGCATATTATTGCAAGTGCCTCATAAGTTCATGCAAAAAGTCAGCGCCGACGTCAATATAAAACTTCCCTCTGAAGAGGAATACGGTGTTGGTAATATTTTCCTGCCGCAAGATGAACAGCAATGCAAAAAGTGCATGACCATATTCGAAGATGTCGTTAGACAGGAAAATCAAGAATTTCTTGGCTGGAGAAAACTTCCTGTCGATAATAGCAAAATTGGAGAATTGGCACGTAAAGCTGAGCCCAATATATATCAGATATTCATCGGTAGAGGTGCAGGAATTAAGGATTCAGCGCAATTCGAACGAAAACTATATGTTATCCGTAAGGTTGTTGAAAATGCAATTCGGAACTCTGATTTATCCGGGAAAATATTTTTTTACGTTCCGAGCCTTTCGTCGAGTACCATTGTCTATAAAGGATTGTTGTTGGCAGATCAAACAGAACCCTATTTTAAAGATCTGGCCGATCCAGAACTCACAAGTGGACTTGCCCTAGTCCATCAACGATACAGTACAAACACCTTCCCTACTTGGGATTTGGCTCAGCCATTTCGTTTTTTATGCCATAATGGCGAAATAAATACGTTGCGTGGAAACGTAAACTGGATGAATGCCAGACAAGATTTGTTTAAATCTGAGCTTTTCGGCGACGACATCTCTAAACTCTTTCCGATTGCAACTCCGGGTGCATCGGATTCGGCCATTCTCGACAATGCCCTTGAATTGCTTTATCACTCAGGTCGTTCATTGCCTCATAGCATTATGATGTTAATTCCCGAAGCTTGGCAAAATCACAAAACTATGAGTGACAAAAAAAAGGCATTTTATGAGTACCACTCGTGCTTAATGAAAAAAAAAAAAAAAACCATGGGACGGCCCTGCATCCATACCATTTACAGATGGAAAATGTATAGGAGCAGTCCTCGATAGAAATGGGTTGCGCCCATCACGGTACACCGTTACAAAAGACGGGTTTGTTATCATGGCTTCTGAAACCGGGGTCTTGTCAATAGAATCTGAGAATGTTGAATACAATGGTCGATTGGAACCCGGTCGGATGTTTCTTGTTGATATTGATAAAGGCAGAATCATTGATGACGAAGAGATCAAAGATGAAATCGCGAGTCGCAAGCCATATCGCCAATGGTTGACGGAGAACATGGTTCAGTTTAAAGACCTGCCAGACGCCGAACCGACAAAATCCGAAAACGCATTACCATTGGTTAAAAGTCAACAGGCATTTGGATATTCTCTGGAAGATTTAGAACTCATTATGATCCCTATGGCAAAGGATGGAAAAGAACCTACAGGGTCTATGGGTGATGATACGCCGACTGCCATACGGTCAAAAAAATCACGATTACTTTATGACTACTTCAAACAATTATTTGCACAGGTTACCAATCCACCGCTAGATGCAATGCGTGAAGAACTGGTAACGTCCTTAACGACAAACATTGGGCCAGAACAGGATTTGTTTCAGGAAACAGCAAAACATTGTCATCAATTCAAACTGGATCAACCCATTTTGACAAATGAAAAACTCGAACAGCTCAGAAACATTTCTCAGGGTGACTTAAAAGCAGTAACTCTGAATATAGTTTATCAGGTAAATGCAGGCAGTGACGGACTCAGCAACGCACTTGATGAATTATGTAAACAGGCGTCAAAGGCTATTGATGATGGAAATTCAATATTAATACTATCCGATCGAAATATAAATGAAACCAACGCCGCAATCCCTGCCCTACTCGCGACATCGACCATTCATCACCATCTCATTCGCGAAGGAAAACGAACACGATGCGGTCTGGTTATCGAAAGTGGAGAACCAAGAGAAGTTCATCATTTCGCCCTTCTATTTACCTACGGAGCCGGTGCAATAAATCCATATTTAGCATTTGAAACGTTGACGTCATTACACGACAGCGGCCGCATAAATGTAAACGATAAAGATACGGTCTCTGACAATTACATAAAAGCCATCGGCAAAGGTCTTCTGAAGATTATGTCGAAAATGGGAATTTCAACATTGCACAGTTATCGTGGCTCCCAAATTGTAGAATGCCTGGGCATTAAAGAAGATGTTGTTGACAAATATTTTACAGGAACGCCATCGCGCATTGGCGGTGCAGATCTTGGCATTATAGCGGAAGAAGCTAAAATGCGCCATGAAAAAGGCTTTCCCCCCAGAGATGTCTCTGGCAATTTACCCTTGAATGTCGGGGGAAAATACCAATGGCGGCGAAATGGTGAGGCTCACCAGTATACGCCTTATACAATTGCGAAACTGCAACATGCGTCAAAAATAAAAAGTTAGGAAGCGATTTTAGCAATAATGCGGATGCTGTAAATAATCAAAACCGGGAAGAAGGTGAATTAAGGGGATTATTTGAATTTAAGACCCTGGATAATCCAATTCCTATAGACGAAGTCGAACCTTGGACCGAAATTGTGAAACGCTTCAAAACCGGAGGAATGTCATACGGATCAATCAGCAAAGAAGCCCATTCAGCATTAGCAATTGCGATGAATCGAATTGGTGGAAAAAGCAACAGCGGCGAAGGCGGAGAAGATGAGGATCGCTTCACCCCTGATCAAAATGGAGATTTACGCAATAGCGCCATTAAACAAGTCGCGTCCGGTCGATTCGGCGTAACCAGTAATTATCTGGTTAATGCAAAAGAAATACAAATTAAGATGGCACAGGGCGCAAAACCGGGTGAAGGCGGTCAATTACCAGGATTTAAGGTATTTCCTTGGGTTGCAAAAACTCGTCATTCAACACCCTATGTCGGGCTGATTTCACCACCGCCGCATCATGACATTTATTCTATCGAAGATTTAGCGCAACTTATCCATGACCTCAAAAATGCCAATTCTGAAGCTCAAATTAATGTAAAATTAGTATCCGAGGTTGGCGTAGGCACCGTTGCAGCAGGCGTCGCCAAAGGCAAAGCCGACGTCGTCTTAATCAGCGGAGCGAATGGTGGAACCGGCGCCTCACCGCAAACATCCATCAAGCACGCAGGGTTACCCTGGGAGTTAGGATTGGCCGAAACACACCAGACTCTGGTTCTAAATAACCTTCGAAGTCGAATCATTGTTGAATGCGACGGACAGATTAAAACTGGCCGTGACGTTGCCGTGGCTTGTTTACTCGGAGCCGAAGAGTTTGGATTTGCAACATCAGCCTTGATTGCCATTGGATGCATCATGATGCGAGTATGTCATCTAAACACGTGCCCTGTCGGCATTGCAACACAGGATCCGGAACTTCGGAAGAAATTTGATGGAAGCCCGGATAGCGTTGTCAACTTCCTTTACTTTGTTGCCGAAGAATTACGCGGCATTATGGCAAGCATGGGATTTCGCACGATCAATGAAATGATTGGCAAGGTTGATAAACTTCAGATAAATACAGCAGTGGATCATTGGAAAGATAAAGGTCTTGATTTCTCAAAAATACTGTATAAACCTGACGTACCAGAAAATGTTGGCGTATATTGCAGCCAAAAGCAGGATCATGGCTTGGACAAGGCCCTGGATCACCAATTGATAAAATTAGCCGAACCCGCAATTGCCAGTAGAACTCCGGTTGAACATCATATCGAGATTCGAAACATAAATCGAACCGTTGGGACAATGCTTAGTTCAAAAATATCCAGAGCATACGGTGAAATCGGTCTTCCAGATGATACCGTTACATTTCATTGTAGTGGTTCTGCTGGTCAAAGCTTTTGTGCATTTGGGGCCAGAGGCGTCACCATGAATATTCGCGGCGATGCCAATGATTACTTTGGAAAAGGATTATCAGGCGCCAAGCTCATTATTCAGCCTCCGGAAAAATCAACGATCGTAGCAGAGAAAAATATCATTGTCGGTAATGTTGCGTTTTATGGCGCGATTAAAGGTGAAGCCTATATTCGCGGTATGGCTGGTGAACGTTTCTGTGTACGCAACAGTGGTGTAAAAGCTGTGGTCGAAGGCGTTGGTGATCATGGGTGCGAATATATGACTGGTGGCCGTGTGGTTATTTTAGGCAATACAGGGCGTAATTTTGCTGCTGGAATGAGTGGCGGCATAACATACATCTTTGATGAAATTGGTGACTTTGCCAAATATCGATGTAATATGGAAATGATCGAATTGGAAGATATGTCCAATTTAGATGGTCAAAATGAATTAAGAGAACTCATCGAAAATCATTACAAATATACATCAAGTTCTGTCGCTAAAAACATCATGGATAACTGGGAGAATTCTCTCCAAAAGTTTATAAAAATCATGCCTACAGATTACAAACGCGCATTGGAGATTCTGGCAAAAGAAGACAGTCAATCCGTCGCAGCGGCAAGTTAGCGGAATAAATAGCAGAAGCCATTTTTCAACTTATCCATTATACATTTTAAACAACGAATTTTTATTTAGGACTGATTATGGGAAAACCAACCGGATTTAAAGAATTCACGCGGCGATTGCCAAAAAAGAAACCCGTTGAAGATCGGATAAAAGACCATCACGAATTTTATCTTAAATTTAAGGAAGAAGAGATCACAGAACAAGCGGCGCGATGCATGAATTGTGGTATTCCAACATGCCATGCAGGCTGTCCTCTTGGCAATATAATTCCCGATTGGAACGATTTGGTGTACAAACAAAATTGGCGAGCCGCATTTGATGAATTGAGCGCGACAAATAATTTTCCTGAATTCACAGGGCGTTTGTGCCCCGCACCATGTGAAGAAGCGTGCGTTCTCGGAATTAACGAAGACCCGGTAACGATCGAAGAGATTGAAAAACAAATCATTGAACGGGCCTATAGCGAGGGCTGGGTTGTTCCAAATCCCCCTGAAATTAGAACTGGTAAGTCAGTTGCAGTCATCGGTTCAGGTCCCACCGGTCTCGCTGCAGCTCAACAATTGAATCGCGCAGGACACACGGTAACGGTTTATGAACGGGCCGATCGAATTGGCGGCTTACTCCGCTATGGCATTCCGGAATTCAAGATGGGAAAAAAAGTGATTGACCGCCGTCTTGATGTTTTGGAAGCCGAAGGGATAACGTTTTGCACGAACACAAATGTTGGAGAAACCATTAGCAAAGATGATCTTGATCAATTTGACGCTGTATTATTATGCATCGGTGCAACCGTTGGCAGAGACCTTCCTATTCCCGGCCGTGATTTAGATGGCGTTCATTTTGCCATGGATTTCCTGCCGCAGCAAAATAAAGTGAACGAAGGCGATGACTTGAATCAATTGGGGATAGATCAAATCTTGGCTACCGGAAAAGATGTTATTGTGATTGGAGGTGGTGACACCGGGAGCGATTGTATTGGAACCTCACATCGCCAAGGCGCAAAATCAGTGACAAACTTTGAGCTTTTACCCGAACCTCCACTGGGAAGACCCGCTCATCAGCCCTGGCCTTTTTGGCCAATGCGATTGCGAACCAGCACCTCCCATGCTGAAGGCGTAAATCGGCAGTTTAGTATATTAACTAAAGAATTCATTGGCAATAATGGCAAAATTGAAAAACTCAGGACTATTAACGTTACATTTGAGCCATCAAAAAATGGAGGACCTCCCGCGTTGAAAGAAATTGCAGGCAGCGAAAAAGACTGGAATGCCGAATTGGTATTGCTGGCAATGGGATTTTTAGGACCCGAAACAAACGGAATTGTTAAACATCTTGGACTTGAAACCGATGTCAGAACGAATATAAAATGCGACGCGAATTATATGACAAATATAGACGGGATATTTGCCGCAGGAGACGGGAAACGCGGCCAATCATTGATTGTCTGGGCTATAAGTGAAGGTCGTGAAGCAGCCCATTCAATTGACCGTTATTTAATGAGCAGTTCACAACTTCCAACCAAAGGGACGGGTGACCTTCCTCTAATTGTACGTATTCAGTGATCCACGTTGCCATTTATACTACCTTCATTCTTTCTTAAATCAAGAGTACATATCGGCTAAAGTATTCTTTAGAATTCTCTCTTGGCTTTCCACCTTAGCCATCCCTGAAAAAATAATAAAAAAGACGAATTTTTCATTGATTTAATTTTCGGCGGCATTATTGCGTGTATTAATACGTGCAATTTAATTAAAAATTAAGGAATTATATCAGATATGAAAAAAAGAGAGAGATTAAAAAAGGAACTGATGAGCAACCTTGATATTATTATTGGTTCAGTTGTCATGTATCGCTCAAAATGTGGAAAGAACTGCACCTGTAACAATGGAGAGAAACATATCTGCTATTATCTCAGTTCGAAAAAAGAAGGTAGAACTAAAAATCTTTATCTTCCCCCCGGATCAATCGGCGAGGCAAAAGAAATGAATGAGAGATATAGGAAAGTTAAAGCCCTGCTGCAGGAAATCAGCCAGTGTAATTATGAGAGTCTGAAAAAAAGAAATCTTACCAAAGGGAAATAACAGTTGCCGAAAGCGCAAAGGTCAATCAGACATAATCATTCTTACGGAAAATGTCCGGAAACATGCAAACTTTCGCGACTGAGAGTAGAAAATGAGCAGCTGAAGAAGGAAAACGAACAATTCCGTCAGATTTTTGATGCTGCCGTGGATGAATTCAATAAACTCAAGCGACGGATTGAACAGCAGAAAGGGGAATTGAATTGTGAAAAAGAGGCGAATAAAGATCTGGAGAAAAGAATTCGGCAACTGGAACGAGAATTGAGTAATGAACGTGGTAAAGCGAATAAATTCGCATCTATGCTTTGTGGTTTGAAGAGTGAGAAACTGAAATTGTCAGATATCAAAGTTGAGGATAGGAATTCTATTGTAGTTGAAGAAATCAGCGAATCAGAAATCACTAATGCCGGGGAAGACGAATCGGCTGGGGAGAAAGAAAAAAAGACTGAAGCGGAGAAGGACAATGACACGAAAAAGAGAAAATCCGGAGGTCAGGATGGCCACAAAGGAAATGGAAGGAAAATTCCTAAAGGGCTGCAGATTGTGGATAGAATTATTAGGCTGCCTGAGGGAGAAGTCATTCATGGAATTCCGGCGGAGAATTGGACGGAACAGAACGGCATGGATGAAGTATCATACACGATCAGAAAAAAAGTCGAATGGTACGTGGAACGTACTATCAGGCGTAAATATACTCCTCCTGCGAATTACGCCCCTGGCGTTCCCAAAATAATAACGGCTCCCATGCCGGCTAAACTCATTCAGCAGGGAAAATATGGGTTGGAAGTATGGATTGATATTCTTATCGATAAATATCAACAGCATATACCGATTCAGCGTCAAATTTTCGACATGCAGCAACACGAAGTCAATATGATTCCAGGAACTGTTTTCGGTGGTTTGAAAACAATATTTGGAACCTATTTGGAGCCTCTTTATAAAGAACTTATTATTGAATTGCAAAATGGAATAAGATGGCACGCTGATGAAACTCGCTGGTACATGCTTTGTGACGCCATGAAAAAATTATGGTATATGTGGGGATTCAAATCTGAAGATGTTGCTATTTTCGTTCTTGACGCCACAAGAAGCGCTTCTGTTCCTGCGAAAACTCTTCTGGGGATTACCGATATAGTACAACTAAAAGAACCAGTTGAAATTCCTGAGGAGAAATTGAAAATATTGAATGTAGACAGGTATTCTGCCTACAAATGTTGGCCGGTTTGGGTTTGGTTCTTCTGGCCTATTGCTGGGCTCATGTGAGAAGAGATTTCACTGACATTAAAAAAAAATATCCCGAAGAGCACGGACTGCTCAGATGGGCAGAGGAATGGTTGTTGAAAAACGCCGAACTGTACAAAATTAATAATCAGAGAGTAAAACATCCTCCCGGAAGTGATATGTTTTTAGAACACGATTCGAGATTACGTGAAGCCATTCATGACATGGGAAAAGAAATCAACGTTGAGATTAAGGCTGATGAAAATGAAGTTCATGAAGCCAGACTTAAAGCAATGATATCAATGAAAAATCACTGGGAGGGACTGATTATATTTGTTGGTAATCCCGAAATCCCGAAATCCCGATGGATAATAATAAAATGGAAAACGGAATAAGACCCTGTGCTCTGGGAAGAAACAATTATATTGGAAACCATTCACTTTGGGGCGGGGAATTGTCCGCCTGTATGTATTCGATCATTCAAACATGTAAACAGAATAATATAAATCCACGAACTTACTTGCAGTATTACCTTGAGAAGTGTATAGAAAAAAACGGCGATATGAGTCAGGAGGAAATAAATTCAATGTTACTAGGGAAATTAAAAAATAATATCATCGTGAAAAACGATTTGACCTTGAAAAAATTCTAATTTTTTGTTTTCTTTATATTTCCTGCAAAAAACGATTCAGTAAGAAGAAATTAGGTTTGAGGGCAAAACGGGGACCACTGAGTATGTACGGGGGGAATACAACATCACAGGATTTAAAAACAAAGATATAAGGGCCAGACTACCCGCGTTTAATACCAGCAAAATATCAAGGCTTATTAAAAGACTTAATGTGTTTGGTCTTATAAAAAGGGCAGGTAAAACATACAAATACTACTTGACAAAGTTGGGAAAAGAACTGGTCATAACCGCTCAAAAACTTAAAGAAACCATATTGATTCCAGCTCTGAATTATTAAACTCTTGCCAAAAAATACACGAATATTATTGATAAGATACTAAACTCGGCGCTAACCAACGTTCGACTTCATTGATTTTCATTCCTTTTCGTTTTGCATAGTCCTTGACTTGATCTTTGTTTATTTTACCAATCCCGAAATACTGAGAGTCGGGATGGGAGAAATAGAGACCGCTGACTGAAGAAGCCGGCATCATAGCAAAGCTTTCGGTAATAGATATATCGATGGGGCCATTAGAACTCAATAAATTAAACAGAGTCTGCTTTTCGGTATGATCGGGACACGCTGGATAACCCGGAGCCGGGCGGATGCCCAGGTATTTTTCTTTGATCAATTCATCATTTGATAATGTTTCGTCTGTGATATAACCCCAGAATTCTTTCCTTACTCGTTCATGCATGTGTTCGGCAAATGCTTCTGCGAGTCTATCGGCAAGGACTTTGAGCATAATAGAGTTATAATCGTCGTGATCCTCTTCAAATTTCTTTATATGCGGCTCTATGCCTAGTCCTGTGGTAACAGCAAAAACACCAAGATAATCGGCAACTCCGGAATCTTTTGGAGCGATGAAATCTGCCAGGCACATATTTGCCTTATTGCCGGACTTTGACATATTCTGACGTAAACAACAGAACGTGGTTAATACATCATTTCGTGAATCATCAGTATAGAGTTCAATATCGTCATCATTGATTGAATTTGCAGGATAAAAGCCAATTACAGCGCTGGCGCTCAACCATTTTTCGGCAACGATCGTATCGAGCATCTCTTTTGCATGATTAAATAGTTTGGTTGCTTCTTCCCGGGTTTCGTCATTTTCCAGTATTTTTGGATAGCGCCCCTTCATCTCCCAGGCGCTGAAAAATGGCGACCAGTCGATTCGATCAAGGAGATCGTTAAGTTTGTAATCCTTGAACAATTTCAGACCTGTAAAACTAGGTTTTTTGGGAGTATAACCATTCCAGTTTATTTTGAATTTATTTTCTCTGGCTTTAGAAATTGTAAACCAGTTGTCCTTTGCTGTTTTGGAACTATGCTTCTGACGAATATCTTCGTATTCCTTGCCTATGCCTGATACATATTCAGCTTTTTGAACACTACTTAATAATTTACCGACCACTCCTACAACTCGAGATGCATCCGGGACATATACTATGGGATGTTGATAGTTCGGTGAAATCTTAACAGCGGTATGCACTTTCGACGTTGTCGCTCCACCGATCAATAGAGGAATATCAAATCCTTCCCGTTTCATTTCACTGGCATTATAGCACATTTCATCGAGCGATGGAGTAATCAATCCACTCAGGCCGATGATATCGCAGTTTTCATCTTTGGCAATCTGAAGTATTTTAGCGCAGGGAACCATGACGCCTAGATCGATGACTTCATAATTATTACATTGGAGAACCACGCCAACAATGTTCTTTCCTATATCATGAACGTCGCCTTTGACGGTGGCCATAAGGATTTTTCCATTGGACCGCCTTTCTTCACCTTCGGCGGTTTCAAAAAAGGGTTCGAGATAGGCAACGGATTTTTTCATGACTCGCGCGCTTTTGACCACCTGGGGTAAAAACATTTTTCCTGATCCGAATAAGTCGCCGACAATGTTCATCCCATCCATCAATGGACCTTCAATGACGTCAAGCGGCTTTTCAGCCTGTGCGCGGGCCTCTTCGGTATCTTCAATAATGAATTCAGTAATGCCGCGAACCATTGAGTAGGCTATGCGTTCATTGACTGGTTTTTCGCGCCATTCGAGATTCTCTACTTTTTTTGCTCCTTTGCTCACCAGTGATTCTGCGATCTCAAGGAGTTTCTCTGTAGCGTCTTCGGTGCGATTTAAAACTAAATCTTCAACCAGGTCTCGAAGATTTGTCGGAACATCGTCGTATAACGCCAAGTGAACCGGATTAACGATTGCCCATGTCAATCCTTCGTTTTCCGGCATAATAGTGAGAAAAACTGACTGGCGTTGCTTTCACGTAAAACATTGCTGACGCGAACGGGAAAACGAAAGATTATGATCCCCCGCTGAATTTCACAAGGGGCGTTGTTTTTATTTCAGAGAGCGCCTCGATAAAATCGACGCCATAGTTGTTATGTTCTTTTATACCTGTACCAATCGCAAATACGTTAAGATCAAAAATGATATCCTGTGGTTTGAAGCCAATGTGCTCTGTAAGAATTTTATAAGATCGACAGCAGATCTCAGTACGCCGTTCTTTAGTATCAGCCTGTCCTTTCGTATCGAAGGCCATAACAATAACTGCGGCGCCGTATTTTTGTGCAAGCTTAGCCTGGTGAATGAAACTGTCTTCTCCTTCTTTTAAGCTGATGGAGTTGACAACGCACTTTCCCTGAACGCATTTCAGGCCGCTTTCGATGATGGACCATTTGGAGGAATCAATCATAATTGGAATTTTTGATATATCCGGTTCGGCCATGACGAGATTGAGAAAGGTTGTCATCTCTTTGTCTGAATCCAATAGACCCTCATCCATGTTGATATCGATGATCTGCGCTCCATTTTCAACCTGATTTCTTGCCACATCAAGCGCTTCTTCATAACTTCCTTCTTTGATCAATTGTGCGAATTTACGAGACCCGGTGACGTTGGTTCGCTCACCGACATTCACGAAATTGCTGCCGGGAAAAAGGGTAAAGGGTTCTAAACCACTTAATGTTAGTAGAGGCGGAATTTCCGGTATCTTTCGAGGTGAAATATCGTTGACGGTTTCCGCAATCGCTTTAATGTGTTCAGGAGATGTTCCGCAGCACCCGCCGACAATATTTAACAAACCGCTGCGTGCAAATTCATTGAGTAATTCCGCCATATACTCTGGGGATTCATCATATTCGCCAAATTGGTTTGGCAATCCTGCATTTGGGTGAGCGCTGATGAAGGTATTGGAGATTTTTGATAATTCTTCAATGTGGGGTCTTAAATCCTTGGCCCCTAAGGCGCAGTTAAACCCAACGCTGATCGGGTTCGCGTGGGCTAATGAATTCCAGAATGCTGTTGGGGTTTGCCCCGTAAGCGTACGTCACTTGCGTCCGTAATCGTGCCTGAAATCCATCATGGGCCAAGGATATATTTTCTATCTTCAAAATATTGTAATTGTCGGTAAAACTTGCAAACAACTGCGGCTTTGGCATTCAAACGTATCGAACACGGCTTTCGATCACCCCAATGATGTCAGCGCCGCCTTACAACTAATCCATGAGTCGCCACTGTGTAAGCCTAACAGTTCGTCAAAGTTTACGTTGCGAAATCCCGGATTATTGACGTCGGGTGAAATTGATGCAGTTCGATTTGTTGGACCAATTACTCCAGCAACAAACCGAGGCTTTTCCGGAGTTTTAATTCCAACTTTGGAAGCAGCTTTTTTAGCTAATTTTGCACCCTCATAGTTGAGTTTGTAGGCCAGATCCTCCATGCCGTAATCTGTCATCGCGATGGCGGTTGCATTGAACGTATTCGTTTCGAGAATATCTGCGCCGGCTTCGAGATATGCAGTATGTATATCATATATTATTTTAGGTTGCGTCAGGCTTAATAGATCATTGTTTCCTTTTAAGTCAGATGGATGATCGGCAAAACGTTCGCCTCGATAGTCTTCTTCCTGAAGCTTATAGGATTGAATCATTGTTCCCATGGCGCCATCCAGAATGAGGATGCGTTTATTCAATAAATCAGTTAACAGATCAGATATTTTATTTTGCATATTTTTATGAATTGAGGATTATAATTGAGAATCTGTGAATGACAGCGAATATTAATTCTGAATAAGAAAGTTTCAAGCTTGCTTGCCTTGGAACGTGTTGATGATAAAGTTCTAACCTGATTAATTCATACGATTTCTACTGTGAGAATTTATTTTACTTCATCTGAATGATTTATGAAGAATCTGAAACCTTGAAATAGTTCACTATTCCTTCAGCCTCGGATTATTCATAAATTATTCACCTAAAGCAAACTAAATCCTCTCGTGACAAAATCGCATGAATTAATCAGGCTAAGCGTGTTTGTTGTACATACTCAGTGGTCCCCGTTTTGCCCTCAAACCTAATTTCTTCTTACTGAATCGTTTTTTGCAGGAAATATAAAGAAAACAAAAAATCAGAATTTTTTCAAGGTCAAATCGTTTTTCACGATGATATTATTTTTTAATTTCCCTGGTCACATTGAATTTATTTCCTCCTGACTCATATCGCCGTTTTTTTCTATACACTTCTCAAGGTAATACTGCAAGTAAGTTCGTGGATTGATATTATTCTGTTTACATGTTTGAATGATCGAATACATACAGGCGGACAATTCCCCGCCCAAAGTGAATGGTTTCCAATATAATTGTTTCTTCCCAGAGCACATGGTCTTATTCCGTTTTCCATTTTATTATTATCCATCGGGATTTCGGGATTACCAACAAATATAATCAGTCCCTCCCAGTGATTTTTCATTGATATCATTGCTTTAAGTCTGGCTTCATGAACTTCATCTTCATCAGCCTTAATCTCAACGTTGATTTCTTTCCCCATGTCATGAATGGCTTCACGTAATCTCGAATCGTGTTCTAAAAACATATCACTTCTGGGAGGATGTTTTACTCTCTGATTATTAATTTTGTACAGTTCGGCGATTTTCAACAACCATTCCTCTGCCCATCTGAGCAGTCCGTGCTCTTCGGGATATTTTTTTTAATGTCAGTGAAATCTCTTCTCACATGAGCCCAGCAATAGGCCAGAAGAACCAAACCCAAACCGGCCAACATTTTGTAGGCAGAATACCTGTCTACATTCAATATTTTCAATTTCTCCTCAGGAATTTCAACTGGTTCTTTTAGTTGTACTATATCGGTAATCCCCAGAAGAGTTTTCGCAGGAACAGAAGCGCTTCTTGTGGCGTCAAGAACGAAAATAGCAACATCTTCAGATTTGAATCCCCACATATACCATAATTTTTTCATGGCGTCACAAAGCATGTACCAGCGAGTTTCATCAGCGTGCCATCTTATTCCATTTTGCAATTCAATAATAAGTTCTTTATAAAGAGGCTCCAAATAGGTTCCAAATATTGTTTTCAAACCACCGAAAACAGTTCCTGGAATCATATTGACTTCGTGTTGCTGCATGTCGAAAATTTGACGCTGAATCGGTATATGCTGTTGATATTTATCGATAAGAATATCAATCCATACTTCCAACCCATATTTTCCCTGCTGAATGAGTTTAGCCGGCATGGGAGCTGTTATTATTTTGGGAACGCCAGGGCCGTAATTCGCAGGAGGAGTATATTTACGCCTGATAGTACGTTCCACGTACCATTCGACTTTTTTTCTGATCGTGTATGATACTTCATCCATGCCGTTCTGTTCCGTCCAATTCTCCGCCGGAATTCCATGAATGACTTCTCCCTCAGGCAGCCTAATAATTCTATCCACAATCTGCAGCCCTTTAGGAATTTTCCTTCCATTTCCTTTGGGGCCATCCTGACCTCCGGATTTTCTCTTTTCGTGTCATTGTCCTTCTCCGCTTCAGTCTTTTTTTCTTTCTCCCCAGCCGATTCGTCTTCCCCGGCATTAGTGATTTCTGATTCGCTGATTTCTTCAACTACAATAGAATTCCTATCCTCAACTTTGATATCTGACAATTTCAGTTTCTCACTCTTCAAACCAAAAAGCATAGATGCGAATTTATTCGCTTTACCACGTTCATTACTCAATTCTCGTTCCAGTTGCCGAATTCTTTTCTCCAGATCTTTATTCGCCTCTTTTTCACAATTCAATTCCCCTTTCTGCTGTTCAATCCGTCGCTTGAGTTTATTGAATTCATCCACGGCAGCATCAAAAATCTGACGGAATTGTTCGTTTTCCTTCTTCAGCTGCTCATTTTCTACTCTCAGTCGCGAAAGTTTGCATGTTCCCGGACATTTTCCGTAAGAATGATTATGTCTGATTGACCTTTGCGCTTTCGGCAACTGTTATTTCCCTTTGGTAAGATTTCTTTTTTTCAGACTCTCATAATTACACTGGCTGATTTCCTGCAGCAGGGCTTTAACTTTCCTATATCTCTCATTCATTTCTTTTGCCTCGCCGATTGATCCGGGGGGAAGATAAAGATTTTTAGTTCTACCTTCTTTTTTCGAACTGAGATAATAGCAGATATGTTTCATCTCCATTGTTAAAGGTGCAGTTCACTCTTCCACCATTTTGAGCGATACATGACAACTGAACCAATAATAATATCAAGGTTGCTCATCAGTTCCTTTTTTAATCTCTCTCTTTTTTTCATATCTGATATAATTCCTTAATTTAATTAAATTGCACGTATTAATACACACAATAACACCGCCGAAAATTAAATCAATGAAAAATTCGTCTTTTTTATTATTTTTCAGGGATGGCTAAGGTGGAAAGCCAGGAGAGACATTCTAAAGAAACTTTAGCCGACTATGTACTCTTGCTTTAGAAAGAATGAGGGTAGAAAAGGCAACGTGGATCACTGCCAGAAGTAAAATCATTTGCTTATTGCCAGAAGTGCATATTTGTGAAAATTTTTTATAAACGGTTGTTTGTTTTTTATGACAAATATGCGGTTCATAAGGGCCGGCCTCAGCAGCCGCTACCGGCCTGCACCTCCCCAGGGCAGTCTTGACAAGCAAGAGTCCCTGAGCCATCGGATAAACTGAAACGACCTCTGAACGGCTTTATCGGGTCGTGTAACAAGCGGGTTTTCTTTTCTTCCGGCCTCCTTGATCTTTGCCAGATCCTTTTGAATTCTCAGGGGTCTCTTCTTTTCAATCTTGGTATCGGATATGCCTTCTTCGGATTCAAGTTTACGTTCCAGGATTAAGGTGAGGTTGTGCGCCAGAACCATGAACTGCGCCTGGACACATTTAGCGTTCAATGATTTTGCCCAGGCCTTGTTTTCCATCAGTTTATTTTTGAATTGGTCGAACACTTTTTCAATGTCCCATCTCTTCTTGTATATGAAAGTGATCAACCCCGGCGGCAATGTCATTTCGTTTGTCAGGAAGACAAATCTCTTCCCCGTTGCCGGTTCAATGTAAACAATTTTACGCAACCTGCGACCGCTATTTGTTACTCCCGTCCGGGCCGAGATTATGCCTGCATTGCGGGGATCCTCCCGGTCAAACTCACGGTCGTCACAGATTAGTAAATTGGTATTCTCCTTCATTCGAGTGATGATGTAAATCCCCTTCGACTGCTTCCAGTTATTCCACTGGACGAAGTCGTAGATCGCCGGATCATAGGCTATAATTACCTTTCGCCCTGTCGGTTCTTCCATACGCAGGGCATTTGCCTCCAAGCGTTTCAACGCGGTTATGTCATGCTCTTTTTTCACCTTCGGACGAGCTACATCCAAATGAATCATCGTTTGAGTCCGAAGATTCATGGCAAAAAAATGTCCGACGGGGTAACGCTTCTGATCAATTAGCTGGTCATGAGCTGAGCTTCCATGGCAATGACCGTCTGCGGCGTAGATCGCGACTCCATCAAGTTCGGCATGCTCTGCAAAGGGATCGTCTTTTGCCGTGGCGATCTCATCGGCTTCTGCTCGAACTGCACAGGCAATGTTTTGGGTAAGTCGTAGCCGCCTCTGGCTTTTCAAGCTGATAAAGAACCGGCTAACGGTGATCGCCAGCTTCAAAATCGTCATTGCTTTTTGAATCCAGTCTCGTCCGCTGCGTACATCGTTCAGGCACCGCCCAACCCCTGCCTTCAAAAAATGCTCGTCGGGGAATTCGGGGCAATCCCTCTTTGCCTCGGCCTTTATCAGTGCTCGCAGCATCGGGCTGTAGAATTCATTCTCGACAGTAGTTGCTTGTGTTTTACTATTCATTATTTTTCCTCCTTTAAATTTGTTGTTATTAATGAAATACCTTATTGCAAAGGCAGCACATAATACTTCAATTTAAAGCCATAACATACCAATAATAAGCAGTTTATATTTCAATAGAATTGCCGTGAAAGACTCTTGCAATATGGCCATACGGTCATAGCAGCGGCATTTTACATTAAACAGGAGGTGTCTGTCGTACGGGAGTGCGGGCGATTTGATGAGAGCTCTCAGTGCATGAAATAAACATCTTCAAGGCCCCATTATGAGCCATGTTTTTCAGGAATAACCAACACCGTTGGAATTTATATATGACGAAGAGTGTGTGTGTAGCCCTGCCTGGCAGTCTGTGGGTCTTTGGGAATCGTAGTGAGAAAATGGTTGAATTGAGAATATTTTTGTTCAAATTTAAGCAACAACATTGGGGGCTCCGCAGGGTTGACGACAATTTGAACAAAAATAGGCCAAGAATGCGATTTTTGCAGTAGATTCTTTCAAGCTTATCGAGGACAATGCAGCTAATTTTAACCCAGTCTCAAATTACCGCTTTTACCGTTCTTGCATCGGCGTGTAATTTGTTTCCGTATTACCGGTGTAAACTTGTCTTGGACGGCCGATTTTTATACCGGGTGTACGTATCATCTCCTTCCATTGCGCAATCCAACCAGGCATTCTGCCGATTGCAAATAGAACGGTGAACATATCTGTTGGAATGCCCATCGCTTTATACAATAATCCACTATAAAAATCAACATTTGGATATAATTTCCGTTTTATAAAATAATCGTCCTTTAATACTTGTGCTTCTAATTTTACGGCAATGTCAAGTAAGGGGTCTTCGATGCTTTCTTTCTTCAGAATATCCATGCATATTCCCTTAATAATACGTGCTCTGGGATCATAGTTTTTATAGACGCGATGGCCAAAACCCGACAACCTGAAATTATTTGACTTATCTTTTGCCATATCGATAAATGCTTCAGGTTCTTTGCCGGATTCATGAATTTGCGATAACATTTCCATGACAGCCTGATTTGCGCCGCCATGCAATGGTCCCCACAATGCGGCAATGCCGGCAGTGATCGCCGCATATAGGCTGGGTTGCGAACTGCCAACCAGTCTGACGCTTGAAGCCGAACAATTCTGCTCGTGATCCACATGCATAATCAAAAGCATTTCCAGTGCCTTGATCATGTCAGGATCGGGTGAATAACCACCTGAAGATGAAGCAAACATCATATTTAAGAAATTTTCAGAGTATCCAAGATCATTTGAAGGATTGATAAATTCTTCACCGATTGAATGTTTATACGAGTGGGCGGCAATTGTACTTGTGACGGCGATTAACCGTACCGTTGCTTCATTGATCTCATCTTCACTTGAACCTGGGGTAACATCCGGAGAAAAACCCGCGAGTGCATGTGTCATTGCCCCTAAGATAGCCATTGGATGAGCATTTTTAGGAAAATGTCTTATCATGTCTTTCATATCATTCGGAATAGAATAATGACCTGCGATATCGTCCGTTATTTCAGCCAATTGACTTGAAGATGGAAGATCCCCGTTTAGCAGTAAGTACGATGTTTCAATGAACGATGATTGGTCAGCAAGCTGGCCAAGAGGAATTCCTCTATATCTTAGAATTCCTTTTTCACCGTTTATAAAAGTGATGTTGCTTTCGCAGGACCCTGTGTTCATAAAGCCGTTGTCTAACGTGATATGCCCTGTCTGTCCTCGCAACTGTTGGATATCAATAGCTCGTTCGTTTTCTGTCCCGACTACGATTGGAAATTCATAGGTTTGATCCCCCAAAACAAGTTTTGCAATTTCGCTCATCCTTTTTGCTCCATGTATAGATTTTTGTATAGTTTAAATATTAAAAAATAGACTGAATCATAAGCGCAAAAGTGAATATAGGTAAATGAAGCTGGAATTGGTAGTGCAATCCGCTGTCATTCTGCTGCACCGTTAAGAAAAGGCAGTGACAAGCCAATTTCGTAACCGATCAATCAGTTCCGTATTCAACATAATATGCTTATGAATAATTCAGGTTAACTCCTTGAACAAATTTTTCGCGGATTTATACTAATTTAATTTTTTACAGATTCAAATACTACTCGCTATAAAAATCAGTTTATAATAACATTTCATGCTTGCATATATCCGTGGGAAATTAGATCAGAAGTCGCTAACTAAAATCGTTGTCAATGTGAATGATATTGGATTTGAACTTTTTATTCCAATGAGCACCTATGACAAACTGCCGGAAATAACGAAACTAGTTACCCTCAACACCTACCTGCACCTGAGACAGGATTTGATTCAAATTTACGGATTTATGACCCTCGAAGAAAAATCACTATTTCTGATGCTGATTAATTCAGTTTCAGGTATTGGACCTAAGTTGGCTTTAAATGTTCTAAGCTCAATGCCGGTCGCGTCATTTTGTTCCGCAGTATTTAATAGTGATATCAAGACGTTATCCAGAATTAGCGGCGTTGGTAAACGGTCAGCCGAACGTCTAGCCGTGGAGTTACGCGATAAAATATCAGAGATTTCCCCCGAATCCGGCATCTCAAACCTATCATCAGGGTTATCTACAGTGTCATCTAAAGGGATCGAAGATGCTGTTTCTGGATTAATAACATTAGGTTTTAAAGCAGATTCTTCTCGTAAAACAGTAAACAAATTGGTTGCCGAGTTGCCCGAATCAGAATTAACCGCACAATCTTTAATCCGCAATGCGTTAATCATTCTCAATAAGTAAAAGTGAAATTGTTTTATGGACGAAGAACGTTTTATCACGTCTACATTAAATACACGTGATGATCATGTCGATGCAAATTTAAGACCGGCCACATTTGATGAATTTCCCGGCCAGGATAAGAAAAAGGAACAATTGTCAATATTTGTTGAAGCTGCAAAGCTGCGCAATGAGCCATTGGACCATCTGCTATTAAGCGGTCCTCCAGGTTTAGGGAAAACGACATTGGCCCATATTATTTCAAATGAAAGAGGCAAAAACATTAAAACCTCAAGCGGCCCTGTCATAGAAAAACCAGGTGATCTCGCGGGTTTATTCTATAGCCTTGAAGAGGGTGATATTTTGTTTATTGATGAAATTCATCGATTATCAACGAATATAGAAGAATACATGTACAGCGCCATGGAAGACTTCTATATAGACATCGTTCTTGACCAGGGCGCAGGCACCCGGTCCGTTCGTCTCGATGTACCTCGATTTACATTGATTGGAGCGACGACAAGACAGGGACTTATTTCGGCGCCCCTCCGATCACGCTTTGGTTTGCATATACGTTTGGACTACTATTCTGTAGATATTTTAGCCAAAATTGTCGAAAGATCTGCCGGCATTCTAAAAATTGATATCGATGAAGACGGCGCCCATGAAATTGCTCGTCGAAGCAGAGGCACTCCCCGAATTGCCAATAATTTGATATCAAGGGTACGTGACTATGCGCAGGTAAAAGCAGATAGTAAAATTAATAAAGAAGTATCTGTTGCCGCATTAAAGATGCTTGATATCGATGAATTTGGGCTTGATGAAATGGATAATCGTCTTCTTGAGTCGATTTTGTATAAATTCGATGGCGGTCCGGTGGGATTGAAAAACCTGGCGATATCACTCGGTGAAGAGACTGGAACAATAGAGGAAGTTTATGAACCGTTTCTGATTCAGGAAGGCTTTATAAGTCGCACTCCTCAAGGTCGAATTGCAACGTTTAAAGCAGCAGAAAGATTTGGTATAAAACGAGACGACGAGCCCGGAGAGTTGGACCTGTTTGGGGATCGGCGAAAGTAGCGTTGGTATACCTCTTTTGTTATGGTTTAACCTGAATCCGTGAAAATTTTTTGATGAAGTAATGCAACGCTTTGATTTAGAAAGTGTTGCAGAAATTATGCGATATACCAATTGGCAGGGCTATTTCAAGAAAAACTTAAGTGATTTATTATAAACGGATTAACGTTTATTTGTAACTGTCGAAATTTGGCATGCCGCCAGATTTGCAACGCAAATCTTTGGAGTGCGTGCGGCCTGACGCCGCTTTGAAATTTTGCGGAGCGAATGGATGCGGTGGTTGGAGATAAAAGGTGATAGAATGAGAAGCTGGCGATGCCTCCGACCACTCCGTGGTATTTCAAAGCGGCGTCGAGCCGCCGCAAAGATTGGCTCTGCCAATCAGGCGCTGCGTCAAATTACGACGTTAATATTTAAGTATAACACCTTTAAATCCCGGGAATTGTGTTCTGAGACCTAATTGTAGGCAAAAACTCCGACGAAGCCGGTTAAGTTCACAGTATAGGAATTTGTATTCTAAGTCTTTGTTATTGCGATAAAAGTGAATATTTAGTGAAATGATATTTCCTTGGAGGAGCGTGCGTTTGTAGTTCCGTTCCACGCAGTCGCGGGACGGAAGTTTCAGATGAGCTTCAGCGAATCAATAGCGGCATGCACTCGCTGAAGCGTCGTTAATACTTCCGTCTCGCGACTGCGAACAGCCATCAGACAATGACGGGTTTATTCATTATGTACAAACACAAACTCCGGCGCAGCCGGATAACTCCTCGATCTTAAGAAATCTGATGACTCTCACTGCAAAAATTTATAAATAATGCAGGTTAGCGTCAGCTGTCGTTGATAGCAAAAGCCAAACATCATAAACCACAAATGCTCGATTACTCTATTATTATTCCAGCCTATAATGAAGAAGCATGGCTGCCAAGTACGTTATCATGTCTGCATAATATTGTCGAAAATATTGCCGAATATTCCGGTGAAATAATAATCGTTGATAACAATTCGACTGACAACACCGCTGATATTGCCCGTAAATACAAGTCGATTGTCGTATTTGAGGCGCATCGACAGATTGCCAGGGCACGGAATGCCGGCGCGAATGTGAGTCAGGGACAATATTTAATTTTTATTGATGCAGAGACATTGATTACCCGAAGTCTCCTGTATGAAACATTGCATACCCTTGGATCAGGTCAACATTGTGGGGGAGGAGCATCAATGCAATTTGATAAAGCGTCAACAATATATCTTACAGCGGCGGTGCAACTATGGAGCGCCCTGTCAATACTTTTTAAATGGGCGGCAGGTTCCTATCTTTTTTGTCTGCGTGATGCTTTTTTTGATGTGGGTGGTTTTAATGAGGAATATTATGTCGCTGAAGAAGTTCATTTATCTCTGGCCCTAAAGAAATGGGGGAGGAAACATAAAAAGAAAATGAAAATTATTAATCAAAAAAAATCAAGAAGTCACAGGAAAAAAATGGAATGGTTTGCATTTAGAGATTTGTTGAGACAGGCGCTAACCTTAATCATCAACCCTCAGGCGACCAAGAATAAACAAGCCTGCTGGTTTTGGTATAAACGCCCGTAAAAAGAGCGGCTAAATTTATGGTATAAGAGCCTCTTGCAAAACTATGTCCGGCCGTATTTTGGCGCAAATTACGCATCTGCGGCCATCATGTGTAAAGCACGTAGGGAGAGTGCTATGCACATTTTCTCATGATGCCCACAGCTACGCAGCTTGCGCTCAAAATCCACCTCGAACATAGTTTTGCAAGAGGCTCTAAGAATTTGTATTTTAAGTCATTGTTATTGTCAAAAAAATACATAATCAATCAACCCATTATCTTGGAGGAGCGTGTGTTTGTAGCTCCCGTAGGCAGTCCCGCTTTGCGTGGATTAAGCACGTAAGCGCTGTTTGCTCCCGGGTTATCCTCAGACGCCACTCACGTGGTTAACTGCAAACCTCGCGGAGTCCGGGTTTTGCGTTAACTTGATTGTTCCATAAGCACTCGAATTATAAGTCGTTAATATTTGCAGATAAAAACTCCGGCGAAGCCGGTTAAGTTCAACATTTTATTTGAGTTTTGTTTTGCCCGGATCTGCAAGATGATTCAATCTATGCAATCATTTTGATTCTTCTCGGATATCTGTAAAATCAGATTCAAATTGAGTAAAGGTAAATAAATACCCATAATGTTATGATGCTCTATTGTGAGCGTCTTTGGAGTGCGCAGGGTTTCACTGCGCTTTGGTTTTTCACAGAGCGGCGGAATGCAGAACGGTGTACATGACGCTACAGTGGACATCAGGAAAACAGGGCTGCTGACCATCCGCCCAGCGCTCCGCGCTATTCCAAAGCGGTGTGAAACCCACCGCACTCCAAAGACGCTCACAATCGCGCCACGGCCTACCTGAAAACCATCGTGGTACGGAATTTATTTACTTTTCCGCAGTTCATTGACTCTTTAGCCTGATTAATTCATGCGATTCGTCGCGAGAACGCTTAATTCACTCATAATAAATTGATTAGAGAAATTTTCACGGCGAAAGCAAATTTTCATTCACTGAGATGTGTTGTGAGCTAATCGGCTTATTTGAGCAGAAATTAGGGCTCGCAGCAGAATACTGATGAATTATTCAGGTTAGCCCGGATTTACAGATATCTATTATAATTTGTCCCATGCCATTAAGTTACATTTTTATGGAGCGTCAGATTTGCTTCAAAAATCAAACGGCATGCCAAATTTCGATAGTTAGACCGTATTCGGAAAGGCAAATTGCTCAATTTTGGCCGTGCCATTTTGGCGCAATTTGTTGATTTTAATGTCGGTGAAACATGGGTCTGACATAATCGTTGCCGATTCGCCAGCTTTTCTGCGAGCAACTTGTCGTTAAGACCCAAAAATAATTATTTTTGAACGCAGTACTCCCGGTTGAAGCCCTTTGGTGTTTTTTTACTTCACTATTTTGTAGGGATCGTCCTAAGCCACTCGCCGCAGTTTTGCTTCAGCTTCTTTTTGACGGAGCTTACGAATATAGCCCATCCGACAAAATTATACGCAATGACTTTCTCAAGCAATTCAGCGCGAACTTCCTCAAGACCGCGTCGTCGAAAACGCTTCAGGCCAAACACATATTTAAGTACAAACATGAGCGATTCAACAGCTGAACGATTGCGACGAGCCTCAAGATAGGCTGGACTATCCCAATCTGACTCGGGCGTAATCCGTTTCCCTTTTGAGCCGCTTATACTCACAGTGGCTACCCCTCTTTCTTTTGCGTCCTCTAAATTTGACTTTGATGAATAACCGTCATCAACGCTCACTAAAGAAGGCGCCGCCTTGGTGTTCTCAATGGCTAAATCAAGTACAGGGATAAATTCTTTCGAGTCAGCGGCATTCCCTTTGGGAACCTTACAAACAGGGATAAAACCATTGCCGCTTCGACCGAGTTGTGGTTTATATCCTATTTTCGCGGGCCGAGGATCTTTCTTTATATAAGCTGCATCTTCATCTGAAATGCTCAAAACCTTCTCCGCAGAAGGAAGATGGACATCATTCATTACCCGATTCTCCGAGTAAAAAAGAACATGATATCCATCTGCAAGATCCTCGTCTATTTGCTTAAAAATGGCATCGAGCATTTCTCGACGACTTGGCTTCATATCGAGTTTTGCGCTCCGTTCTTTCATCTCTCCAAGTTCCCTTTTCAGATAACTCAGCGCTTTGTAGGCTGTCTTTAAAAATTTCCGATAGAACTTCTTTATCCTCTTTTTACTATTCGCTTTTCCGGCAATGGAATTGATCTTGAACAGCAGCGTTTGCAAAGACGAAATCCAGCTTGCCATTGACGGACCGCCATACTTCGAAAGTTTACCACCCAGACTAAACAGACGCTCAATAAGCTTGAGCAGAATACCCGCATCGGTCGGCCACTCTACGTTTCCTTCCACGGACGTACTGTCGAATGTCAGCTCCTTGAAATCGTCCAGGCCCTCACTGAGCACGGTGAATTTGTTCTCGTGTTTCATTAGACGCCGCATTTACATTCTCAACAATCGTTGTGATCCCGGGAAGAAGCAGATCACGTTTTTGCAAGTAGTCTAAAATTGTGACCGAATCCCGTAAGCGTTCAATTGATGATAAACTGCTTAAGGTATGGAAGTAGCCTCGCAGGACAAGAAAAATCAACACCAGTTCGGCTTCCATTCGCGGACGACCCATTTGTAAATAAAGGGATGGAGCTTCCGTTTGTTCCACTTCACTCAAAATTTCTGGAAGGGCCTCGAATTTTGATTCAAAATAGGCTTTATCTTTTTGCCGTAACTCTTTTTTCTTTATCGCTACTGCATCTTGATCCTTTCGAATGCTATCGAGAATTTCCGGATGTCTACGGCTCATTTCCAGAACCTCAGACAAGAGCTCTTTCAAGTTCGTATCCGGAACCGGCAAGAATAGGTTGCTGCTGCACACCGAGTCATTTGGAATTTGCTTGATCATTGTTGCCTCCATGGCAAATTAAATTAGATTTTAAATTATTGCAAGATAACACGTTACGCAATTTATTCAAGTCCAATTCCATGAAGAATATAGAAATTTCATACTCAAAATACCCTTTTCGAATGGGCTCTAGTTACAAATAAACGTTAATCCGTTTACAATAAATTACTTAATGTTTTTATTGAAATAGCCCTGCTTTCAGCGTGCCCTAATTCCTCTCAATACCCCTTAAAGACGTCACGTCAAGTCCAGCCTGTCCAAAATTTGGACAGGCTGTCCAGAATCTGAACAACCTGACTAATATTATGCCTGAATTGATGATGATTTTCTTTTTATACAGGTGATATACGCCTTTGCAACAGAAGTATTATGAGAAGGGCTAGTAAATAGATGGACACATTCTAGGACCTTCCCTATCGTTAAATTCACAAATAGATCGTAACTATCTGCAAAAATGCAGTTTTACAACCTTTCATGGTGTTGCTGGCACAAAATATTCTTCATCATAAACCGTTCAACGATTATTGATTTCTTTTGGCGGCATGGCGCATTTTTTGGAAAATTTTATCCGTGTTAATGATGTGTCTGTCTGGAAATAGCGATATCAGGTAAAATTAGCGGAGTAAAAGTAACCTGAACATTCTCGTATGGATAACAACAGATAATAATCTGCGTCGGCTGATTATAGAAGCGGCAATGTTGGGATATACGCTGATTAGGCACGTGGGGAAAAATAAATGTCCCATTTTACGCACATCCACTGAAACAGCAGCAAAATGAACACGGATAGGACCATAACTTTTTAGAACAGTTTTCCAGTAACATTAAACCTCAATAAAGGAGAATTAGAACCATGATCAATCCCAAAAATCAAGTTGCTTTTCAAAATACATGTTTTATCACAAATGAATTTGGATATAAATGGCTAATAATGTGCGTTCTTGCCAGTAGACATGTAGACATAATGATTAGTATTTTATCGATCGTGCACCGACAAATAGAGCTGAAACAAAATAGTAGAGGGATGCCGGTGCATGATCGATAAAATACTGTTGAACTAAGCCGAATGTTGGCATTGGCAGTAATCTTGATAATCGACTCTATGGGTATTGTATGGTTTTTTATCGGCAGAACAAGTAGTTTGATGGATGATTTTTTGGACGAACAGGAAAAACAATTGGTGTTTTATGAGTTTTTTGTTCATTTTTGATTAGATTTCAGCTTTTGATTTGATCGAATTCGCCAATTTTCCGGCACAAAGACAGACCGGTCCGCTGTCCTGTTCTGCTTAAAAAAAACAGGCTTGGATCTGAGGGAATTGGGTTTATTGTCAAGTAGGTTCACAGCTATGGTGGATGGGGTTTAACTAATTTTCTTAGTAAACCTCCGCCTCTGGCGGAGGACTCGTATAGGTTCGACCGGTCCGTGGCTTTTGATGTAATGTAAATCGAGTAAAGTTTTTCCTCCAAGAAAGCCCCGTTGGCCAAAATGGAGGAAGAACAGATGCATGACTGGAAGAGATTATCACATGTGAAATGGGAGTGCAAGTACCATGTGGTATTTGTGCCGAAATATCGTAAGAAGAAATTGTATGGTAAATTAAGAAGTCGTATGGGTGACATGTTGAGGGAACTATGTCGTCAGCGTGAAGTAGAATTACTGCAAGGGCACTTGATGCCAGACCATGTTCATATGTGTTTGAGTATCCCGCCTAAGTTTAGTGTTTCTAGTGTGATCGGTTTTGTGAAGGGAAAAAGTGCAGTCCGCATTCACCGGGAACTGTTAAATATCCGTCGTATGACAGGGCTGCATTTTTGGGCTCGCGGATACTGTGTGAGCACTGTTGGTATGAATGAGGAGGCAATAAGAGAATACATGAGGAATCAAGAAAAGTTAGATAACGATCAACCAAACTTAGAATTCTAATAACGGCAATACAGCCCCAGCGGGGCTTTTTCTACGTAACGTCCCCCTTCGAGGGGGAATCCTAATGCCTCCTGCTATGCAGGAGGTTGATTACTTAAGTAATTCGGGTTGTCTTGTTGATTCGGGTTGTAGCGTAGCTGCTTTGAATAGACAGGCCTGTTTACACTTTGGACAAAGGAAAATATCAATGCCGGTTAACCGAAGCATGATTTCCTGAACGGATTCACTCAATTGAAGGATTGATCCGTCAATGCCCAACTGATTTCTTATAGTCTTGAGAGCCTTTCCTTTTGATTTGTTCGACAAGAAGCCGAAGTATCGGATTTTCATAAATCCATCAGGCAATACATGAAGTAGGAAACGGCGAATGAATTCGTCGGCTGGAAGAGACATGGTTTCAGTTTGCTTGAGCTTTCTGTTTTTATAAGTGAAGACGATCTGTGCATTGTCAACGGATTGGATGCGATTATTGGAAATGGCGACCCGGTGAGTATCGCGGCCTAAATAGTCCAGAACTTGCCGGGGTCCGTCAAACGGACGTTTGGCGAACACGTTCCAATTCTTATCTGCGGCGCTTCGAATAAGGGTGTTAAAGGCATCCGGTTCCCGGTAGCGGGCAGTTTTCCCGTGGAACTCAATCTTGTTATTCCGATAAGCAAGGCGCAACTTATTCAGGTACCGTATCTTGAAGAGTTTGGCCATGGAATCGTTTCTGAAGAGATAATCTTCCCGAATTGGTTTGAAATGTTCTTGACAGTCAATAATTCCAGCCGGTACCAGAACGTGCAGGTGGAAATGGTCCATGAGCGTTTGTGACCAGCTATGAAGCGCCGCGATAAATCCGAGTTGTCCGTTGACGCGCCATTGAGGATCGACAGCAAGAATTTTGAGGGTGTGGTTAACCGCATGAAAGAGCATGTCAAGCATCCGCGATTTGTTGCAGAGAATAAGCGGATTCAATTCATGTGCGATGGTGAATGCCAGGTGGCAGTAACTAACCGGCAGCAATTCGGCTCGACGATCATTCAGCCATTTCTCTTTGACCATGTTTCGGCACTTGGGGCAGTGGCGATCTCGACACGAATTGTAGGCATTGTGCTCGTATCCACAGCGACAGCATCGGTATAGATGACCGCCGAGAGCAGATGTACGGCATTGCTCAATATGGCGCATGACATTTAAGTGCTCAGGCGGCAGAGGATGAATTTTTCGATACTGTTCACCGTAGAGCCGA
>WLWD01005942.1_pt1 | contig 28491 bp, 12 predicted proteins | sample 6712731 | NCBI WGS metagenome assembly WLWD01 (sample SAMN12718690, study PRJNA576275) | sponge metagenome | isolation source: marine sponge | host: Mycale hentscheli | place: New Zealand: South Island, Marlborough, Capsize Point | collected 2014-11-01
AATAAGTGCCAGACAATGATAATGATGAACTGTGGCAAGTACTGCTAAGGCTTCTAAATCTAGGATTGAATAATTCTTCTCCCTTGGAAGCAGTTGTCTACTGTAAAAGCTGCAGGGTTGCCAAGATGAATCTTTGTATATACACAATGTACCACCTATGCCTGATGTAGAGGCATCAGTGAAAATGCTAAAAGAATCAGTAATGTTAGGGATGATGAGAGCAGCATGATTTACTATACCAGATATGACCTTATCAAAAGCAGATTGATATTCTTCTGTGATCGTGATCTTAGTATGATTATCTTTTGGCATATGAGAATTTAGAATGGTTGTGAGGTTTGCCAGTTGAGGAACAAACTTAGAATAAAATGTTACTAGACCTAAGAAAGACTTAAGTGAAGTTCTTGTTGTAGGAATTTTATACTGAGAAAATTGGGTAATTCTAGCTTGAGGGATTGAGATCTTGCCTTCTCCTACATGAAAACCCAAGAAATCAAAAGTTGAGAAACACCATGAGCATTTGCTCTTCTTTACTGTAAGATTTGCTGAAGAAAGTCTCAACAAGACTGAAGCTACATGATGAATGTGTTCTTCAAAACCTGAAGAGTATATGACAATATCATCTATATATGGAAGAGAATAATGATCCAAGCCTCTTAGAACCTGCTGCATTAGCAACTGAAAGGTACCAGGTGCATTAGTTAGGCCAAAGGGCATAACCTTATACTGGAATTTCCCTTGAAGACAGTGGAAGGCTGTATATTGTTTAGACGTGTGTTCCATGGGCACCTGATGGAAGCCTTTCTGCAAATCAATCTTTGAAAAAACTGTTGCACTACCAAGTTTTGAGATGATGTCTTCCACAGATGGCATAGTAAATGGTTCTCTTACAGTTATGGCATTGAGCTTCTTAAAGTCTATCACAATCCTTATCCCTCCATCCTTCTTTGCAACTGGCATGGGGGAACTACTATACTTTGATGTTGAGGGCTCAATGATGTCAAGATCCAATAGATTGTCAATTTCTTGTCTGAATGCTTCCTGATGGGCAATGGGAATTGAACATGTTGGGGACCAAACTGGTGTGATGCAGGTGAGAGTAATAGAGTGAGAAGTTAAGGTGGTGAGACCAGGTTTGTCAGTAAAAACAGAGGGAAATTGATCCAAAACATGTGAGAGTTGATTCTGTTGAGATTCAGTGAGAGGTATAGACTTTGCAACATTGTGTTTACAGGTGACAAGATCAGTATCATTCTCATCAGGTATCATGAGTGCTCTGTTTACAGGATGAGACTTCTTTAGTTGAGAAATGTGTACAACCTTTGGCTTGGCTCTGACTGAGCCTTGTGGTTTAATGCTGCAATTCAGTGGTGGAATGCATTCATGCACAACAAAGGGACCATCCCATGAAGCTTCCAAGCAACCATTTAGTCCAGGAATTCTTCTAAAGACAATATCACCAACCCTGAAGGTTGCAACTAGAGCAGATTCTCTATCAATTCTAGATTGGCAATGTTTACTGGCTAATGAACTCTTGACATGTTGCAATTGAAGTGAAATGATCTTATCCATATCCTCAATGAACTGAGGAAGGTTGAGGTTAGACGAAGTGTTGGTAGACCAAATAGATTTTAGTGTTGACAATATGTGAGGTGATGGTTTAAGGAACAGAATTTCTTGTGGGGTGAACCCATGTCTAGATTGAGGCATGTTCCTACAAAAGTAGAGCACTAAGCCAATGGCATCTGGCCAGTCAAGTTTATTACTGATACATTTAGAGAGCATAACTTTAAGGGTACCATGGAAACGTTCAAGTTTCCCATTACTCTGTTGTCTGTAAGGAGCCGTTTTCATCCTTTGAATGCCAAACTTGTTATACAGGTGAGAAACAGTGGTAGAAAGAAAGTTGGTACCTTGGTCAGACAAAATAACCAATGGAGTGCCCAGTATGGCAATGATAGAGAGTAATGACTTAGCAGTTGAAGCTGCAGTATAGTTAGGTAGTGGTATGGCAAAAGGGTAGGCACTAGCTAGTTCCATGGCTGTGAAGATATATCTCATCTTGTGTCTAGAGAGAGGCAAAGGGCCAACTATATCAATGGCTAGCTTTTCATTTCTGTTAGTAATGAGTTCTGGTTTTAGCATGGGAACTTTGTGACCTCCAGATTTGGTGTGAGCTGCACATTTGCTGCAAGATTGTATATGAGTTCTCAAGTCTTGTAAGAGGTTGGGCCATGTGAAATGCTTGTTAAGCATCATTCTGGTTGTGTTGATACCACAATGACCTAAGCCTTCGTGTGCTGCCTTAAGGACTTTCTGTCTCAACTGCTGAGGTACAACCAATGCTTGAGAGATAGTATTTTGGGTAGAAGTGAGGCACATCAGTAAATCATTGACAACAAAGAAATTCTTCTGCTTGTGTTTGGCTAAATCCCATAAAGGTTTCAGTGATTCATCTTCCTTTTGTAATTTCATAAAAGCATCTTTAGTAATACCATCAAAGGACAATGAAGGGAAAGTCAAGGGTGGAGCTACTAATTTATTGGCTGATGAGGAGTGAGCAATGGCATCACCAGTGTCATGTGGTGTGTCAGAAGGCAAGGAAGTGTCAATATCATCAGTTTCATTGACAAGATCAGTATCATGCGATGTGCCTGGTACAATGGAATCCCATGAGGTTGGGTTTGCACCTTCAGTACTTTGCAGGGTTTCTGCAACTGTGGTTGCCAAGGTGGATTTTTGGTCCATAGCTCTAGTCACTGTCAGAACAGGTTGAGGTTTTGACTTAAAAGATTCAATCAATTTGATAAGGGTTTCTTTACCAAAATCAGAGCCAATAAGAACAGAATTCTTGGGAAGTCTATCATCAACTGCAAGGTGAGCAATGCCAGCAATAACTGGTAAATCAATAGCCATTCTATAAACAGGAACTTCTTTGCTAACTTGAGAAATGCCATGAACATTAACTCTGCAAATGAATTTGAGATCTAGGGTGACAAAATCTTGTGAGACCAATGAAACTTTAGCTCCAGAGTCTATGATAACAGGTGTTACAATGTTGTTGATAGTTCCTTGAGTAATGATCTCTTCTTCCGAATGACAATTGATGGGTGTGTCAGAGTCATCAGAATGACAATTTATGGGAGTGTCAGATGAGTTATTGAGTGAAACCAGTCTAGTAGGATGACTTCTAGTTCTAGGGATAGGAGTGGGTCTAAAAGGTGTTTGTTGCCTTGGTTGTTGCTGTTGTTGCAGCTGTTGCTGCTGTTGGTGCTGCTGAAATGATGGGCAGTTGTTGGCAAAATGGCCCATTTGATTGCACTTATAGCAAATGACAGAACTAGTGTCTCTGTTATCAGATGATGTTTGATGGTTGCTATATGGCTGATTTGATTGTTGATGAGGTTGGGAATAATGATTCTGCTGTTGATAAGGTTGAAAATAATGGTTTTGTTGATGGTAATTTCTATGTTGTGATTGATGCTGATCTTGATGATGTTGAGGTGAACTGTGAGAATTACTTTGTCTGAAATGATTATTGCCAAACCTTGGGTATCTGGGATGATGATTTTGATAATGAGTGACATGAGAATGTTGTTGACTGTTACCCCGATACCGGGGTTCATGATAATGGGTATTCAGTCTATTGCCATAATGATGGGTAGGTCTTGATCTGAGACTGCTAATGTTAGAGTGAGAGAGAGTAGCACTGCATTCAGAAATAAGGCTGTTAGTGTTATCATAGCAATTGTTCATAATAGATTGTCTTGCATCTGCAGGCATACCAGCCAGTACAGCAACAATTGCAGTCATTTCAGCACAATATGCATACACATCATGAATGGTTTCTATGGATAATGGAATTTCCCTGTAAATGACCTCAAATTTGTGTTTCCACAGTGTAGTGAAACAGTCACTACATTATTAGAACTTCAACTATTACACTGTGTTATATTATTATTATTTCTAATTAGGTTTACCTGTTTCTCCCTGGTGTCAAGAAACAGCCATCAATAACTATTATCATTATTTCACTTATTCATTCACTTATTCATTCACCTGGTGTAGTTATCATTTTCTTTCATATTTCGTCGATGTTCGTCAATCGTCGATGTTCGTCGATGTTCGTGTTTCCAAGTTATATTTTGTTTATTTATCTTCGTTCTTTCAGTTGTTGTATTTCCTGCCTAGTTTAAAGATTAAACTCTTTATACACCTTAAGAGTTAACCCTCCAGGTGATTGGGCAGCCCCAGCAACTCTGGTGGCAGCCTACTCGCAAGTATATTCAGTTAACCCTGAAAAGCTTGGATCCTGTGGCCTTCAGTTAACCCTGACTGACCCGGCTTCCTCACACTTGGTGGCAGCGGTGGGATAGATTCTCGGGCGACTCTACTGGTACACCTGTTGATTCGACTTGATCTGAGCACATCTATCCCGAGAAAACGCCATCGCTATCGTCCTACGCCTACTACTCGCTCGGTGACCCGTTTCCTCCCTATTTATCGCTCTTCTCTGCTGACTACTTTGGTCCTGTTGTTTGAATTCATCTCATTGTGATAAGTTATTGTGTTTGTATTATTTTACCTATCTTTACAAAACTAATATTCGTTTTCAGCTCATCTGTTAATGACACTGTTGTAGCTTTACTTCAATTTTTTTTGTCAACCATTGTTTGTGTCATTTTTTTCCCTTTGGCAGCCTACTTGCAAGTATTCAGTTAATCCTGAAAAGCTTGGATCCTGTGGCCTTCAGTTAACCCTGACTGACCCGGCTTCCTCACACTCTACTATAGAAAGTTTGTCCCCTTCTTTGCTGATTTATGTGTTAGTTTGAATCACGCTCTGACTATTACCGAACCTGACATTATTGTGTGGTCAACGACTATGACAGAGTCATTTCATTCTATCATTTCTAATATCTGTCAACAAACTATTTTAACTATTCCTAATAAAGATGATAAATTTGTTGTGTCTTGTGATGCCTCCTCCTGTGGAGTTGGATCTGTGTTATCTGTAGTTCGAGAAGACGGAGAATCACCTGTCGCATTCAACTACTACGACTTCAATATTGTCTACCGCCCCGGTCAGGACAATCATGTTCCAGACGCTTTGTCGCGCCAAGGCTGGGACCCCTGAATTTCTTTAAAGGGGGGGAGATGTAGTGAAACAGTCACTACATTATTAGAACTTCAACTATTACACTGTGTTATATTATTATTATTTCTAATTAGGTTTACCTGTTTCTCCCTGGTGTCAAGAAACAGCCATCAATAACTATTATCATTGGCGAGCGAGCGTAGCGAGCGAGACACTTACAGGGGTAACACAATCGAAAATCGGGGATGTTTGTTTATTGGCGAGCGAGCGTAGCGAGCGAGACACTTACAGGGGTAAAAATCAAAAAATCGGGGATGTTTGTTTATTTATTTATATATATGGACGTACGTATGTCATTTTGTACTTTGACCCTCCGTATTTTTGTGTTCGCTCCGCATTCGACCCCGTCCCAAACTTCACTAAACAGAATCCTCCGGTTTAGCGACCATTACCCATATCACCTTAGAAATTGAATTGTTTACGGCTTTGAATTGTTTTGCGGGTGCAGTTAAACTCAAAATCTTATGGGAGCTCCATTTCTATTCGAGTTAGTGGCGGTGGTAAGTTAATGCGCTATTTGTCACAGTTATAAGCCCTACTCAAACAGTATTTACATAAAAATGCGTTGTCCACTAGACGAACCACGAAGGTAAGTCTTGCGTAGGTATGTTCAGTTGTGTGAAAGTATTGTGGCGTTACAACTACTATTAAGAATATCACAAAGAAAATTTTAAATAACGTGATTTGATTTTGTTGCTTCTTTTTCAATTCAAACTGTTTACTATGACATTGAAACCCCTTTACCTCACACGTAATTTAAAAACTCGACTTTATTTTAATAGCTTGATTGTTGTTAAAATCAAATTTAACAATAGTGTAGTTTAAGGCTCGCTCGCCATTTGTGCTCAAGCACACCACTAGTTTATTTATATTATGTTTGGACGTATGTATGTCATTTTGGGACGGGGTCGAACGCGGAGCGAACACAAAAATACGGAGGGTCAGTGTTCGCTCCGCGTTCGACCCCGTCCCAAACTTCACCAAACAGAATCCTCCAGTTTAGCGACCATTACCCGTATCACCTTAGAAATTGAATTGTATACCGCTTTGAATTCTTTTGCGGGTGCAGTTAAAACGCAAAAACTTATGGGAGCTCCATTTTATTCGAGTTAGTTGCTATTTGTCACAGTTATAAGCCCTACTCAACAGCATTAACTTGTAAATTCATTGTCCACTAGACGAACCACGAAGGTAAGTCATGCGTAGGTATGTTCAGTTGTGTGAAAGTATTGTGCGCTACAATTACTATTAAGAATGTCACAAAGAAAAACTTTAAATAACGTGACTTGATTTTGTTGCTTCTTTTTCAATTCAAACAGTTGCGGTGGTTACTATGGCATTGAAGCCACTTTACCGCATACGTAATTTAAAAACTAGACTTTATTTTAGTAGCTTGAGTGTTAGTTGTTAAAATCAATCATTTAACAATAGTGTAGTTTAAGGCTCGCTCGCCATTTGTGCTCAAGCACACCACTAGTTATTTCACTTATTCATTCACTTATTCATTCACCTGTTGTAGTTATCATTTTCTTTCATATTTCGTCGATGTTCGTCAATCGTCGATGTTCGTCGATGTTCGTGTTTCCAAGTTATATTTTGTTTATTTATCTTCGTTCTTTCAGTTGTTGTATTTCCTGCCTAGTTTAAAGATTCAACTCTTTATACACCTTAAGAGTTAACCCTCCAGGTGATTGGGCAGCCCCAGCAACTCTGGTGGCAGCCTACTCGCAAGTATATTCAGTTAACCCTGAAAAGCTTGGATCCTGTGGCCTTCAGTTAACCCTGACTGACCCGGCTTCCTCACACTTGGCGGCAGCGGTGAACTAGATTCTCGGGCGACTCTACTGGTACACCTGTTGATTCGACTTGATCTGAGCACATCTATCCCGAGAAAACGCCATCGCTATCGTCCTACGCCTACTACTCGCTCGGTGACCCGTTTCCTCCCTTAAAGCTACAACAGTGTCATTAACAGATGAGCTGAAAACGAATATTAGTTTTGTAAAGATAGGTAAAATAATACAAACACAATAACTTATCACAATGAGATGAATTCAAACAACAGGACCAAAGTAGTCAGCAGAGAAGAGCGATAAATAGGGAGGAAACGGGTCACCGAGCGAGTAGTAGGCGTAGGACGATAGCGATGGCGTTTTCTCGGGATAGATGTGCTCAGATCAAGTCGAATCAACAGGTGTACCAGTAGAGTCGCCCGAGAATCTAGTTCACCGCTGCCGCCAAGTGTGAGGAAGCCGGGTCAGTCAGGGTTAACTGAAGGCCACAGGATCCAAGCTTTTCAGGGTTAACTGAATATACTTGCGAGTAGGCTGCCACCAGAGTTGCTGGGGCTGCCCAATCACCTGGAGGGTTAACTCTTAAGGTGTATAAAGAGTTTAATCTTTAAACTAGGCAGGAAATACAACAACTGAAAGAACGAAGATAAATAAACAAAATATAACTTGGAAACACGAACATCGACGAACATCGACGATTGACGAACATCGACGAAATATGAAAGAAAATGATAACTACAACAGGTGAATGAATAAGTGAATGAATAAGTGAAATAATGATAATAGTTATTGATGGCTGTTTCGTGACACCAGGGAGAAACAGGTAAACCTAATTAGAAATAATAATAATATAACACAGTGTAATAGTTGAAGTTCTAATAATGTAGTGACTGTTTCACTACACACAGATTGAAAAATTGCATTAAGGATTTTGAGCCATCAGGTCTAAACTTCAATGGAAACGACAAGAGACAATCAGTGAAAGAATAACCTCCAGTGTGAAGCAAAATAGTTTTCATGGAAGCAAAAGTAGTTTCTGTATTGATATTATTGTAATAAGCTTTGCTGAAGGCACCTGTCAGCAATGGTGGAAGGTACAGGTTCCAATCATTAGGATGAATATTAAAGGTATTCATATTATGTTCAAACCTTTGTAAAAAGTCAAAGATGTCATCATCTGCTGTCATGCTACCAATAGAGTTAAGTACAGTTTGGTTCAGCTTCTTGTCAGATTGATGTGAAGAGTCTGATGGGGGTGAGGATGAATGAGATCTGTTAATATGGGTATCAAATTTGCTGTTTAAAATGCCAATGGCTTTGCTCTGGTCAGACATCATTTTCTGGAACAACAAAAGTTGTGGGTCTATGCTCATTGATTTAGCTTTGTCAATTAATTCTTGTGCCTCTGATGTGTCAGAAAATGTGGCTGATGCTGATGCGTCATGAGGGGTTGCTGATTGAGGTTTGGATTTAGGTTGTGGACCTTGATAAAAAATGGTAAAATCATCATGTGAAATGGGCGGATCACAACTGATAGTGGAATCTGATGTATCTGAAGCATTAGATGGGGGTGGTTGAGAGTTGGGTAATGAGGTTGGGGTGGTTACAGTGGGTGAAACTCTGGGTGCTAAACTTTTAAATGATTTACCCTTTTTCCCTCTGCCCGTCATGATGTAGGGTAATGAGAAACAATTATAACCAGTGCTAGACCAAAATAGATAGGAATCACAAAACAGACTGAATATAACTTGCTTGTTTGTTGCAGCTGAAACGAGAGAGAATAAGATGTCCTTCTTTGAAGGTTTGATACGACTGGAACAATGAGAGTTTCTACAAAATGAGTTCAGTATACTTCCTTGTAGAAATGTAGTAGTGAGTTTCTTCCAATCCAAGGTTTCAAACTTGTGAATGGAGAAGCAGTAGATAGGGGTCTTCCTTCTTTATGAAGTTGAAGAGTCAGGGAAAGTGTCTTCCTTCTTGTGAAGTTTGAAGAGGTAGAAATCTTCCTTCTTGGTGAACGGGACCACAGGTATGCAACCGGGCGATCACAAACCCGCAGACCCGAACAGAGTAGTTTGGCGAAGGACCAGGATGCTAACTTATCTGGGCGCAATCTAAAGACTAACTCAACCGCTGGCCGGGTAGCTTGCAGTCTCGTAAGTCAGACTAAAAGAGCGCACGCCTGGAAGATGTCTTATCCAGTTAGACAGAGGAAAGCAACATTATATTAAAGTTAAGAATTACAGAAATAATAAGGGACTAAAGCTAGGGTGAGGTGGTTACAGGTAAGGTATGAATATGATTAAGTTCATTATGTGGAAAGGGGTGATACGCGGGAAATGGACAATATATGATTAAGTGTTCTGAGACTTGTCTGGAGCTCTTCTTGGGAATCCCAGACATACTCCCGGGGGCGAGCAGGAAAGGGTGGTGTAGATCGGACGATCTGGTACGTGGTATGGTTGGCTTGCATGGTGTAGAGTGGCTATTCTTCTTGCTGAATTGGTTCAGCGTTGGTGGACGTCGAGGGGTTTTCTAAGTCCTCGTCGGTGAGGGCTAGGATGAGTTTCACAACTGGACGTCGGTAGGTTCGACCACGACATACGATATCAACAACTCGGTTAATACCATCGTCACCTGGATGTACATGGGTGACTCTCGCGATTGGCCAGTCCTGGACCCCCAGGGCTTCGTCCTTGACAAATACAAGATCTCCCGGCTTGAGCTGACGGGAGGGGTGAAGCCACTTGGTTCGGTGAGCCACCGAGCTTAAGTACGAGGAGGTCCAATTTCTCCATAGGTCCGCTTTTAGTCGGTTGACCAAGTTCCACCTACGGAGATGAGTTGTGGGGCTAGTCGAGGGCGTCCTGGCTGGTAATGCCAGGAGTGGGCGTCCAACTAGGAAATGTCCGGCTGTAAGGTAGGTTGATTCTTCGGCCTCATCCTTGTGGATTGGTGCCAGGGGACGGGAATTCATCATTGCCTCTGCGGCTGTAAGGATCGTGTAAAGCTCGTCCCACCTCAGGCGCTGGACCTTGGTGGTCTTCCTGAGGTGGATCTTCATCGACTTGACGGCTGCTTCCCAGAGCCCCCCGAAGTGTGGAGCTCTGGGTGGGATCATCTTCCACTCAATTGCGTGTTGGCTGGAGAAGTGTTGAATCGCTTCCTTGGTTGACCTTGATCCGGTGAGCCTTTGTAGCTCCCGGATGTCCTCCCGGGCTCCGATGAAGTTCGAGCCATTGTCCGAATATATTACAGACGGGGCTCCCCTGCGGGAGACAAACCTTTCTAGTGTGGCCAAGAAGTCTTTCGTGGACAAGGAGGCTGCAAGGTCGAGGTGCACGGCCTTGGTAACCATGCATACGAACACCACGGCATAGGTTTTTATGTAGGACGGCTTTCTCGTGTGACCAACGCGTAGCATGAATGGTCCGGCGAAGTCCACGCCTGTGTGGGCAAAGGGTGGAGCGGGGGTGGTGCGGACCTAGGGAAGGAGTCCCATGGTGTGTGCCAGAGGCTTGGCATATGCTTTCTGGCAGATGATACACGACCTGGAAATACGTTTAAGGCAAGAGCGGAGAGAAGGAATGAGGAAGGAGTGAGACACAATAGAATGCATGGCAGAGACGCCAGCATGTGAATATGCAATGTGGAGGGAACGGAGAAGGAGTTGGGTGAGTTCAGAGCTCTTGGGTAGGACCGTCAGAGCTGTGGGGGAGGATGGAGACTGTGGATCTCGGATCCTGGTGAGTGCAAGTAGGTGTCCGTGTTCAGAAAGTGACAGGTGGAACTTGTGGAGCTGGTGGGATTTGGGTAGGGACACAGAGTTCCGTACGGCTGGAAACACGTCATGATAGGCTTCAGACTGCGCCAGACGATACACTACTGCTTTGGCTTTGACGATTTCCTCGTATGAGAGGGGGCCTACAATTCGGGAGTCCTTGCAGGCTTTGCAGTTGTGTAGGAATCTGTAGACAAGGGCACAGACACGTACAAGGTGGAAGAAATCGGAGAATCGCTTCCAAAGGTCCTCGATGAAGGAAAGGACGGTTGGGGATGGGGTGGATGGTAGTCGGATTGTTGCGACCAGAGCTGGGACAACGGGTTTGGACAGCTTGGTAACTGGCCACTGGCTTGGATGCAAGGAGAGCCATGGAGGACCTGACCACCAGAGTGCTGACATGGCCAGGTCCGGAGCACGGACTCCCCTGCTAGCCAGATCAGCTGGGTTGGACGAGGTAGGAACATGTCTCCATGTGACGTCTGGGAGAAGTTCCTGGATGGCATGGACTCGATTGGCTACAAAGCGATCGAGTTGAGGTGGAGCCTTGGGAAGCCAATGGAGGACAATTTCGCTGTCCGTCCAGGCATGGATACGACAGCAAGGGACGTCTAGGACTGCGGCTGTGTGCCGCACCATCTTGGCCAACAAATGTGCCCCGAGAAGCTCGGCCTTTGGGATCGTCACCGGCTTCACTGGTAACACTCTGGCCTTGGCAGTAAGGAGAGTGACGGAGGCAGTTCCATCCTGAGTAGGATTTCTCAAGTAGATGGATGCTCCATACGCGCACGACGAGGCGTCACAAAATCCGTGGAGTTCGACCTCGTGAAGGGCGTTCGGACAGGAAAGTTGTCGAGGGATGGAGTGGCTGTTGAGGGAAGGAAGATCAGCAACCCAGGTGGACCATGACTCGGACAAGTCATCAGGGATAGGAGAGTCCCAGGGTAGTGACCTTTTCCATGTTTCCTGCAAGAGAATTCTCGCAGGCAAAATAGCTGGTGAGAACAGACCCAAAACATCAAACACACCTGCTGTGGCTGATGCAATCTGTCGTTTGGTGACATCTTTGGTAGATGGAGGGATCGGTGGGATGGAGACGTGGAGGGTGTCTTGGGCGACATTCCAATGGACACCTAAGGCTTTGGGAGCCATGGAGGGTGTCGGAATTAGGAGGGACGAGGAGTCGTCATGGAGAGAGTCAGGAATGGTGGAGAGAAGTTCGGATGAATTGCTGCGCCACTTCCTCAATATCATTCCTGCTTTGGAGAGGAGATCGGACAACTCGCGTTGGAGAGAACTGGCTGCGACAACAGATTCAGCTCCGGCTAGGAAGTCGTCGACATAAAAATTGTGAGTGATGGCATTAGCAGCAGAAGGATGGGAGGAAGCATGGAGAGAGGCGAGGGTGTGCAGGACCTGAGTGGCAAGGAATGGAGAGCTCTTTACCCCAAAGGTAAGTCTGTCCATACGGCAGTCAACGATCTTGTTGGCTGCATCTCTCATCACGAACCGATGAAAGTCTTTCTCGCTGGGGTTCAGGAGGATTTCTCTGAACATTTTCGAAATGTCAGCAGACATGGCAATGGGGAATTTCCTGAATCGAAGGAGAATGTCCGTGAGGGGAGGGTAGAGGTTAGGTCCGGGTAGTAGGGTATCGTTGAGGGAGAAGGTGGAAGTGGTCCTGGCTGAGGCGTCAAAGACGGCACGCACTTTGGTAGTACTGGAACTGTCCTTGAACACTCCATGCACAGGGAGATAGAAGTGGTTGTCCAGTGGACGGAGTTGATGGTTAGGGATAACGTGGGCATGTCCGAGATCAACGTATTCTCGTACGGCTGTTTGGAAGGCTTCGAGTTTCCCCTTTCTGGTAAGGCTCTTCTCGTTCTGGAGAAGTCTGGATACTGCTTGACGACGAGATTCACCAAGCTGTGGAGGATCTGCAGTTCTTGGGAGGGAAACAGAGAACCTACCATTGCGTAAGGAGTAGGACTGGTGGAAGTCGTCGATCACTCGCTGATCTTCGGGAGACAACTCTGGTGACTCGGGTACCTTCTCAAGTTCCCACAGTTTGGTCAGGTCGTCCTGTAGGTCCGTGGGGGGAATAGTGGCGACCAGGGCGAGAGGGGATTCGGAGGATTGGAGTTGACCACTGAGGCAGAGTCCTAGCTGTGTGGGAAGCGCGGACAAACCCTGCACCTGGAATGCAGGTCCAGTGATCATCTGGAGACAATCGTGAACACCTAGTAGGATGTCCACACTACCGCCCAGCTTTGGATCGGCGAGACGATAGGTCCTGAAGGTAGGAAGGGTCAAGATCTCCGACGAGTTGGAGGGAACCTGCAGTTTGGGTAACTCAGGAACAATGGCAAATCTGATGGGTTGTGAAATATACTGACCGTCACTTGACATAATGGAAGTTGTGACAGCAAACTTACACTGCCCCTCACCTGTGGTGCCCGTGACTTGTAAAGGTTGGAAGGTCCTCTTCAAGCGCAGGGCAGATGTGGCAGCTTCAGTCATGAAGGAGATGGCTGCACCCGTGTCCAGAATGGCTCTGGCATGGTAAATGTTCCCATCATGTCGAAGGTTGACTAGAGCTGTCAGTAGGGATCTTGACGATGGAGCGTTGGTTGCGGCAGTCATAGAGGCGACTGGAATGACGTCTGTGGTTGTAGACGGAGGGGTTGGGGCGGAAGACGGAGTGGATTCTCGATGGAGCAGGGTGTGGTGTCTTCCGTTGCACGTTTTACATGAGAATCGTCCTGGACAGGAACGATAACCATGTGCGGAGGAGAAGCAATTCATGCAGAGCTTGTGCTTTTTCACTAACTCTGCACGTGCGTCGACACTAAGGCTTCTGAAGCTCTCGCATCGCACCAGACCATGTTGTTGACCACAAGCATGGCAAGTCATGAGAAGCTTCTTACTGGGAGAATGGTGGTGTTCCGATCACGGGTGAGACGGTTTGGAATGATGAGCGCTGGAGGGAGTTGGAGACGGATGTAAGTGAAGGTTGGATGAGCTCGGCGTCGGGTGACGATTGGAAGAACCTGGGAATTTGGTCATCCACTTCTTCACAAAGGCATTGACATCTTCCATCTGTGGAACTTTGTCGCTGTCCGCAGTCCTCAACCACTCGTCCCTGCAACTGTCGTTCATACGGCTGACAGCAAGGATAGCAAGGAAGGTCGAGAGACTGCCATCTGTCGATGAGCAGAACCTTTTCCACGGCAGGCAAAAGTTGTCGTGGAAGGATGAGAGGGACTGGTGATCGAATTCCAGCTTGGGTGAGGACAGAATCTTCTGTACTATGATGGGTCCAACTACAGCCGGGGAGCCGTAGATGGTCTTGAGTTCACCCAACATTTCTTCCAGGGAGGTCGAGGTTGAAGGGAGATTGTCAAGGATCCTCCTAGCCCGGTCGGGCTTAACTGCGTTGCGGAGGAGGCCGCGGAGTTCCATTGGTGAAAACCCCTTGGCTCGGGTTCTGGCGGTTGACAGAAACAGGGTTTCGAATTGCTCCCAATTCTCAGGAGATCCATCAAAGGACGGTAGATCGATCCTGAGTGTGGCGTGGGAGTGGGTTGGTTCGGCGGGTGGAGACGATGGCGTTGTTGTTGGTGTAGTCGAAGGAGCCTCGGACAAGGCACGCTCGACTTCTAGGTTGAGGTTGGTGACGGCTTCTCGGAGAGCTTTCACGATGGTGGAGATGTCCTCATCGTCTTGGTGGTCTCGACATTGGCGACCGAGTTCTCGAACGCTCGCTCTGAAATCTGTGAAAGCTTTCAGGAAATGGGGTTTTCCTGGCTCCTTCATCGCGTGCAGGGCTTCGAGATCGGCGTGGAGGTCCATACCTGTGCTCCATAGTTCTTTCTTGGCATGGAGTGCACTCAAGGTTTCAAGTACTTCTGTATGGACAGCCTCATGCTTATCGCGTTCTGCATGCTCGGCTTGTAAGAGGTCTTCGTCGGTGGAAGCTAAGTCTTCCATCTGGTCTTGCAATGACTCATGGGCTTCGATCTCTTTGTCGAGGTTCTTCTTCAGACGTGTCAAGTCTGAGAGACGAATGTCGGTATATCGTTTTTCAGATATCTCGGTGATGGTGTGTTGGATGCGGGTGACTTGTCCGCGTCTGTGAGCTCTCTTGCGTCGGAGGCGATCGTACTGCGTGCTGGATTCTTCATCCATGGTAAACAGTGGTGAAGAGGGTCGAAATTCGAAATGGGATGTCTACGGGTGTAGATTGGTAAGGTGTCAAACTTGGGTTGACGGCGGGTGTCGATCGGAAAGGTCGTGGAGAAGACGGAAGTCTTGGTGACCTTGTGGCTAATGGAGGATCTACTGGCGATAGGTAGAAAGTCGGTTGACGTTCTGTTGGGGCGACAGTAGGTTGGAGGTGGCTGATCCGGCTCGAAGGACCATGTGAACGGGACCACAGGTATGCAACCGGGCGATCACAAACCCGCAGACCCGAACAGAGTAGTTTGGCGAAGGACCAGGATGCTAACTTATCTGGGCGCAATCTAAAGACTAACTCAACCGCTGGCCGGGTAGCTTGCAGTCTCGTAAGTCAGACTAAAAGAGCGCACGCCTGGAAGATGTCTTATCCAGTTAGACAGAGGAAAGCAACATTATATTAAAGTTAAGAATTACAGAAATAATAAGGGACTAAAGCTAGGGTGAGGTGGTTACAGGTAAGGTATGAATATGATTAAGTTCATTATGTGGAAAGGGGTGATACGCGGGAAATGGACAATATATGATTAAGTGTTCTGAGACTTGTCTGGAGCTCTTCTTGGGAATCCCAGACACTTGGAGAAATTGAAGATAGGAATGAGACAAAGTCAAGGTAAGGAAAGTAGCTTGTGATGGTGTGAGTCGCTGAATCCACTACTCAAATTCTGATAAGAACTCGAGCACCGTCTGCCACCATGTGTGGTAAAATGCAACTCTAGATTGAGAAGGCTGCCACCAGTTCTTGCTGTTCAAATGCTTAAGTATCCTAAGCTGATTAAAGCTTTACACAGAACCTCCCGTACAATGGCTAAATTGAATAAGAAGTTAAATGTAATTCGGACAATTCTTCAGCATGAGAGAAAACAAGACAAAAGAACAGATGCAAGAGTTTTCCTTTTATAGAACAGGGTCCTGCACAAGCTTAATGGGATGACAAATAAGTGTGTGCTGTGCTAATGGGTTCAGAACATACATTAATGGAATAGTGCTACTGAATAGAACATTTATTAATGGAATAGTTTTAATGAGTTCAGATGTTCTGATAAGTAACGATTATTAGGAAATAAGTGTTCAGTGCTGTGGTGCTGTTATGTGGGGGTACTCCACCACAATTATCCAGTTGAGCAGCAGCCTTTCCAGCCCTCTCTCTGCCTCATTCCCCTCCAGCTACTCCTGTCCTATGTAGTCACACACCACGTCTACTTCTCTGTTCTAATTGTCCTGACTCCATCATCTTGGACCATGAGCAGGCCTTCACATCGGCAATCCTCGGCATTCCTTTTAAGTTTCACACATACATACACAACACACACAGTAAAAGTACAGATATTCCATTTTTTGTCAATTTACAAATTTTGACATTACAATTATAAACACTCAGATATGTACTTGATACACTAAAAATCTCTACCTATTAATACACAGAATAAAGGTGACCTTTATTGACACCACCTACCACAAAGTTTAATTGAAACCAAGCAAGGTTATTATTCAACTATGGGAAAAAGTCAGTGTGCTACAATATATTAGAGTGTGAAATAATTAGCTATATTGCATTATAGTAATGCAGCATGAAAGCCCAGGTAAGCCCCGGATCTGAGCGATACAATTACAATTAAAAAGCACAGTTACAGTTGATATACAATAACTCAGCAAATGCAAATGACAGTGGACTGATAGGTACAGTTACAAAAAATGGAAAAATGCCACATGAACCAACAAAGTAAGCCAGCTAGCTACAGTGTAATTGTAATTACTCATTCCGTGACCACAACTATGTTAGTTACCTTCACCCCAATTACTAGCCGTCAGAGTGTGATAGGCGAGATATATTTCATGAGCAGGCTAACTTACTTTGACAAGCCAAAAGTAAGTGAAAACAAAGCCTGAGAGTAAAGTATCTTGCTATCTCACCCCTGTCACCGCCAGACCGGGACAGGAAGCAGAAAACAAGTAAACAAACACACGAACACATTATCATCATTCATTCACACACAAACAAACAGGTAGTCTAGATCTCAATTAGTAACTCTTTCAGACTGTCACTGTTAATTACAAACATCAACAAACAAACTATTCATAGTTAACGATCCATTAAGTTATCTCATGCAGTGATCCCTGGGTGTGTATCATTTTGCCTGGATATAAGCCAGGGTTTTTCTGTTTTGATTCATTGATTCTAACTAAAACTGAGGACCCGGTTTGGGCTTAGATAGTTGGGGTAGAAGGGGAAATCAAGTTAAAGTTGTCATTAGCAGAGGAACTTGCGGTGACACCCCTGACCAGTGTAATAAGTGGTTTAGTCTGTACTAGATATTTTTACCACAGTAGTTTGTACTAGAATTAGTAACCAAGCCTGTAATGTTGGCTGAGTTTGTTCAAATGGGCTCTTCCACACCCTTAGCTGATATTTTAGTGGCTGCGTTGACCTGGATTGATAATTCGTGCAGAGAAAATTGAGCTTGCGCAATTCAGTGTGATAGTGAAATATCTCATGGGTCGTGAACCTATTGTGAAGATATCAACATGGAATGTACATATATACAGGACAACTAATACAGACGTGATCATTTTACCCTGTTGCACTAGTGTGCATGTGGGGCCAGGCAGAAGCAGAGTGAAATACAAGAAGAGAAAGAAGAAGAACGGAGTCAATTATGTGTTGAACCTTTGTGTGTGTGTGTCATTAAATATTAGTATTTAGTTTATTAGCATTGTGGCGTGCGTGGTAATAGCTAGTGTCGTGTGCAATCGTTATAATTATTATTTCCTGTATCATTGCATGAGTAGGCGGGTCCATTACTATAAGACCTGCCTGCACTTCCGTTTGTGTTTCAGTTCTATCCTCAAAGGCGTAGCGCTGGGTCCGGCAGCTCCGGCAATTGCCGGACCAATTCTTTTGTGTAGCCACACCCACTTTGGGCATAACATCACTATGTCGACCCTTTACCTATACCTCAGGCGGTTTAGTGATGACCATGAGAGGTCATGATGATTATGAAAGTAATTTTATCCAGTTGTTAAAATTACGAAGCTCTGACAATAAGGTGAGTTTTAATTCTGCTGTAGGTAATATGTTAGAAATTGTTAAGATATTTGTTTACCTTCACATTCAGGAATTAATTGATTGGCTAAAAAGGAAGGCCGACAAGTACACAAGTGGTGAAATTCAGAATGAAATTTTAAAGATCATGGCATGCCAAGTTTTACGAGCTGTAGCAGATCACTAATTGTTCCTTATTCGAGGAATCCACACATTCATCTACCATTATAGAATAATAACCAGCTTCCTTAACGTTCTTTATGATAAAGGATACTTTATTGAGGTTTGATTTGAGTATTTCCAGATGCAGAGGTCAGTGCTATGATGGGGCGGCCAACATGTCTGGCCACAGAAATGGAGTGAAATCACAACTATTAAATGAGGAGAAAAGAGCTTTGTACATACATTGTTACGGACATGTTTTGAGTCTGTGTGTCAGACACCATTAAAAGCATTACTCCTTTGGATACAACCCATGAAATAAGTAAACTCATTCAGTATTCGCCAAATCGTGCAAATCATTTCAAAAGTATTCAGGTTAATATTATGTTAGAATTATGGGATGAAATTTTAGATGAAAGAATTGATTCAGATGTGAGGGCTTGTGTTGGCGGTGTGTGTAGCCAGATGATAACATTTGATAGTTTGGAGTGCGACTCATTCATACTATTTTACGGCACACTGACAATCTCAGTAAAACTCTGCAATTAACTAAATTAAGTGCAGCAGAAGGACAAGATTTAGCCAAGAAAACTGTTACTACATTGCAGGTAAGGGCATTCATATGCTTACCATTGTGCATATAATAATAATTTTGGGCTTGTAGTCCATACGATCGGATGATGCATACGAGCTGTTTTGGTAAGATGTGGTCAAGCAAGCTGAAAAACTTGAAATTCAGGACCCCATTCTTCCAAGAAAGCAAAAAGTGCCATGTCGTTACGAAATAGGGAGTACAACAACTACTGCTTCTATTATCACTCCAGAAGATCACTATAGAATAATATATTTTGAAGCCTTTGATATTGTTATAGCTCAAATAACTGATCGATTTGAACAGGAAGGCTACCAGATGTATTCCAAGCTTGAAAAATTTCTTATTGGGAAACAAGATGATGATTTGGATGAACTAATTGAATTCTACGGGAATGATTTTGAGAAGGATGCTTTACTGGCACAACTTGATAGTTTTCATGCCAATTATGCGATTGATGAGAATGCTACAGTGCATGACATTATCCCGGCTATTAAGAATATGTCTTGTGGGGAGAAGCTTTTGTTTAATGAAGTTTGTTATTAAACTTATTCGAATGATATTGGTACTTCCTGCAACAAATGCTGTGAGTGAAAGATCATTTTCAGCCATGAGGCGGACGAAAAACTACTTACGAACCAGTATGACTCAGCAAAGGTTTAATTCAGTCATGACCCTGCATATTAATAAATGCTACACTGATAACTTAGACTTGATAGTTGTTGGTAATGAATTTCGTGACATTAAAGAATATAGAAAATCAAAGTTTCCGATATTTAGCTAGCTTTTCTATTTGTATTGAATGTGAACTATAAAGTTGTTGTAAATTATGTAAAATTAATTTTTGAGCTATTTAGCTTCCCAAACCAGTTGACAGATACCCTCCCTACCCAATCTCTGTGATGCAATTGGGTAAAAATGGTCTGGGACTAGGGTGTAAGGGCTTTTTTAAGAATTTTCAAGTCAAAAAAGGGGATTGAGGTTTATTTAGAGTTACCATATTAAAAGGGGGTGTTTCGGCCTCCTCCCTAGATGTAATCCTCACCATCAGTCAGATTGCCTGACCAATGTATAACGTACTGCTACACCTATGATCCTTCCACCTCAGGAATTAGTTTAAGACCTAATCCACTGTGTTGGCCACTGCGCAGCGAAGGTTTACTACCCTTCCTCCTGCCCTGTGCGCGGATCTGAATTCTGGTGGCAGCGACTTATTCGATTCCCCCACAATGCAGGTAATTAAAAAAAGAAGATAAAATATATGTGTGAGTATGTATATATGTATGCATGTGACTTCGGGTGCCCACCCGACTTGGTGAGTAAAAGTCTATCCCCCTGTGAGTTCCTAGCCCGGCTCCAGGAGCTTTGCTTGCACGGCTCACAGTGCCTGCTTAGTGCACAGGCATCCTGGCTCTGCCAGGTGCGCATGACCGCTAGCGGTTGCAAGAGAATTTGCATGTATGTATTTATGTATGTATGTAAGTATGTATGTAAGTATGTATGTATGTATGTAAGTAAGTTTGTATGTAACTTCAGCTATCCAAACCTCAATTATCTGAACACTTCAGTTAACCACACCACATGTAGACACAAATAATTGCTTAACCATGTGCTTCATTAGTACTTTATAATTGGCGAGCGAGCGAGTCAGTATTAGGGGTGGACAATTGAAAATCAGTTAATTTCTCTTATGTATGTACGTATGTGTGGATCGTACGTATGCCCCTTAAATGCACACACGGGTTCTTTTTTTTTTTAAATGAAGCATTTTGGGCTTGATCCTAGTTCCTTCTGGTACTAAAGTGCAAGCAAGTCTTATTTCTAGTGTTAGGCTCAAAACTGTGCGAAGGTTTGCTCTTTTTTTAAAGTCACAAAAAGTTGTTCCGAGTGGTTACTATGGCATTAAAAACCCTTTATCTGTTGTAAACTTCACCTTTAAGTAGCTGAGTGCTTGTCTGGTTTGGTTGTCAAAGAGTAATCCAGATCATCAGAATTCCTAAATATGAAAGCTTCCACTACTCGAAAAAAAGTGAGGTGAGTACGTAGTTCTGTATTTACATATTAGCGAGAGAAAAAAAAAGCTCTAGCCGTTAAAAAAAAATCTAACATAACTAGGCAGGCCAGCTGTCTAGCAAAGATTAGAAATAGTGGTTGTTGACCAGAGCCACAGCTACTACTGGCAATTGACTTAGTACTAGTAATCCAGATAGTCAGAATTCCATTAAGCTACACTACTTGGAAAATTAGGCGAGTACGTAATTCTGTATATGTTTGCTAAAATTATGACAAAAAAACTCACAGTTTTAATTTTGTAGCCGAGTGCCTGTTGACACAAGTTACTAGTAATTCACACAACCAGAATGGCTTTAAAACAGATGCCACAGAATCTACCACTACTTTGGAAGTTTTTTGTTTTTTGTTTTTTAATAAGTTAGTTGCATGCAAAATGATAGGTCAACTATGTAGCTTAAAGCTGTTATTAAGATCTTTCCATGAAAAATAAAAAACAAGCAAAAACAATAAACATAGAAATAACAACAATGACAGTGAGGCTGAAACAACAAACATAGAAATAACAACAATGACAGTGAGGCTGAAACAACAAACATAGAAATAACAACAATGACAGTGAGGCTGAAACAACAAACATAGAAATAACAACAATGACAGTGAGGCTGAAACAACAAACATAGAAATAACAACAATGACAGTGAGGCTGAAACAACAAACATAGAAATAACAACAATGACAGTGAGGTTGAAACAACAAACATAGAAATACAACAATGACAGTGAGGCTGAAACAACAAACATCGAATAACAACAATGACAGTGAGGCTGAAGCAATAAACATAGAAATAACAACAATGACAGTGAGGCTGAAACAATAAACATAGAAATAACAACAATGACAGTGAGGCTGAAACAATAAACATAGAAATAACAACAATGACAGTGAGGCTGAAACAATAAACATAGAAATAACAACAATGACAGTGAGGCTGAAGCAAAAAACATAGAAATAACAACAATGACAGTGAGGCTGAAGCAACAAACATAGAAATAACAACAATGACAGTGAGGCTGAAGCAATAAACATAGAAATAATAACAATGACAGTGAGGCTGAAACAATAAACATAGAAATAATAACAATGACAGTGAGGCTGAAACAATTAACATAGAAATAACAACAATGACAGTGAGGCTGAAACAACAAACATAGAAATAACAACAATGACTGTGAGGCTGAAGCAACAAACATAGAAATGACAACAATGACAGTGAGGCTGAAGCAATTAACATAGAAATAACAACAATGACAGTGAGGCTGAAACAATAAACATAGAAATAACAACAATGACAGTGAGGCTGAAACAATAAACATAGAAATAACAACAATGACAATGAGGCTGAAACAATAAACATAGAAATAACAACAATGACAGTGAGGCTGAAACAACAAACACAGAAATAACAACAATGACAGTCAGGCTGAAACAACAAACATAGAAATAACAACAATGACAGTGAGGCTGCAACAACAAACATAGAAATAACAACAATGACAGTGAGGCTGAAGCAATAAACATAGAAATAACAACAATGACAGTGAGGCTGAAACAACAAACATAGAAATAACAACAATGACAGTGAGGCTGAAACAACAAACATAGAAATAACAACAATGACAGTGAGGCTGAAACAACAAACATAGAAATAACAACAATGACAGTGAGGCTGAAGCAATAAACATAGAAATAATAACAATGACAGTGAAGCTGAAGCAACAAACATAGAAATAACAACAATGATGGTGAGGCTGAAACAATAAACATAGAAATAACAACAACGACAGTGAGGCTGAAACAACAAACATAGAAATAGCAATGACAGTGAGGCTGAAGCAATTAATATAACAACAATGACAGTGAGGCTGAAACAATAAACATAGAAATAACAACAATGACAGTGAGGCTGAAACAACTAACATAGAAATAACAACAATGACAGTGAGGCTGAAACAGCAAACATAGAAATAACAACAATGACAGTGAGGCTGAAACATCAAACATAGAAATAACAACAATGACAGTGAGGTTGAAACAACAAACATAGAAATAATAACAATGACAGTGAGGCTGAAACAACAAACATAGAAATAACAACAATGACAGTGAGGCTGAAACAGCAAACATAGAAATAACAACAATGACAGTGAGGCTGAAACAACAAACATAGAAATTACAACAATGACAGTGAGGCTGAAGCAATAAACATAGAAATAGCAATGACAGTGAGGCTGAAACAACAAACATAGAAATAACAACAATGACAGTGAGGCTGCAACAACAAACATAGAAATAACAACAATGACAGTGAGGCTGAAACAACTAACATAGAAATAACAACAATGACAGTGAGGCTGAAACAATAAACATAGAAATAACAACAATGACAGTGAGGCTGAAACAACAAACACAGAAATAACAACAATGACAGTCAGGCTGAAACAACAAACATAGAAATAACAACAATGACAGTGAGGCTGCAACAACAAACATAGAAATAACAACAATGACAGTGAGGCTGAAGCAATAAACATAGAAATAACAACAATGACAGTGAGGCTGAAACAACAAACATAGAAATAACAACAATGACAGTGAGGCTGAAGCAATAAACATAGAAATAACAACAATGACTGTGAGGCTGAAACAACAAACATAGAAATAACAACAATGACAGTGAGGCTGAAGCAATAAACATAGAAATAACAACAATGACTGTGAGGCTGAAGCAATAAACATAGAAATAACAACAATGACAGTGAGGCTGAAACAGCAAACATAGAAATAACAACAATGACAGTGAGGCTGAAACAATAAACATAGAAATAACAACAATGACAGTGAGGCTGAAACAATAAACATAGAAATAACAACAATGACAGTGAGGCTTAAACAACAAACATATAAATAACAACAATGACAGTGAGGCTGAAACAATAAACATAGAAATAACAACAATGACAGTGAGGCTGAAACAACAAACATAGAAATAACAACAATGACAGTGAGGCTGAAGCAACAAACATAGAAATAACAACAATGACAGTGAGGCTGAAACAATAAACATAGAAATGACAACAATGACAGTGAGGCTGAAAAAACAAACATAGAAATAACAACAATGACAGTGAGGCTGAAACAACAAACATAGAAATAACAACAATGACGGTGAGGCTGAAACAATAAACATAGAAATAACAAACAATGACAGTGAGGCTGAAGCAATAAACATAGAAATAACAACAATGACAGTGAGGCTGAAACAGCAAACATAGAAATAACAACAATGACAGTGAGGCTGAAACAGCAAACATAGAAATAACAACAATGACAGTGAGGCTGAAACAATAAACATAGAAATAACAACAATGACAGTGAGGCTGAAACAACAAACATAGAAATAACAACAATGACAGTGAGGCTGAAGCAACAAACATAGAAATAACAACAATGACAGTGAGGCTGAAACAACAAACATAGAAATAACAACAATGACGGTGAGGCTGAAACAATAAACATAGAAATAACAACAATGACAGTGAGGCTGAAACAATAAACATAGAAATAACAACAATGACAGTGAGGCTGAAACAACAAACATAGAAATAACAACAATGACAGTGAGACTGAAACAACAAACATAGAAATAACAACAATGACAGTGAGACTGAAACAACAAACATAGAAATAACAACAATGACAGTGAGACTGAAACAATAAACATAGAAATAACAACAATGACAGTGAGGCTGAAACAATAAACATAGAAATAACAACAATGACAGTGAGGCTGAAACAATAAACATAGAAATAACAACAATGACAGTGAGGCTGAAACAATAAACATAGAAATAACAACAATGACAGTGAGGCTGAAACAATAAACATAGAAATAACAACAATGACAGTGAGGCTGAAACAACAAACACAGAAATAACAACAATGACAGTCAGGCTGAAACAACAAACATAGAAATAACAACAATGACAGTGAGGCTGAAACAACAAACATAGAAATAACAACAATGACAGTGAGGCTGAAGCAATAAACATAGAAATAACAACAATGACAGTGAGGCTGAAACAGCAAACATAGAAATAACAACAATGACAGTGAGGCTGAAGCAATAAACATAGAAATAACAACAATGACTGTGAGGCTGAAACAACAAACATAGAAATAACAACAATGACAGTGAGGCTGAAACAACAAACATAGAAATAACAACAATGACAGTGAGGCTGAAACAACAAACATAGAAATAACAACAATGACAGTGAGGCTGAAACAGCAAAAATAGAAATAACATCAATGACAGTGAGGCTGAAGCAATAAACATAGAAATAACAACAATGACAGTGAGGCTGAAACAACAAACATAGAAATAACAACAATGACAGTGAGGCTGAAACAACAAACATAGAAATGACAACAATGACAGTGAGGCTGAAACAACAAACATAGAAATAACAACAATGACAGTGAGGCTGAAACAACAAACATAGAAATAACAACAATGACAGTGAGGCTGAAACAACAAACATAGAAATAACAACAATGACAGTGAGGCTGAAACAACAAACATAGAAATAACAACAATGACAGTGAGGCTGAAACAACAAACATAGAAATAACAACAATGACAGTGAGGCTGAAACAACAAACATAGAAATAACAACAATGACAGTGAGGCTGAAACAACAAACATAGAAATAACAACAATGACAGTGAGGCTGAAACAACAAACATAGACATAACAACAATGACAGTGAGGCTGAAACAACAAACATAGAAATAACAACAATGACAGTGAGGCTGAAACAACAAACATAGAAATAACAACAATGACAGTGAGGCTGAAACAACAAACATAGAAATAACAACAATGACAGTGAGGCTGAAACAACAACAAACATAGAAATAACAACAATGACAGTGAGGCTGAAACAGCAAAAATAGAAATAACAACAATGACTGTGAGGCTGAAACAACAAACATAGAAATAACAACAATGACAGTGATGCTGAAACAACAAACATAGAAATAACAACAATGACAATGAGGTTGAAACAACAAACATAGAAATAACAACAATGACAGTGAGGCTGAAACAACAAACATAGAAATAACAACAATGACAGTGATGCTGAAACAACAAACATAGAAATAACAACAATGACAGTGAGGCTGAAACAACAAACATAGAAATAACAACAATGACAGTGAGGCTGAAACAATAAACATAGAAATAACAACAATGACAATGAGGCTGAAACAACAAACATAGAAATAACAACATACAATTAGGCTGAAACAACAAACATAGAAATAACAACAATTACAATTATGCTGAAACACAAACCAGAAAATCACAACAATGCTTGTGAGGCTGAAGCAACACATAGAAATAACCACAATGACAGTGAGGAGAAACTAACAAACTATCAATAACAACAATGCAGTGAGGCTGAAACATAAACTAGAAATAAACAACAATGACAGTGAGGGCTGAAACACAAACATGAAATAACTAAAACAACAATGACAGTGAGGCTGAAACAACAAAAATAGAAATAACAACAATGACAGTGAGGCTGAAACAACAAACATAGAAATAATAACAATGACAGTGAGGCTGAAACAACAAACATAGAAATAACAACAATGACAGTGAGGCTGAATAGAAATAATAACAATGACAGTGAGGCTGAAGCAACAAACATAGAAATAACAACCAATGACAGTGAGGCTGAAACAACAAACATAGAAATAACAACAATGACAGTGAGGCTGAAGCAATAAACATAGAAATAACAACAATGACAGTGAGGCTGAAACAACAAACATAGAAATAACCACAATGACAGTGAGGCTGAAACAACAAACATAGAAATAACAATGACAGTGAGGCTGAAGCAATAAACATAGAAATAACAACAATGACTGTGAGGCTGAAGCAATAAACATAGAAATAACAACAATGACAGTGAGGCTGAAACAACAAACATAGAAATAACAATGACAGTGAGGCTGAAACAATAAACATAGAAATAACAACAATGACAGTGAGGCTGAAACAACAAACATAGAAATAACATCAATGACTGTGAGGCTGAAGCAATAAACATAGAAATAACAACAATGACTGTGAGGCTGAAGCAATAAACATAGAAATAACAACAATGACTGTGAGGCTGAAGCAACAAACATAGAAATAACAACAATGACAGTGAGGCTGAAACAACAAACATAGAAATAACAACAATGACAGTGAGGCTGAAACAACAAACATAGAAATAACAACAATGACAGTGAGGCTGAAACAGCAAAAATAGAAATAACATCAATGACAGTGAGGCTGAAACAACAAACATAGAAATAACAACAATGACAGTGAGGCTGAAACAACAAACATAGAAATGACATCAATGACAGTGAGGCTGAAACAATTAACATAGAAATAACAACAATGACAGTGAGGCTGAAACAATAAACATAGAAATAACAACAATGACAGTGAGGCTGAAACAACAAACATAGAAATAACAACAGTGACAGTGAGGCTGAAACAACAAACATAGAAATAACAACAATGACAGTGAGGCTGAAACAACAAACATAGAAATAACAACAATGACAGTGAGGCTGAAACAACAAACATAGAAATAACAACAATGACAGTGAGGCTGAAACAGCAAAAATAGAAATAACATCAATGACAGTGAGGCTGAAACAACAAACATAGAAATAACAACAATGACAGTGAGGCTGAAACAACAAACATAGAAATGACATCAATGACAGTGAGGCTGAAACAATTAACATAGAAATAACAACAATGACAGTGAGGCTGAAACAATAAACATAGAAATAACAACAATGACAGTGAGGCTGAAACAACAAACATAGAAATAACAACAATGACAGTGAGGCTGAAGCAATAAACATAGAAATAATAACAATGACAGTGAAGCTGAAGCAACAAACATAGAAATAACAACAATGATGGTGAGGCTGAAACAATAAACATAGAAATAACAACAACGACAGTGAGGCTGAAACAACAAACATAGAAATAACAACAATGACAGTGAGGCTGAAACAATAAACATAGAAATAACAACAATGACAGTGAGGCTGAAGCAATAAACATAGAAATAACAACAATGACAGTGAGGCTGAAGCAATAAACATAGAAATAACAACAATGACAGTGAGGCTGAAGCAATAAACATAGAAATAACAACAATGACAGTGAGGCTGAAACAACAAACATAGAAATAACAACAATGACAGTGAGGCTGAAACAATAAACATAGAAATAACAACAATGACAGTGAGGCTGAAACTATGAACATAGAAATAACAACAATGACAGTGAGGCTGAAACAACAAACACAGAAATAACAATGACAGTGAGGCTGAAACAACAAACATAGAAATAACAACAATGACAGTGAGGCTGAAACAATAAACATAGAAATAACAACAATGACAGTGAGGCTGAAACTATAAACATAGAAATAACAACAATGACAGTGAGGCTGAAACAACAAACACAGAAATAACAACAATGACAGTGAGGCTGAAACTATAAACATAGAAATAACAACAATGACAGTGAGGCTGAAACAACAAACACAGAAATAACAACAAT
>WLWD01004263.1_pt1 | contig 28470 bp, 28 predicted proteins | sample 6712731 | NCBI WGS metagenome assembly WLWD01 (sample SAMN12718690, study PRJNA576275) | sponge metagenome | isolation source: marine sponge | host: Mycale hentscheli | place: New Zealand: South Island, Marlborough, Capsize Point | collected 2014-11-01
TTATTCTGAATAATCTTCATTGACTACGTATATTAGACATTACTTTATATATAGTAGTTTTCACTAGTCATAAAAGGTATTTAATATATAGATGTTTTAACCATTTCCAATGGCCATAGATAGCTATTGTATGTTTGCTGTAACAGGTTGAGGTCTCATAAAGTCAGTTCTCACCAGTGACTACTATTGTATTGAGTTATTATGGAAGACTTGATGTATAATCTTCCAGCCAGGAAATAAAAATTATTTTTTAAAAATATAGCACGATGTGGCAGGGTAGTCAGGTGTAGCCAGACCCTTTACCTACCAGTTAACAGGGAAAGCGTTTTGTCGCAATAGAGAGCGACACTTGTTAGTCATAGTTTCAAACCCTAAACTATACTGTACCTCTTACCTCATAAAGTTCACCAGTTGAGTAAAAGTGGAAGGGTACATTTGGTTCGTAGATAACCACCAGCTAAGAAGAGTGTCATTGTGCACTAGTGTTATTTTATGAGAACTTACAAACAAGCAATAGCTGTAATCTCAACACATTCTCTGGAGTTATTGGAGTACTATATGATAAAACTAAGAGTCAACATACCACAAGTCCTTGTCTGGTGGTAAGAGGTGGGTGTGTGGGAAATTAACGGTTAAAATAAAACTATAGGCAGTGGAATCACAACTCTTCTTGAGTCCAATTATTTAAACTATTGCAAGTTCTAAAACAATACATGTTATTATGGTATATAGCAATTCAGTATGCAATGGATTGTAACATATAATGAGTTAAATTTATTAATTTATTGACAGTGCAAGGTATACAAGACATTCAAAAGTTAATTAAAGATTCAATCAGCTAGAAAAAATGGAATAAATATATAGCAGAATAGCTCATCAGTGAATGCTACTAGTAGATGTCCTCTTGACTTTACAATTTAAAGTTAGATGTCCGTATGCCCCACAGGCAAGACACCACGAGTCACCAGGACCATGGGCAAACATGCATGTGTCCATTTGTGAGACAAGACAATCTTTGAACACAATTTTGTTTTCCAGTAACGAAAATAAATTCTGGGATGACGTAGAAAAAGATCCTTTTCATTTTCAGAGTGGTAGTTGCAGCAAGAGGCACCAGAGCTCAATGTTCTCGCCATTTGCAAGGAATTCTTTTTTCCATTTTAATACTGTATATGCCATTTTATCCACATCTTTGTGAATTATAGCAAGCCAGCAATCATCTTCTGGATCAATTGAATCACTTATATTTGATTCTGTGCCATCAGTAGATTGTGTCATAAAAGGTTACAAAATTTTGATACAAATGATCATTTTAATTTAGGCTCATTCATTTCGTATTCAAATCGATTAGTAAATAGCACCTTAACGAATTAAGGCGATAGTTTACAAGAGAAATAGGTAGGATAATCGCATGCAGCATATTCTAAGTCCTTTTTCTTCAATAAGTTAAGTATAACTTCAGGTTTTGTTTTCCTGAATTCAAACACTAAATCTTGTTTTCCATTGTTGCATGGGATGCTCGTCACAGAAAATAATTGCATCAGTCTTTGCATAATGTATGCTAATTCTAATAATATCTAGCCATACCACTATGAGGAGTGTAATAAGTAATTCATTCTACCCTAGATATCTACACCGCCAAAGTTTGTACTAGGAATGGTAATTCTCTAGTGCAAAGTTGGCTGCAGGAGCTCCACAAACCTCCAGCTGATATTTTAACAGCTTTCTCTAACCTGGTTGGTCGCTTACATAGTATTTTAGCACTAAGTTGAGATAAATTTCAGCTTTTTATTAGCATAAAAACTCAATTTTTTTGTTTGCATCATAATGTCCCTATTCCTAGATCCACTCATATATTTATATAGATAGATATAAATATTCATTGACGGCCTAATACATTTTGTACCATAAGAAGCGGGATGAGTCATAATTTCCTGTCTTTGTTGCCCAAAGATATGACAGCAAGATTATTACAAGCAATAATTTTCACTCTTTAAATTTACTCAGTAAGAGCTGATTCAGTATTTAAAAAATCCTGCATTATTGTTGTTGTAATACTTTTTCAATTTCATTGTCTTTCGTCTGAAAGGGTGGGCTAAGATGCTTTACAAAGTAATGGTCTGAAGTAAATTGAATTGCTAATACTCCTCAATTGACTGGAGGGGAGGAGGAGGGCTAGAATCATCATAGACTTAAAATCAGCTACAACTGCCAAGACTTGATGGCAGTAAAAGCTGTTTAAAAGAAATAACCACTTCTTCCTAAAGCAGTTTAAACTCAGTTAGACCTTAGTAAACTTGATGTTAGGAGGATAATAAAGAAAAAGTTCTTGTTGATGATACCTGTCAAGACTATTCTAGCATTCTCCATTCCTACTGTGGGTGTGTGGCAACAACATGAATTCTCAAAAAAAAACTTTAGTAATTGTTCATTCAACTACCCTCAAATCTACTATGGGTACTCTGTCTTCAATTACTTGCAATACTTCTTTGAGATAGTGGTCTGCATGAAATTTATGAAGGTATTCTGTAAGACTCACTCTCTTTGGAAGAAAGGTTCTAAAAAATTGAGCATTATAAACGAATCAACTATATCATCTGCTAGTGATGATATCATAATAAGAGCTGGAACTTGACAAGTCAGAAGTTTAAAAACTGGTATACAAGTTATGAAACAGTAAAGAAAGAAGCTATGGAATTGAACAATTTATTCAAGTACTGGTTCATAATACCTTGGCTTGCATATGTTCTCATCTCTTCACTAAAGACAGCCACAGCTCTTCAACCTTGGACCCTCCCCAGCGATCCTAGTCCTTTCTCACTTATATATTACGAACTCTACAATTTCAACCAAATATTCACTCTGCTTGTAATCCTGTATTTTTCCAAGAGGTCTAACTATCAGCACAACAAGTATGTCAGAAAACTGGAGTATACAATTAAGCAGTGCAATAAATAATATTGAACTATCCTTTGCTCAGCAGTTACCAGTAGAAAAGAAAAATTATGACTTCATACCTCGAATATGGAAGGCTAACATCAGTGTCGAGATTGATAATTCTGTGTGTACTTCACAATTTCTTTCTCAGCCTTCTTTATTCATTAGATGTATTCTCTCTCTTTCACAGACTTTTTAAACAATAAAGAATTAAAAAAATATTTGGTCACCACCGGGAATCTAACCCAGGACCGCTTGTAGCTATACTGTTTCTGCTTTGTCAGGTATATTATTTTACATAGCTAGATCATTATTTTATTTTTTTTATAAAGGATTGTAATTAGCATGAAGATTATCTTATTGTGGTTATTTAATGCGAGAAAAAATTCTGCAAATTTATGTCTTAGCTTTTGGGTAGCTTTTTTTAATCATCATATTCAGAACTCGTTTTTATTAATGTTGGTGAATTATGAATTTCATCAGTATAACCAATGGTTTGGTTCAAATCTCAATGAATACATTTATATATTTGTGACCAGGTGCGAACTAGGTTATGTTCTATATAGGCTAATCTTGACACCTGCTGAACAATAATAATAATTAGTTGTGACAAAAATGACCAGCCTAGTTATGGCCATGTATATGGGATGGAATGGATAAACACATAAGCAGCCAGTAATTATAATGCAGCCGTAAAAATGTTGACTTACACATGGTCATCATGGGTACATGAATAAGTGCTAAAGGACCAAAGGCAAAAAGGGGCCAAAATATAATTATATCAAATCTTAGGAATATATTTAATTAGCTGAGGGCAAAGAGCATATCAAGTTTACATGCAAAAAAACTGCAGCTCTCTTTCTTCTCCTGACTAGCTATATTGTGAAAGAGGTTGCCTTTAACAATAAGTAAGCTATACATTTTAAGCAAAATAATAAAAACAAAAAACATAAACAAAACAGAGCAAGTATTAGTTTACTTCTAATAGCTACATTATGGCTATTTTGTCTCAGAATGTTAATAAAAACCAATTACACAATTAGATGGCATTGTAAATGATTGCATGAATACGATAACGGTGACGGATGTAATGGAGAATGCTCTTAACAATACTATGAGTTGTATCCCTGCCAACTGGTAGTACCGTGTCCCTTTGCTCTCAATATTACCTATGGTGCTGACAATATGAAATGAAAGGAATGTTGTGGCTTGGTAATGGTGAAATGGATGAAAGTGACTGAAACAAATATTGTCAGATTAATAGCTAACATTGTTATTCATAAGTCTTGAGAGTTTACTGAAGACGTCTATTGGCAAAACATTGTAGTCACTTTATATCATAAAATAAAGAGGTTTGTGTGGAGCCTTCTACTTCTCCTCTCCAAGCAATTTTAGCACAGACATCAATCATGCACTATAGCAGGGGCATTTTAACCTTTACACTGTTGCTGCTGCTACGGTCGGATCCTTCCTTAGCCGTAGTCTGGCGTAGTCAGACCCACGTAGCGCGCAAAGCGCGCGGAGAGTCTGGGGACATGGCCGTACCGAATTTGTTCTGGAGGAATGTGGGAGTGGTGAGTACCCCACCTCCTTTATACCTGAATTTCTACCGCAAATTAGTCATGATTGCTAAACCTAGCGTTGGAAAGGGTGGCTGACACTCACAGGAATTTCTAATTGTGGTTGAGGAGAGCTATTCCCGGTAATTTGCTAACGGTAATTGACCGCCGCAATTAAGTATATGTGCGACAGAACAAATTTCAGGTATGGCCATCATATCCCGAGATAGTCTGGCGTAGCCGACCCTTTACCTTCCGTTATTGGTGGGCGGGGGAGGAAGGAAAGGGTCTGGTGTCATGAACGTATAGTAGTTGTTCCGGCGCAACGATAGTTGCGCTCCAATCAGATTGCTTGAATCGACTTAATTGCATATCTTACGCAACCTCGAGTCTGGAGAGAAGTGCGTTTTACAATGTCTGCGATGTCGACCGCTCGGTCTGAAGTGATGTCCATTTTTGAAAAACTTGAAATCAGAACAACTGGAAGTAATCACAGGGATCTTACGAAGGGATGTTTTTGTTGTTCTTCCAACAGGATTTGGGAAGAGTCTTTGTAAGAAAATAAACCGAAGTTTATGATTTTTAGCTATTAAGAATGCTATTTGCAGGTTACAGTTTTGTCCAGAATGGGTATTAAAGCCTGTTATGTTTCTGGAGAGCAGGATGATGAAAGAATGAGAAAGGACGTTTTAAAAGGAGCATATCAAATAGTATATTTCACTCCAGAGATGATTCTGGCAAGTAGAAGATGGAGAGAAATGCTCATAGGAGAAGTATACTCTCATCAGCTTCGAGCTTTCATAGTGGATGAAGCTCACACAGTGAAAAAATGGTATGTCACAATACTGTTTCACTTTGTAAAAAATATTATTGATTGTTATCTTAAAAAAATCAGGGGAGATACATTTAGGAGGCTACTTCTGAGAATTGGTGAAGTAAGAAGCTTACTACCATCACACGTTAATATTACGGCACTGACAGCAACAGCTACAAAAACACTCAGAAGAGATATTGCACGTATCATTGGAATGAGAAATGAATTAATTGTTTCACGACCTCCTATGAAATCAAATGTGATGTACTCAGTGGTCCAGACTTCCTCAGTTGAAGAAACGTTTTCTTTGATTTCAAAGAGACTTCACCAAGAGCGACAAGCATGCCCTCGAATGATTGTGTACTGCACAAACTATAGAGACTGTGCAAACATTTATCTGTATTTTAAGAACTGTCTGGGAAACTCGTTTACAGAACCATCTGATGCACCAGATCTCCCTAGATTCAGTTTGGTCAATATGTACATGAGCTGCATGGAAGAGATAGTAAAGGAGAGCATTGTAAACCTGTTTACCAGTAATTCTATATTACGTGCGTAATTGCTACAGTGGCATTTGGGATGGGGGTTGATTGTCATGACATTCGCCAAGTTATCCGTTATGGATCCCCTAATGACATCGAGTCTTATATTCAACAGACAGGCCGTGCTGGTCGTGACAGTCTTCCTTCCTTAGCAGTTCTTGTTAAGAATACTGGCAGAAGGAGATATGTGGATAAGTCAATGACTGAATACTCAAATAATGATGTTGCATGTAGAAGAGATACCTTGTTTCAAGATTTTGATGAGTACTCGCATACTTATGATGGACCTTTGTGTTTGTGCTGTGATGTATGTCAAAAGCTTTGCACATGTTCACACTGTTCTGATAATCACTTATCTTTCACTTTCATCTCAAATTCAAAAGAATAATTTAAAAAAAAATTCCCATTGATTTCTAACATTTTTTTTTTCAGGATAATATTTTTTTTTTTTTTACAAATGTGATGAAATTCATACTGATGCAGATCATTAAAATTAAATATGATCAATGATCCATTTAATTAAAGTGTCTTTGTCCAATACATGTAATACATCCCGAGGTGTGCTAAAACAAGAGTGACATCTGCCCTGGTTAATTGAAAATATTTTGTTTTTTAGCAAATGTTCGATAATCATGTTGACATCTTTTCCTGAGCTTGGCACCCTGTGAGCACCAGACACATGGGTAACTCCATTTTCAGTGTCGTAGTTGTCAAGAACTGGTACCACTGTTCCCAATGTCTTCCCTATCTTTGTGATTGCCTTCTCAGTTTTATTCGCCCGAAGCCCCCGAACAGCCTCCTAGCACACTCGGTTGAGATGTTCTTGAAATAAGTCACGGGAATATTGCGTCCTGGAATACTATGAGTATTTACAAATCGACTCCACAGGAGCTCTTGAGACAAGCGAGGAGTGAGCATATACTCATATTGATTCAGCATATTGAGGACTTCAATGGAATAGTTTTTTCTATTCGAACTCTTGAAAAGTGGTATAAGGTATTTCCAATACCGTAGTATTCGTAAGCCATCACCTTCCCTGATGGCGTCTGAAAAAACTAAGTAAAATGATCCCACACCAAGGAGCTGTCTGCCATAATCAAAAATCTATTATGTACAAATATATGTAATACATAATTAGGCATAAAAATACAGCAATATAGCAGACTATAAAAAGGGACTGTATCAATTAAGAAATTTGATTGGGCGATCAAATGTATCTGGTAATCCTACAAAGAAGTACAATGAGTGTGGTGATTTCTTCAAGTTAATTGTGAAGTGTCATATTTTGGTCGCAGCACTCCAACATTTAAATATGAAGTCACTTTCTGACGTTCCAGATATTGATAGTGTAAGTAATCCTGAAAACTTGTGGATGATACAAGCTGATGAACGAAAGACAATCCTTCAGGAAATATGTGAGGGAGTTGTGAACAAATTTGCCTCGTTTGATTTCAACCATCACCTGCACCATCGCAAGACAAGGTCAGCTATTTATCATGCTAACATAATCCATCCCCCTGTACCATGATCAGCTCCAGAGAAAATAGAATAATAATACTTCCAAATTACCTGTATGAAACATTGCATTATTAAAATATATTGGTAATTGATGTTTAAAAGTAACTTACATCAAGCAAGTTCATTTTAGTGGTGCCAGTCTTCTGCACAGGGAAATAATCCATCCAGACGAGTGCCACAAGTCACAGAGTTTACTCTAGTCTTTTTGGCTCCTCTTGCTCGTGCAGCTGTCAGTTGATCACCGCCTAAAAGGATCGGGTGAAGTGATGCTTGACATATATCAACCTCTTCTCCAATACTTGGAACAAACAATTGTTTTGTTGTTTGCGTTAGAGGAACATACTGATGCAAGTGTAGCATGATGTCAACCATGTCATCTCCCAAATTTTCATTCTTTGATAGAACACCTAGGGGCACCTAATAACATGTAAGAGACATTGAGGAATTTTAGTTGTGCCCTTAGCTAATTCCCTGAGATAGTGGATAGTAATCACATAACATTTGGAATCTTGAGAATATTAGTTGTTCATGAATAGATGGTCTAATTAACCCTATTGACTATTCCTAGGTTGGACATGAGAAGAGGGAGGATCTCAGTTTCAAACATAAAAGTGACAATTGCAAGTCCTAATAGCAATTGAACATCCTGTTAATACAAGAAATTAAGGACTTTAATTACAATTACTTACTACAATGGACTTTGATGACATTTCAGAAGAATACTTATGTGGTATGTGCCATTTCACAATGTCCTCAACAGGGGTGGCTCATCCAATTGGATATTGAGTGGGCCATGTTGCATTTATGCAAAGTAGCTACTTACAATTAATAATAAATTCATTACAGTAAACAGCCTTATTAACATTTTTATGACATAAAAAAGTGCAATATCAATGATTAGTGAAACGTCCAAATATAGCCTTTCTCTGTTCCCCAGCAGCAATAAATTCATTTCCAATGTCTTTCAAATTTAGCTTGTCAAGTCTATCTTGGTGTACGTAAAGAACTAAAAGGTTATTTAGTCTAATCTGAGAAATTGTAGACCGAAGGTACGTTTTCAGACGCCTGAGAGCACTGAATGACCTTTCACTCGACGCATTTGTTGCTGGCAATACCAATAACAATTTTACAAGAATTATAACTTGAGAAAACAAGCTCCTTGCTGGTTCAGAAAGCCCCTTCAGGTAAGCTACAATTGAAGATAAGGAAACTTCTCCTGTCAACTGGGCTGATAGTGTCTTGAATTGAATCTCGAGTTCACTGTAATTGAGATCATCTTTATAAACATCTCTGACTACCTTCAACTCTTCATCATAAGCCTTTTCTTGGCACCCTTTCAGAAGAAAATGCTCTAATCTTGAATAAATCCTGTAATCTTGCTGGTCAAAGCGATCAGAAATACACTCAATGCTTAAGTCAATGGCTTCAAAGTACATTCTTCTATAATGATCTATAGGCTCAGATGAAAAATGTCCTATACTTTGACCATCATCATAACGCCTGGGCTGTTTCCTTCTTCTTGGAAGAGCTGGATCGCTAATATCTAACTCTTTTGCTTTCATAGTTACTAATTCCCATAAACTTTTGAAGCTGTCATCTGACCGCAGCGTTTGCAGTGTTTGCTTGACCATTGCAGCTACGTGCTCACCTTCAACTGCAGACATACTTTTGTGCTGTAGTGTACGACTTAAATTATCACAATGCCTCAGTAATAGCTGTGCCAAGGAAGTACCAAAATAAAAATAAAATGTTTTCATTTGAGCTGATATTCCCGTAATTCGTGCCCTGGTTTCAGAATCTTTGGTTTCATCATATACAATCTCCCAAAAATCTTGAAGCACATTATAATTCTCAAGCACACTCTTCAAAGATTCACTGCGTACAGTCCACCGGGTAGGGCAAAGCTTAGTTATACTGGGAGTATCAGGTTCTAACTCTTCCTTCAATCTTTGAAAAATACCATCACGCTTCGGTGAAAACTTAATCAACTTACACAGTTCATAAATAGCATCTAGTGAGTCCCGCAAAACTTTACATCCTTTTATTGAGTCACATGCAGCCAAGTTTAGTGCGTGCCCAAAACAATGCAAGTATAGAGCGCGAGGCTCTTCCTCTTTAATCCTCTTTGCCACCCCTTTTTTGGATCCTGACATTGAACTAGCTCCGTCATAGCATTGCCCTCTAACCTTATGTATATCTAAATTTAGAGCTTGTAGCATATCTTTAATAACTAAATATATGGTTTCAGCATCTGTTTTGTCTAGCTGATATAAGCCCAAATATTCTTCATGGACATCAAAATTGCTACCAACCCAACGAAAGACAGAGACTAGTTGTTCTTTATTAGATACATCAGTTGTCTCATCTGCCAAAATAGAATAGAACTCAGCCTGATGCAGATTAGATGTAATGTCACGCATGATTTTATGAGCCATTAACCTTGCTATTTCATTCTGTATATCTTTAGAAACATATGTGTAATTCTTACGACTAAGCCACTGGGATATATTGGGATTATCAACTGATCGAAGCAGAAGTAGTTGCATAAAATTCGAGTTTATTTCATTGCTTTCTTCACTCCACTTTCTGAAAGGTATGCCTTGCCTAGCTAAGAACCGTATATTTTCTAAAATAGTTAATAGAACCTTACGGTTTTCATGCTTTTTGCTGGCATGTCCAATGTCAAGATGCTCATCAATACTCCTTGTATTATTCGGTAAAATCAAAAGTGCTTCACAAGCCTCCATATGATGGTCAGAATCGTGGTGCTTCTTCACTTTGGAAAGTCCATCTTTCCAGTTAGAAAACCCGGTTGAAAGCTAAAAAATTAATTCAGCTTACTAAGTGCCACATTATAACTACTTACACTTACAAATGCAGGATCTGGCTTAGTAGAAGTCAACATTTTCTTTTCAGCAACTGCTTTGACACAAACATGACAAAACAGAGCATCTTTTCCAACATCATAGTGAAGAAAAGGGTAGTCTTCAAACCAGTGGGCCTGGCAAGATCGTAACCTTGATCCATATTTTTTCTTGGGGAATACAAATTTTTTGTCAGGATGAAAAGGTTCACTGCCTTTTAAATCTTCACTAACTGAAGCAACAGCCATCTTTTTTTTTTTTAAAGGCAGCTGGTACAGTACTAGTACATCATTACATCATTACATCATACATGAAGTACATCATAGTGTACTTTAAACTCTGTCAGGCATGCTCAGTGTAGTGTGATGACCTGCTAGTTAAAAAGCTATAGCAATTATTGTTTTTAGCCAGTTAATTCTATAAATATTGGGTGGGCCATGGCCCACCCGGCCCACCCTAGCGAGCCACCCCTGCTCAAACGTCAGCTTGAAATACGGCATGTGTTGTGTCAGAATTCGACCAATAATAGTCCCAATATTAAGTCTTAGTTCTTTGTCATCCTCTGCTGATGGTAATAGCCTTAATGCTCGATGTTTAGGACAGTCTTCACATCCTTGTGGGCGTTCATCAGGATATTCCCTGAGATCAACTCGATTTTCAATTGCACAGGCATGAAAGTAGTGCAATGACTTGTTGCTGTGATCTTCGACTCTCATGAACCTCGTTTTCACTCCTTTGTCAATATTGTCACCAATGAGCTTGTATCCTAGCTGTTTTGGAACGTTTGCCTCACTTGTAGCAGTAACTCCTGCATAAAGAAAATAAAAATGCACCTATGCCTTCAATTATCTCCATATATTCTTACCACAGGATTCCATCCCCTCAGTAGTACTGTGGAGATTCGATTGTGAAGTCAAAACACCTCCTTCAACAGTATCTTCATTAGCCAATAATGATATGTCAGAAGACAATGGTGAAAACTGAGGTGTTTGGGCACTAGAAGTGGTGGAGGAGTGGGACTCAGAAGTGGACTCTGAACAGGAATCAAACAGCTCATCCTCTGAAACTGGCCCAATCGACTGACTTGATAAAAATTGATCCTCCTGTGAAAACATACATCAAATGAAAGTTGCTTAGTTTGATTGTCGCAACCAACCTCTCCAAGTCCTTCCTTAAGATCTGCTACAAGTTTGTCCCTCCAAGTCTTCACCAGTGTATCGTGTCCAACTCCTATCAGATTCATTAGCCTGTTAGTTGTTACATGGGACATACACACATTGACCTTCTGCAGTCGTTCATACACCTGAGATAAAGAACATACTAAACACAATTAGCATAGAAACTTAAAAAATTCATACCTGTTTTCCACTACTTCCGGCACGAAGGATCAAAGACAAAATTCTTTGAACCATGCTCATTCTTGAATACCGGAATTTCAGCAGAATGGCACTACACATGCCTACAATAGCATCTCTGTTCATTCGAGGTCTACGTCGGTATGTGCAAGATAGTAGCAACGAATGAAGAATTGGAGCATTTAATGAAAGCTCATCTAGAACTTTGCTCCAAGTGAACTTTTTCATATCAGCTATATCTTGGCTACCTAAAATAGACTTCGTTTTGTGAGAAGACATTACAGTAAGCTCTTGTCGTAGCATTGTTCCAATCTTCTTCAAAATGTAATTGCGACTCCCTGGGTTGTTCATGAGATCAGATATAATGGCATACGTACTTCTTCTTGCTAAAGACTTGCCCAAATGTTTGCGATTTGGAGTTAATGTAAAACTTTTCAGTCCACTTTTATACTCAATATTGACCTGTATATAACATGAAGTCATGCTTTATTATATTTAACTTGATAAACCATATAAAACGTACTGAAACATTTGGCGAATCCGTTGTTGGAATGGGAGATGAAGTACTTACAGGAGGAGGTTCCTGCTCAGACAAAGCTAATACTCTCTTTGCTTTCTTTGCTGGAGTCGTGCAAGCATCTTGTGAAGTGGTTCGTGGCCGTTTCTGTGCTCTTCCTCCTCTAGAGGTAATCTTGGCAACAACCTTGCTGATGTTTGATATGATTGTCTAAAACAGATAGAACAGGTCACATCATAAGTGAATGTGAGAGTAAAAAATATATATATATTTTTAAAATAAACAAAACACAATAGAGTAGCTTGAAAATAACAAATATTTTATTACTATTTGTGCCATTATATTTCTTATAGTACATTTTATTGTATTTTGTACATATTTATGGTCTCTTTTGATGGTAGTAAGATGCAACACATAACTCCAAATAGACACAAGACTAGATTTGAAGCAAGTAACATTGTAGAATTTTTTTTTAAAGTCTTTCCGCTTTGCTTAAGAATGTAGTACAGAGATATAGCAAGCTACAATTAATTCCTATCTTGTTTTCTCAGAATATAAATTGCACTTATTAGGCACTTAATACACTCAACATGAACTAACAGGCCTACCTCTTTGGCCAGCAGCAATTTATCATAGGCATAGAAGCATTTTCTGCACATGAAACTTGGTCCAGGACACAGAAGTTCATTTACATCAATCTGTGGTTGGGTCTTTTCTAGTTCTTGAGATATAATCTCTTTCCAATAAATGGTAACTCTCCCTGAAATATCCAGGAGTCTTCTGTCTTTCTTTGCAGCGAGTTCTCCACAAGCCAGACAAATCGGAGATGCAGAACTTGCAGCCATGGCTGGTATAGACGTTCCACTTAAAATTTCAGCGCAATCTATACTAAGAAAACCACTAGACCGCAGAATGATGGCGAATGACGTTTTCTACATTCCATTCGAACACTACACTATACACGTTCACGACACCAGACCCTTTCCTTCCTCCCCCGCCCACCAATAACGGAAGGTAAAGGGTCGGCTACGCCAGACTAATCCCGAGACCTGTCACGCGAAATTCAGTCCCACCCAAAATCTTCACCCCCCCCCCCCCCCCCCCCCCCCCCCCCCCCCGGGACCAAAAAGAGCTGCGAATTACTGTCCGCCAGACCAAATTTGGTTGCCAAATATGGTCCAGGTCCTATGGTGGCGGATCAAAATGCCAGTCTACGGACCATTGGCTGCCAAATATTGAGCGTAGCGGTTCGGTAAAGCGTCTGGCTACGCCGGACTACCTTAGCCTGGTACGGTATCGCCGACCTTTTTCCTTTTATCACACCCGCCCACACCAAAACAGGGAAGGAAAAGGGTCGGCGACGAAGACTAATCCCTAGCTCCTCCCACACTTCCGCTCAGAATAAACAAGACTGGAGAGAGACATTGTTTTTGAGGGATTTTGCGGTACGTACGTTTCTAAACTTCTACACCAAGAAAAGCACAAATGTCGGACATTCCAGATTACTGCGGAGCTGTGTCGACCAGTACTGAAGGTTTGGTCAACTCGATCGCTGTAGATGTTAGAACTTATGCGGATAAGTTTTTTGCTGAGGAACTCATAACGGTGTGTACATACAATACCGTGACAGATACGAAGATAAATCAGGATGATGCAGGAAGAGCCAGGGACATTGTCAAAGATGTCGGATTGAAAGTGAAGGCGAATCCTAAAGAATCGTTTTTTAAGCTACTCAAAGTTCTGAAGGACCTTGACCTCAATGACTTGGCAGAAAGTATTGAGAGAAAGTTAGGTGAGTTAATGTTTACTTGTTGACAGAGATCCTTTTATCATCTCCTCCTCCACTGCATTCTACTAACTCCTTCCCCAAAGAAGTTTGATAGCTAATATTCCAACTTAAAGTTCAGCTAGTGTAACAGTGAGTAAGTCCTAGGGTGCATGAATTGTTGGAGGAAGTATCAGACTTTTCCCAACATAGAAATTGAGTAAAGGAATACTATAGCTCTGGTAAATGCAGAAGTAAAGTCAACATAACCTAGCAACCACGGCCAACATCCACATGTTTTCATTCCTACACTCTCCCAAAGATCATACCTCTTCAATAATATTTATTGCCTGTCAACAAAGGAAGTTTTTTGTTGTTGTTTTTCACTCAGGGGATGGACATATTTTATCACAAAATAATATGGTAATAAATCATCGTCCTTTCCCTTGGATAACCCCCAAAAACTTTACTCTTCACCCTTTCCCACATTCCCTTTTCTCCTTCCTTGTTTGATTAGTGACTAACTTGTGGTATGATGATTAAAATGTAGAGTCTATCCACTACTAATATGTGACCTGTTTTGGGGAAATAGGCCTAATTGCGGGCTTTCAGTAGCCCGGGGTAGAGCCTTATGGGTCGATTTTTATCAAAAAAAAAAAACAAAAATTTTTTTTAAATTTTTATGGCAGAAATGGATAACATCGGTTAGCTCTAGCTTATGGCGCTGCTGTAAGCTCCAGTGAGCTATGAGGCTAAAAACACTAGCTAGTTGGACTCGTGTTTGCTAAGAAATCTATTGACGTGCATTTTACTGACAGCAGAAAAATACTGTAGCTAACTAATTCACTTACTATTCTACATAATCAGCATACTCACACAATTTTTGCCATCATAGTTTGTCAGAGAGGTAAGGCATTCCCCCTGGCCTTAGCAACTCCTTTACGCGGCATTTTTTTCTCGAAATCAGCAATAATAAGTTTAGCAAAAATACTGAAGTGTTGTGGCGCATAGGGCAAAGAGGCTTGTGCTAGCTTCCAAATTAGGAGGACGGCATCCCAAGGCCCTAAGCAACCTACTGGTAGAAATAAATAGAAAACTTTAAATGCCGTGTTTTGGCCGATTTTCCCCAAACCGGTCACATATATGAGAAAGTAAAACACCTGTTGTGAACTTAATTGTTGAGTTGTATCTTTGATACCTGGATTGTTTTCCAGTGGTCAAGATTAGTACTGAATGACACAATTCAGCTCCTTATGATAGGAAAGCTTCAATGAGATGTATTATTACTCGTAATTATAGGATCCTTACACTTTTAGTCATTCATTATCCCAACAGTAAAATCAAATTAAAGGTGCTGTAGTCCTTATGCAGATATTAAAAACAACACCCCCACCCCCACCCAGTGTGCTTTTGTGTGGACCTTCCCCAGACTCTAATAACCTAGTAACTTTAGAATTTATGATCTAATCTTGCTAGAAATGGGAGAAAAAAAATAACTCAGAAGTTGGACACTTTAGACAACTACCAGCTATTAGCTGAATATGTGGGAAATTCCCATGCAACCACTGCTGAATCTGTAGGTTTTCCCTAGAAAAGAGATAACTCCCACTGTCAGATCTGATAAGCTACTGGTGGTGCCCTGAGATGTGGAGCAAGTATAAGCTGGCACTACAGCAGCACCCCTGCAGGCAGGCAGACAGGCAGGCCAGAAGGCAGGCAGGCAGGCAGGAATGTGTTCAGGAAAGGAAGCCAGCATGCTAAACAACAAGTGCACAGTTCCTTACAGCAGTCCGCTAGCAAGGAGGTAAAGAGGGGCATCACATGACAAAGATAATGTGGCTAAAACAGAGTTGCTGAAGAATTATTAACATTGACAATCTGCTGCAGTACACATCTGAGTTAAATCAGCATCCATCTAGCTGTGACTGTTCGGTTATTTTAATTGGTGAAGTGAGACTGGGGTTTGCCTCTATTTTTTTCTGAGCAGTGTTTAAAGTGCATGCACATGAACACTCTAGAAACAACCTCTATAGTAGAAGGTTCTGGAAAGTATGCAAGATGAGAATATAATTTGGCATTAGTATGAGAATAAATGATGATGGCAAGTGAGCATAGCCATATTGAGAAGCTATCCCAAGATGACTAAGTCAACCGTCTCAAACTGAGAGGGACATAGGGGATTGGTAGAAGGAGAAACTCAGTGAGTCCATATTGAAGGCAGGTAGAGAAGAGATGAGGTTTATCGAGACATTAATCTCCCTGTACAAAGAACCTACAAGGATGTCTCGTGGGGAAAATAACGTCAAGAAACTGGAAGATGTTTACTTCAAAGCACTTATTTCTAAAACTTTAATGTTCAAAATATCATTCTTCATAGATACAAGAGCCACTAAACAAAACTGCACATTATTTATCATTATGTACATGACATAAACTGTGACAGGTAGTGTATAATATTCCATTTCATCAAACTGCTGAGAAAGTCAGACACATAAAAGGGTGTTTAAAACCACTACATATGTAAAACCATTTAATGCTATTCATAACACATTAAATGGTGTTTAAAACCACTACATATGTAAAACCATATAATGATATTCATAACACGTTCAGTCTAGTGGGTGAAACAGTATACCCTTGTATGACACTATGTAAACCACCTTTTTCTCTATTTTTCTTTCAGACTCTAGGAAACGAAGACGATCAGGTACAAATAAATCAATTACTCTTTATAACAGTTTACTCTATATATATATTTTATTATTCTAGGAGATTTCAGCGAGGAGTCACTATTGAAGCAATCTCGGTGTAAGTAATTCACACATTTTATAACGGCTATACTCTCTGAACTCCTTCTAAAGTGCAGCTGGGTAATGTTACTACAGTAAAACTTCCGAACTGAGAACAATTAAGGACCAGGGTTTTCAGTTCACATATAACAGGTTTATATCTTTAAGAGGTGATCAATTAAGCAAAATATTTTTTTATTGGAGGGGGATAGGAGATGGTTCACTAAATAAAGGTAATTTTCTTGTTAGAGGGTTCACTATAAGAGGTACCATGGAATATGTAAGCAATTATCATTCTCAATACTTTAAGTTTCTGAACTTCGTGTGCTTGATGTGCACGGCTAATTCAGTTATTCAGATAGTTATTAGTGAATATTTCACTGGTGTCAGGAATTTGAACATTTCAAAAGATGTGGCAATGATTACTGAAAGTCAAAATGCATAATGTCTATAATTAGTCTTAATAAGAAGAAAATTATTCAGTTATTCTCGGCTGAAATAATTATAATAATAGAGGACTACAGCGACAATATTGGCTGTTAAAATTAGAAAATTTTCTATTATTAAGAAGTTAATTAACTCATAGTTGCCAGCAGTTTCAGTTTTGTTTTCACAGTTTATGTATTTATTTATTCATTTATTTTAATTAACTAAGTAATATTAACAATACTAGTAAGTACCCTGCCACACAGTGGAATCTCTTCTCACCTTTGTCTATCTACATGCTTTGGAGTCCCTCTATCATTCTATTGTAGACTTGGACATTGCGAAACTTTTGCTTTCCTTTTCGAAACCTTCCCCTTCCTTTTTGAAACTTAAGCAGCTATTGCTGATTCTACATGCATTTTAGCTACAATTAATCACCTTCTACTGAACGTTTTATCCATTCAACTATGGCGATGTTTTACCCATTCAACTATGGCGATACTTTACCCATTCAACCATGACAATGCTTTACCCATTCAACCATGACGATGCTTTACACATCCAAGTATGACGATGCTTTACCAAACTGGTCAAACTCATGAATTATTCATGATTACATACTGTCGTCGTCAGCCACTGTCGTCATCATTATTACTGACACGCAAGCATGTTATATAAATTCTGGTGTTTATTTTTGCTAAAAATATAGGTATGAGTAATAGCACGGGTAACAGTGCTATTCAAGATTAATAACACGAGTAACGTGATTGAAATAGCACTCAGCTTCGCCTCATGCTATTTCAAATTGCTTTACGAGTGCTATTGATCCCTAATAGCACAGGTTACCCGTGCTATCACTCGCTAATAATAGGCCAGCTTATCGTTCACTTGCTATCTCCTTATTTCAGGATTAGCTTTGCTTAAAATATAGGTATGAGTAATAGCACGGGTAACAGTGCTATTCAAGATTAATAGCACGAGTAACGTGATTGAAATAGCACTCGGCTTCGCCTCATTCTATTTTAAATTACTTTACGAGTGCTATTGATATCTAATAGCACAGGTTACCCGTGCTATCACTCGCTAATAATAGGCCAGCTTTTAGAAAAGTCATTTGCAATTATAGCTATACTATATCGTTCACTCACTATCTCCTAATTTCAGGATTAGCTTCCGCTGGAACTTCGTTTTCAACCTGCGGCTCCTCCTAATCTGTTGAAAAACATTCCGTCCAATACCGGTAGAGCTTCAGTGGTAAAGAATGGCATTGTCTCCAACTAAAAACTACTCTAACTGTACATTTCCAAGGTTAACGCTGCATGTGTGCACACTTATCCGTACTATTTCACTTAGCTACTGTGGTATTTCACTTAGTTTCCACTTATTTACCGAGGTATTTCAATTAGTTGCATGCTATATCACTTTCCCCATGGATTTCAATTGAAAAGCGAGTTTCCCATACATGTTTGAATGGGCAACTCACACGCCATACTATTAGTATTTGAATTACTAAATAATAGTTTTGATATGATTGCAGCTATGTTAATTCCAAACCAGTACAGTATATGATGATGCTTTCTAGAATATTTTTTGTACTTGCTGGTATGTATATATTGTAATAAGGTATCTTTAATTTTAATGTCTTGACAAATCTTTGGTATTATTTGCTATGTTCCAGTTCAACCATTTCAAACCCCTGCTATTGCTAAATACGCCAGATTTTTGAAAGCATTTTACCATACATGCCCTATTGCTACTGATATAAGTTGGCCTCCTAATCCAAGCAAGGAATATATTCAGTTGGCAGTAATAAAGCAGAACAGAAAGATCAACGAAGAATACATAGGGTATACCTTAAAAGGAAACATCCGGGAAATACTCACAGACAGGGAACTTATCACAACTGACAAAATTCTTGACAAACAAGAACCATTATTTGTCATAATTGAAGGAGCTCCTGGTATGGGTAAGAGTACTTTAGCTTGGGAGTTGTGTACGAAGTGGGAGGAGTTCCATCATATGAAGAAATACAGCTTGGTAATTTTGCTGAGGCTAAGAGAAACTGGTGTACAGACAATGACATGTCTTTCCGAAATATTTCCACGGATTCATATAGACACTATAACACTACTACGAGATATACATCAATGCCTTGGGGAAGGAGTATTATTTGTATTAGATGGGTTTGACGAACTACCTTTGACATTGCAACAAAATGGGTTTTTAATAGATATTATGAATAAAAAAATATTCCCCAAATGTTCCATAGTCGTCACCACCAGATCATCTGCATCAACTACATTATTGACATACGTAAATAATTCACTCGTCAGCTCTCACTTGGAAATTCTCGGATTCACTCAACAGAGCATCAAAAAATATGCAAAAAGTGTATTCTCGTCTGATTCTGAAATGTCAAATTTTAAGACTGCAACATCGTCTTTAAAAAACCCAGCCATAAACAGCCTCATGTATGTTCCAATTAATGCTGCAATAATTGTTCAAATATTAAAAGTGAAAAATGAATTGCCACTCACTTTGACGGAACTTTATACAGAGATTTGCCTCAGCATTTATAACAATCACCGCTTAAAACATTATAAATCCAAAGTCACAAAACTGAAGGATATTCCAACTGAAGATTGTAAACATTTTGACAACTTAGCAAAACTTGCTTTTGAGAATTTCGAAAATGAACAGCTGATATTTGAAACTGTACCATCAGATTTAGATCACTTCGGTTTTCTTAATGAGATATCTTCTCTTTATGGGGGAGAAGAAAAATCGTTTAACTTTCTTCATTTAACAATCCAAGAGTTCCTTGCAGCATATCATATAGCTCATCTTCCTGATCAGGGTGTAGAACTTTTTAAAAGTTATTCAAAGAGATGGGATATAGTGTGGAGGTTTGTAGCCGGAATGACCAAATTTTCTTTCTTAGGAACCTATCAAGCAAAATCTCCATTTCGAACTGAAGATGAGTGGCTTACACCTTTGTTCATAGAATGTCTTTTTGAATCTCGAAAAGTAATAGATTTTCAATCTATTTTTAATTATAATACTCAATATTGGAAAACTATTTCTTTCCTTGAAAGCAGCTTTTATCACTTTGAATTAGGAGTGTGCATTGCAAAGTGCAGTTCAGCACAATCATTTTGGAACTTGAACTTCATTTGTGTTGATAATAATAGCTTTGATTTTTTCATTAAAGGTTTGTTAAAGAGTATGGGTCACAATTATTATGGAGTGATAAAAAGTATTAGAATTATTTATAGCCAAGGTGGTGCCGATATTCTATCCACACTTCTGGACTATCAACAAAAAGGAGTTACTTTTTTGAATGAAGTAACAAAATTTGGTACTTTAAGTTTGGTATGGGCGGAGCAGTTACCTTTGAAAGTGTTGCTTATGATACCCCTCTTTTCAAATTTAAAGAGGCTTTCATTAGATACAAAAGTTTTCTTCAGCTATAATGCCACGTTCTACTTTGATCTGTTTGAATTGCTGCAGCACACAGCTGTGCAGTCTCTGGATATTTGTGACTCTGGACTAGAAACTGTGTTATATGTGCATCGAAAAGTATTCTTAGCATTTAAAGCTTTGATACATCCATCAACAGGAAAACTACGAGAATTATGCATTGGTTCTAGTATGCCTGTAGTAAATGAAAAGGAAATAGATGACTTGGTAAAGATAGTCTCTTCCTGCTCGTCTTTGCAGATACTCTCCATCAAGTATCATAATTACTTATCTTGCTTGGCTAATTTTGAAAGCAATAACCAAATTACAACACTTGAATTAAAAATCATGCCACTTACACCCTCAGGTTTGAATTTTCCCCTCATGGTCTCAATACAAAATGAGTCTTGTTTATTGCGAAGTATTGTAAATATTCTCAGCCACAGCAAATCTCTTAGGCATTTGATCATAGTGAATGCTCCAAGAAATACATGTATTTTGAGTGACAAACAAATTATATCAACTCTCAAATGTTGTGCTCTAGAGACCTTGCAGTTCCACACAAGAGATGATTTTGGCATCGATGAAAATTTTCACACTTTACAAAATCATGTTTTGCATTTATCTGAGGATATAAAGTGTGAAGTTACATGCAAAGGTAAATATTACTTTGATAAAAAGTATCTTTCAAATTCTAACTAGCCTTCCTTTGTTTGAGTTCTAAATTATGACTGAAGATATTGAAGACAATATCCATTATGACTGTTATATTTATACCTGCAGAATGAATATACAAAACTCCATATTATATCTTACATTGTTTTAAGCTTAAATTTTTTATAACTTTTAAAATTTAATTTTGTAAATTTATTTGTATTGTCTTTTTGTAAATTATATTCTTTGATAATTTTATTGGGTTAGTGAAGCGAGACTCTCACTAACGAGTTTCAGTTGAGATTTTGGTATTATATATAAATATTTATTCCACCCTAGATATCTTCACCATGATATTTTTAGGTACATGACCAGTGAAATAACTCACAGATATTTCACTGTTATTTCAAGCTATACAGCGCAAGCTCATTATCCCTGTAGTTATAGCAAACCCGCCAAACTTTTCAATTTTCCCGGGTTTTACACAGCTACCTTCCTCTGGTGTACCCTGCTCCCCCAGCTGATATTTTAGCAGCTGCTCTAACCTTGTTGAGAAATATTTCATAAGCACGCTAATTTATTTTCACTAGCCAGAGGTGAGTGAAAATAAAGCCTGAGAGTAAAATATCTTGCCATAACACTCGGACAAGTGTAACTTATTACACTTGTCCGAGTGTTATGGCAAGATATTTTACTCTCAGGCTTTATTTTCACTCACCTCTGGCTAGTGAAAATAAATTAGCGTGCTTATGAAATATTTCGCCATATCACACTCTGACTCATGTAATTAGTATTATTGACGAGCTAGCAGAGCGAGCGAGACAGTATTAGGGGTGGATAATGCAAAATCGGGTATGTGTTATAATGTATGTATGGATAGTATATATGCCCCTTAAACGCGCGCGGGGAACTTTTTTCTCCAAAAACACTGCTTTTTGGGCTTGACCCCAGTTTATTCTGAAAATACAGCATTAAGCAAGCCTTACTTTATACTTAAGCTCCAAAGTGTGAGAAAATTTCTGCGAAACGCTTGCTTTTTGTTATATTTATACCTGCAGAATGAATATACAAAACTCCATATTATATCTTACATTGTTTTAAGCTTAAATTTTTTATAACTTTTAAAATTTAATTTTGTAAATTTATTTGTATTGTCTTTTTGTAAATTATATTCTTTTTGGGCTTGACCCCAGTTTATTCTGAAAATACAGCATTAAGCAAGCCTTACTTTATACTTAAGCTCCAAAGTGTGAGAAAATTTCTGCGAAAACGCTTGCTTTTCAAGAAAAATGTAATTTTGTATTTGTGTGCTAAAATTGATTGTCTTTTGTTTTTGTAACTGAGAGCTTGTTGTCAAGAATTCGAGGTAATTCAGATAGTCAAATTAATTTATATTTTGATACTACAGAAGTTATCAATACTCAGGAAATTGAGGTAAGTAGAAATTCCATTTTTGTTGGCTAAAATTACAAATAATAACACTGGTTTATTTTTTTATCGTAGCTGAGAGCTTGTTCAAGAGTTACTGGTAATTGAGATTATCAGAATGGCAGATGTTTGATACTACAAAAGTTACCATTAATCAGCACAGCGCCAAAAAGCGAAGTTTACAAATTGCAAACTAGCTCGTTAACTACTAGTTCGCGCGTAGTTACCGAGCGGCTAACAAATTTTGGAACTCAGTTGTTGACGTCTGGAACGGACACTATAAGCTAGTTTACAAACCTTGCAAACCTGGCTGAAAACTCATTGTTAACTACGTTGACAAGTCTGTAATTTTCTGGAAACCACTTGACAAGTCTGTACCGTTTTTGCCAACCACATTGACAAAGTCTGCAACTTTCTGGAAACTACCTTGACAAATCAGTAACTGTTTGGTAACCACCTTGACAAGTCTGTAACTTTCCAGCAAACCACCTGAACAAATCTGTAACTTTCTAGCAAACCACCTTGATAAGGCTGCAACTGTCTTGGGAACTACGTTAACCCTCTTTGACAACTATGGATAACCACATTGAAAACTTCTTGTTAATTCATTTTGATATAATAAAAAAATATTTTAATATTAATTTAATAATAAAAGGTAATGTTAAATGAAATGAATTAGAACTTGAATTGTCTGAAATTAATTCAAAATTCAATTGTCTGTTTCCTTGAATGTTAACTCGATCACTCCATCTACAATACACAAACAATGTCAATAATAAATGATACAAAACAGTACTTTAAAAGACAAATAATACGGTGCATTCTCATTCGTTCAAGACGCCGACAACTCTGTAAGTGCAAAAAAAAAATTTTTTTCGAAGGGTGCCGCGTTGTGCTTGGTTTTCCTGTAGACGGTCACAATTATTCATTTGAAGTATAGAAAAGTTCAGATGTGAAATGCATAGAAGTATAAGTTCTATATATAATAACAAATATAATTAGAGTAGTTCATATAAATGAGGAAGCACCATAATTTAGTTACACATAAATCCTAACAACTCACCATTAAAATTTTAATTATAAGTATTTTTAAAAGCATAATGCATACATGTATAAACATTTTTCTTAAACTTAAATTTTGATCAACACCCAAAAAGATTCAAAACTACACTTCAACTGTCTATTAGAAATATAACTACCCTATTCAAATGAAAAGACGACAGAAAAAATAAAAAGTGTGAAGTCAGCAATACGCACTCTGTGCCTGTGGCTGCATTAGCTAGTTAATGCTGTTTTTTACCAAATCAGTGATAAATTACCTTACCAAATATGTGGTATCTCTTACTAAATATGGTATCTCTTACTAAACATGGTATCTCTTACTAAACATGGTATCTCTTACTAAACATGGTATCTCTTACTAAACATGGTATCTCTTACTAAACATGGTGTCCTTACCTAATCAATAATAACATGCTCAATCTTTAACAAAATTCATGACATTTACCAATACTAGCCAACTCCTCAGAATCTAAATGTGTGATTGGCCACACCCATAAATTGAATAACAAAAAAAAATCACAAAGACAAATTTCTAAATGGCTGCCAATTAAACTCAAAATTGTAATTATTGAATGCTCTACTATTAAATATTAATGTTTTAATAGTGCAAAAAACTGGATTAAGCTTAAATAGTCCACAATAGAACAGGGTAGACTTCAGGAAAAATAAACTAAGACAATCTCAGTAAAACTGGGTTGGTTGGCAACTATATTCAATCCATCATATTTCCAGTTTATTCACTGCTATATTTTCTCCTAAATAATGCTTCACTCTTTATATAATATAAAATATACCCAATACAATCTATGTACCTTATTTGTGGTATACCCATTTAAAGGTATATCCCTTTTACAATCTATGATATAGCATACTCACATTTTATCCAGTCCACACTTGCTTTACCCTATCCAGTCTCGCTATACCCAGTCCATACTCTCCCTTTACACACACAGTTCATACTCTCCTTTTACCCAATCCATGCTCTCGCTTTAGACAATCCATACTCTTGCTTTACCCAATCCATACTCTCCCTTTACATAGTCCATATTCTCCCTTTGCCCAGCCCATACTCTCCCTTTACCCAGTGCACACTCTCGCTTTAGACAGTCCACACCTTCCCTTTACCCAGTCCACACCTTCCCTTTACCCAGTCCAAACTCTCGCTTTACCCAATCCATATGTGGAAGCAGTTCCTCCCACATGAACTCGGGAACCTTTTAGAACAGTGTGTGTGCGTGTGCGAGTCAATTCCGTGTGTTATTTGTAAGGCACGCCCAGAAACACAGTTTGATATAATTAGGGCTGGATCCCGGTCGTGCCAATCAGTCAGTCAATTCATTATCTTGTGCTTGTGCGTTTCTGTGTTGCGTAAACTATTATTTAATCTACTCTACTCCTAGTCTTGTGAGATTCGGGTACGGGTAGCTACTCAACCAGACTGCATCACTTGAGACTGATTCTGGTGGCAGCTTTACCATAAGCCCCAGAAGGTCAGAGCCTCCAGTGTCGACGCGTTACTTACGCTAACCTGCCGAGCCTGTGACACCATACTCTCGCTTTACCCAATCCATACTCTCACTTCCACCCAGTCCACACTCTTGCTTTGCCAAGTCCACAATCTCCCTTTACCCAATCCATATTCTAGCTATACCCAGTCCATCCTTTCCCTTTACCCAGTCCACTCTCGCTATACCCTATCCATATTCTTGCTTTACCTAATTCATATTCTCGCTTTACCCAGTCCATACTCTTTCTTTACCCAGTCCATACTCTCCCTTTGCCCAGTCCATACTCTCTCTTTACCCAGTCCATACTCTTTCTTTACCCAGTCCATACTCTCCAGGGTTTCATACAGGATTTGCATTTAGGGGGGGGAAATTTAGGATTGTATGAAACAGTCCTGATTTTTTAAGTACTTCAATGAAACTAGTAAATGTAATATATTTAACAGCGTTTAATCTAATGAGGGGACATAGGAAAAACTTCTCTCCCCCTTCCCCCCACCTCCCACATCCAATCCAGAATTATTCTTCAAAGATATTGTCAAAATAAGCAGAATTGCAATGAAAATCAGGTCAATTAACATAGAGCAAACAAATTTTGTAGAGTTAATAAACTTTTCCCTCCTCCCCCTAGTGGACTGTGTTAAGAAATCTTGCATCTTTTGTCAGTTCTCTAATCCTAACTTCTAGGTATACCTTGTCAGTGATGTTTGCATGACTCCATGATAACCCACAACCACTGCCAATTATTATGTTCTACTGTTTGAAGTTTGGTATAAGGTGGAGCTTATACTTCTGTAATAAGGTGGTAACCACTTAGCCACTGCATGGTAGGCTAGCTGCTTTTTCAGTCAACAACAGACTGGTAGTGGTAGTGGTATCTAGCTATGGATTTAAGAAAGTACTTTAGTAGAAAGAGAGCTTTGGATGTTGATGATGATGAATCAGTTATTGAAAGTAGTACCTTTGTTGAGAGCTCTTCTGGTGCTGCTGCTCAGAGTTCTTCTAGTGTTGCTGCTGAGAGTTCTGGTGCAACTATCAAGGATTCTTCAGGGATTTTTTTCTGGAAGTTCAGGCACTAAGAGAGTGTCAGAGTTGAGCTCAATACCTAAATCTGGTAAGAATTCCCTCTCTAAAAGTGAGAAAAAGAAAGCATATAAAGCCAGACTTAGCTACAGTAACCTGTGGGAAGTCCAATATCCCTGGGTGTACTGTACAGATGTTACTCAAGGTATGTTTTGTAAGCTTTGTCAGCAGACAGGGAATCCACCAGTAACTGCTAGAGGAGCATGGACGGCTAGGGGCATCAAGGATTGGAATCATGCTACAGAACTTTTGAAGTTGCATAGCGAGTCTACTTGGCATAGAGATGCCACAATGTATTGCAGGATGGCTGAGCAAGGGAAGGAGAGTGCATTGCAGATGCATTGTTCTGCTGTCGCCAAAGAATTGGAAGAGAGAAAAGAAAGAAACAAAGCAGTGTTGCTTAAACTTTTTCGATCTCTTTATTTTCTTGCTAAAAATCGTATTCCTCATACTACTACCTTCAATCAATTGCTGGATTTACAAGTAGCCAATGGTGACTTGGTTTTGGATAAGCACATGAAAGGAGCTTTGAATGCTCAATACACATCCAAGTTTTCTACGGTGATGTTACTTGAATGTATTGATTCATGGATTAATTCAAAGTTATTAGAAAGTCTGAAATCTAGTCCCTTTTTTTCAATTTTAGCAGACGAGTGTGAGGATATTAGCATTTTGTCAACATTCTTCAAGTGAAAGCATTGGATGCTGATACTATTGCTAATACTCTCCATTCTTTCATGGAATCTAATAAGATAGATTGCAAAAAAATGGTTGGCCAGGGATATGATGGTGCAGCTACTTTTTCAGGATGCAAAACTGGAGTTCAGAAGCGAATGCGTGTGTATGCTCCTCATGCAGTTTACATCTATTGTGCTTGCCATCGTCTCCAGCTAGCAAGTGTACAGGCTGCACAGAATATTCCTGAAATTAAGAAAGTTTTTGTGATGATGGGAAACCTATGGAAGTTCTTTTACTATAGCCCCAAAAGGGCTGAATCTCTTAAAGAAATTCAGTGTGCCCTAAACTTACCTGAATTAAAAATTACTAAGCCAAGTGACACAAGGTGGCTTTCCCATGAGAGGTGTGTGAGAGCAATTAAAAAAGAACTTCCTGCCCTCATTACTACATTACAACACCTTCATGAAGTTTCAGGAGATGCCGAATCCTATGGTCTCAGCTTACTCTTAGCTAGTCAGGTAGGAATAGCTAGTATTGTGGTTCTCTCTCTCTCGAGTTCTCCACATTCTAGCCAAAATGAGTGCCTCAATAGTCAATGCAGATGACGGTGGCAGATTTTAGCAAACTGCCCATTCTTTTGGAAGCAACTGTTGACTCCTTGAAAAGCTTAAAGGAAGAAACTAGTGATTGGTTGTCAGAGGTTAAATCTACTATATCTTCCCTAGAAAATGACTACAGCATAACAATTGGCAATGGTTATGGTCCATCTAAGAGCCATAATAATATCACTGAAGTCTCCATATATCGTACCCACATTGCACTTCCCTTTATTGATGTGCTATTGGAGAACATTGACAGAAGGTTTAACAGTAATGCTGTGAAAATCTTGACAGCAATGTCAGTGTTCAACCCTTCTCTGCTTCCAGCAAAGGAAGACTTAAGTTCTTACGGAGTGGACAAGATAAGTTGCTTAGGAGACTTCTACGGTAAGCCAGCTGAAGTTGAGTTTGATGGAATAACTTATTCCTCAACACCTCTGCTAAACAAGGACGATTTAATATCAGAGTGGGCTATATTCAAGAGAGCATTGCTTCAAGAAAGAGATGAAATTATGAAGTCAAAATCACTGGAGAAAGCACCAGAGTTCCAAGAAGTATTAGAAGAACTGAAACGTTCAGCTGCTTACACTGGAATTTTTTCAGAGACGTTTAAACTGATTGACATTATGCTTTCGATTCCAGTTGGTACAGCCACAGCTGAGAGATCTTTTAGTGAAATGAAACTCATAAAAACTAGATTACGAAGCCGGCTGACAGAACAGAACTTGGCACGGTTAATGAGAATTGCCACTGAAGGTCCTGAACTGAACGAAATAAACTTTAGTGAAATATTAGATATATTCAAACAAAGCAATCATAGAATCATACTTTAAGAGTGACTTTATTTAACGTGTCTTTGTTCTTATGGTATTGCTATTATGAAATTCAAATCTATTAAATAATTGAATGAGCAAAA
>WLWD01003994.1_pt1 | contig 28452 bp, 17 predicted proteins | sample 6712731 | NCBI WGS metagenome assembly WLWD01 (sample SAMN12718690, study PRJNA576275) | sponge metagenome | isolation source: marine sponge | host: Mycale hentscheli | place: New Zealand: South Island, Marlborough, Capsize Point | collected 2014-11-01
AAATAATAATAAAAAAAACAGGTGTGAACTTGAAGATGATTAGTATGAGGGAGCTCCATCTCTTAGTGTATGGGATCAAAATGAGAAGGTTTAGAGTGGCTGGGAAATATGCTGGACCACTTTTCTTACCAAAAGTCACTCAAGCCTGCTGTATGTAACCTATATGTTTTGGCTGCAAAAATGGCTGTGCAGATTTGCATGTATAAGAAGGCTTCGCATTGCACTGAGCTTTGTTTTCATCGTGGATTTGTACAGATTAATTATAGTAACAATAATGTTGTAACCACAAAGTGAATCCTGACAACATTTAGCTTTGTTAAAAATATTGTTGTCCAAATAATTAATATTGCTAATCCTCCGATGAACTTAATTTAGCATAACCACACCACAGTAGTACAAAAAGAAATGGCTGCCATTTTGAACACGAGGTGAAATTTTTATTACTGGGTGAATCTGAAATGTCCCTATAGCAAAAACCTTAATTAGGGTGTATTATAACACTGTATCAGTTTTCATGCTTTAATCATCAAAGGCACAATTCTTTCGCATAATGCTGGACTATATAATTATACTATTCAATATAGTATGAGAATGTTTACTTAAAATAACTTGAATGATGATGCCGTTCAACTCCAAATGACTTTTATATAAATAAATGAATACAAACAGGTTGATGTGTGTTTTGTGAGTCAGTATATGTGCTATGAACCATTTATCCCCAAAAGATTGCATTTTGTAAACATCAGATTCTTATCGTAAGCAATTATCCTGAAGCACTGTTCAATCTTAAAATGATCTAAAACAGCAAGCAGCATTTCTTGAAAAAGGTAACATGATCTTAAAAAATGACAGTACTTTGTTTGAATAAGATAGCACTACAAGAAGAGGTTAAGGATGAGAGGCTGATTTCAGTTTCGGAATAAATTATGTATAATGGCTTAGAATCTAATTGTTAATATTTAAGCTTTTAATTGAAAAAATCAATTATTTTTTCTGTTTGAATATTTTACTGCTTTTTTCTTCTCATCTATTCTTCTAATTTCCTTTGTTTCAATATTCTTCTCTTGCTTTCAATATAACCATAAGATTAAAAACAAATATTACAAATTCTGTTCAGTGATAAATTAGAGACAATAGTATTATAACTTATTAAGAAAATAAATTGACACTATAATCAAACTTAGTATTTCCTTGCCTTAAGTGTTTATAAAGCCCATTCGTGTAGCACATTGACAATTGTGTAAATTTGCAAGTAAATTGCAAACATCTCAGGATATATTTTTTTGGCATAATGTTTCCCCAAATCATTGATTGAAGTTTGTGAGACATAACAAGAGAGGTAAAGTGGTCAACAAGGAGACAGATAAATGGGAAGTAATGGATTGGAAATGAATGGTAGTGATAGAGGGGGTTAGTGTTGAATGAAGAGGGAGAGTGAGGACTGGAGTTGACAAGAATAGAAAGTATTTTAAATGAAGGAGAAATTGAAGAAGTTTCAGATGTGTAACTCCGACTTCTCAAAGTTAATGGGTTCACATGTGGAAATATTTACAGGGTGATCTGATATTTTATATACTTATACTGCCACTTTTTTAGCAGCTACCAAACGTGAAAGAAACTTTTAAGAATTTTACAAATTAAGTACATAATCAGTATTATCGCTATTATTTTACTTCAGAAAATTTCAATAAATTACATGAAGTAGGCTCATTTCGTATAAAAAAAGCCCTGAAAACATTCAGTTCATACATGTGGTCTAGAGAAGTAAAAGGAATTGACTACTGACATTTGACAAATTGCAACTCTTTCATAATTAGTCCCAGTATTCCATATGATGCTTACACTTTTCTAGTCTTTAATATTGTCTATCTTGTTCATCTTCTATCCTTCATTGTTTTAATATATAATTAAAATGTAGAACAGAAGTGTAAAAGTGTAAGCATATGGAATACTGGGAGTTTCACTAGAATAACCAATAACAAGTTAATGTGTTGGTACTTCCTAGGATAAAGTCACATGATGTCATGTTGACTTAGAATTAAAGAATGTATAGTAGCTAATTAGCTGGCATACTGAAAAGTATGATATCTGAAGTTTGTAAATATTCTTAAAATGAAAGTAATCATCAATAACACAGTAACAGATGTTTTTACTTAATAGGTACATAGTAATATTTAAAATGTAGTGCAATTTAATGGTAGGCATACCTAGGGTAGCTCAATTTGCTTAAAATTATTATTATTAATAGGACATTTTTCTTTAAAATTTCCTATAATTATAATTATTTCAGCCGAGAATGACTGAACTATATATTATTATTGTTATTATAGAAAAATATAAAAATATTAGCAAAAAATTTGTTTGTTATTTCAAACTAAAGCGCACGTTATAATGTAGCGAAAATGAATCCAAAAACAAAATTTTACGGTACCTTTGCGCTTATATCGACGGATCCTGTTGGAATAGCCCAGGCGATGTGCGTGATGGGTTGTGTTCTATATGTAGTTCGATTTTTTTTTGTTTTCATCATTATGCCAAAGCAGTTTCTTCAAGGTAAGCGCTTGTCTGTAGCAAGATTAATTGTTAAAAAAATTATATTAATTTACTGTTTAAAATGAGAAGCGTGGAAAACTTTGAATTAGGAATTAAATGGGAGGTGCTTTCTCAACACCAAATTCGGAATCTTTATATTGCCTCCATAGATCGGCATAACAAGCAATGTTTCTTAAAGAAACTGGAGTCTATTTAGGCTATCAGATCTATTCTTCTCTTGGAAAAGAGGCATTACTATTATGACCTTAAAGTGAGATGACTTCGAACCTTCATGTAAACACTAGTAGTGTGTACTTGAATTACTTTACACTTAAATTATAAGCCAGAATTCAAATTATATAGAAAATACACAAAAAGCATAAAATGATCAACAGAACATCTTTCTTTTTGTTACATCACAACATGATTTTATAAAGATTCATTGTGTGCATGCAATTGGTTCCCACCCCAAATATAGTTCGTGAGATTACTAGAATTTTATACTCAAAATTAGTGGCTTTTAAGTTGCTTGCATTGTTTTTCTTTCCTTCATAATAAATGTTCATCAAAGACACATGAAAACTTCAATTGATTAACATTAATACACAATAAAGATGACTGAAAGTATTATCCATTCACATTTTGTTAACTAACATGTAAACTAAAGAACCTTAAAAAAATAAACTACAAAAACGAGCATATTGTCACTGTAGTCAGACATATTTGGCCCTAAAATAAAGGAAACAAGATGAAAGTGAAAGTGTGCTTGGGCGCATGTAGAAATACGACCATTCAAAATTGGATGTTTGAATAATGATATTGTCAGAAACTGAAACACTATTAAAAGTATCTTTTTGCTTACAGATACTACAATGATGAATTTCACATTGTAGTTATTGTTTCATTAAATGTTATTTTTTTATACTCTGTCAGCAATTGTATTATGTGCAGGAACAGCTCAGCTTTGTCAGGAGAATGCAACTTTGTCAATTCCATTTGGTTCAGTCTCTGTAGGAGTTGTCAACACTACAGCTCCATTTTGTTTTATATGTGGTGATAATGTAGCCACATTCAGTCTAGCTGGAGTAATGCTGACAGATTCTGAAGATTATTTCATTGATATGTCTATTGATGCACTTGTGATAAACAATTGGACTAGTCTAATGTTTGATGCCAACAGAGCAATCAGTGTGGAATGTGTTAGTACCGGTACTCCTATTACTTACAGTGGGACCTTCTTCTCAGAACGTGAGTTGAATATAATATTTTGTAGAATATTGAGTTTGTATATGAAAATATTTTAAACCATGAAATTTTCCATTGAGTGAATATTTTAATTCTATTTTATAGCTGCAGGATTACTTGCTATTTCACATTCAATGCCATTTAATGAAGATGCCAACGTATCAATAATTTGTGTAAATGAAAATCAAAATGAAAAATTTCGAGGCAGTCCTCAGTGGCGATCCCCCAATTGCAATAATGTTGGCACTAGAAATCAAGTAGTGGCAACTTTAGAGATAGCTAGAGTCACCAGACACCAGGCAGGAACATACACTTGCCATGTTCCAGGAGTACCGGAAATTTCTACAGCAAAGTATCATTTGGTAATATATTGTAAGTTATATATTATATGTAAATAGTTGTATAATTAAAAATTTTAATGAAGTCCAAAGATTTCTTACACATATTTTTACTTAAATTACAATATCTTCTAAGATTATTTTGCACATTGCTGGGTGACAGTAATAAAGATGTAGATTATTAATCATATGTTACTCCTAAATGGTCATATAATATTGTTTCATGATTTTATAGAAATACTGTAAAATCATACTAATATCTATGCAAAATGAAATAACTAATTTGCTGATATCATTGGTTAATTAAAAAAAAAGGGAATAATTGCAATAGCCAGAATTGCAATTAGACCACTGTATATATCCCATTTAATCAGTTATGTTATTAGTTCCGAATTTAATAGTTTAATATTATTTGATGCTTAGATATTTGGGCAAAACGTACTGCAAAACATGTTGAGACCACAAGGTGTGAAATACTGGCTTTGAACTGCAGTTACATTGGCCTTCCATCACCCAATGTAACCTGGACACTCAATGGAATCCCTCTTAATGTAGCAGATACAGGTCTTATAATCAATTCTTCAATGACCAATGAAGTCTATACATCCATGCTGACATGGTTAAATGTACCAGATAGAGCACAAGGGTATTATTCTTGCATAATCTCCAATACTGTTGGCTTCGTTAATTTAGAATTTTATGTCACAGTAAAATGTAAGACATAGGTTGTATAATAATTATGTATGTGGTATGTTGCCTTACGATAAATGGTATGCACATCTATTATTAACCGATTGGTTCCGATAGGCGCGTATACGCGACCGCGAACTAAAAACCGGTAGTTCCGATTGGCACATAAACGCGGCCAGAGAAAAGCAGCTTCAGTTTGATTTTATTACAACTGTGTGGACTGAGGTAGCCTAGCCTGGAGTCTTTGTGGTTAAACTACAACCAAGTAAGATTAGATAATAATTTGTAGTAGCTGCCATAGTTTTCAAGTAACTCCTTCTAGAAGGGTCGACCGCGACCGCGTCCAAAAAAAAATTCCATTTTACGGCGGCCCCGCGGCAGTAATTAATTCCGGAAGTAATCGGTTAAAAGACCAGCCTTATATAAATATGATCATGCATACATTTAGGTGTCATAAGTGATTTTAGGATAGTATGGTACACTAACATCACATCCTTTAATAACTAGAAGAAGGATAACTATTACAACTTGCTTCATATGAACAAATAAGGAAGTTGTCTAATCTGGTTTATGTTCCTCACTATGTATATTTTAGTTAAGACAAACGTATAGCAGATAATTAATTTATACCCAAAATTATAGTTTTTTCCTCAATTTCTCTCATCCTATCCTTTTTTCTATATCTCCTCACTTTTTACTCCAGCTCACTCGGGGGCACCACTTGTTTATGTGGTTATTGGAGGATCTATTCTAGCTATCATCTCTTATTCTATAGGACTTGTAGCTAACTATAGATACCTTCGTAAGCTGTCAGAGATAAAGAAATTCCTTGAAGTAAGTACAATTTAATTCCATTGTATTATTATTTTACTTCATTGAAACTAGAACATTTTCACATTTACTTTGCAAAAATAATATCATATTTATCTTTCATAAGGGAAAGTTTCAGGAGTAGTATGCTTCTCTCAAATCAATTCTCTCAAACTTCAGTACCAAGAAATTATGAATGTTGATGAAAAATTATCTGTGATTGTATATTAAGAAAGAGATGTTTTAGTTCTTCTTTTGTGGAAAACATTATTGCTCTGCAAAGTATATCACCTAAGTTTACTTTCTAAATTAATATAACACATTGTAAAATTGCATAAATGAATATAACTAACACTTATTGTTAGATATACCATTTTGAGCAATATTAGCTTTCCCCTAAAATATGTAATATTTTAGAAATATTGCGAAAGATAATGCCTGAATTATTATGGTAACGGATACATTGATACAAAATACACATTTGTCTTCATTTCCCAAAAAAGGAATCCAATCCAGTTTATTTCATTTTGCTTGAATAAATACAAAACACTTCATTTATGGACCTCATTTGAATAAACTTCAATCACCATGAGCTAGACATAACATATTTTTATTTTATTACAAAAGAACTTCACAAGATATTGGCGTAATTTTTTAAATATATTTATTTCAGGTAATATAGCCTGTGGGTGAAGGTATTTGTTTAAAGTGTGTACTAGTGTAGAACTTTAAAGATTCCAATATTTATGCTGTTGTCTCTTGTCATCTCATTATTGTTTTCAAACATTTATAATAATAGCTGCAGATGAATTGTAAGATATTATTCTAAGGTAATGAGAAATGAACTGACAAATTGAGCAATATTTTATGGGACTTGGAAGTGAGAGCAAAGATTATTCTAGTTTGCTATCATTTATATATAGCTAAATTTTTAATAATAAATTTAAAAAATTTCAATAAAAATGAATTGTTCAACTTCCACTGATAATAACTGCTTTGGAATACCAGTACCTCATAAAGTAGCAAATAATGTGTAGATAAAGTCACATAAAATAAATTTGTATATAATACCTCTACTATTCATGCATATAAAGTATAGCAACTACTTGGAGACTAGCTAATTTGGGCGCAATTAATTACATTTTCTTTAAAAAAAAGTGTCACATTAACTTTTCCTGTGTATACTTTTACATTTTGAACTTTATTCGGAAAGTGCTCTAAGAAGAATTATATATATATATATTGGACCAGATTGGTGTTTTTAGTTTCATTTACCTGAGACTACAATGTCTACACTTTATGTTTATCTCTGATTGCAACATTGACAACTAACTTAGAAATGTATAGTTTGACTACATTATCTAGTCAGTCACTGAGGAAAAGTATTATATTAATGTTGAAATTATTACCATGTAATCATTGTGCACATATTAATGTCTCTTATATGATATGTGTCACTTATTCTTTATTATTGTCATATGGTCAGTCATTCATTATGAAAATGATTAAAACTGTATGTCTAGTTCTCCTAACTATGTAATGCATAACAATCTCACAGTTGTTGTTGAAAACAAGTAATGGTTTAGGTATCGTGAATAGATGTATATTCATGTGCTTGAAAACTAAGAAAGATTGAATATGAGGATTTTTCAGTAGTTTATTTAGTCTTACTGAAAGGATCCATATACACAACCAAGGCAAATGATTTTTTGACTGTGTATGTCATCATGCTATGACCAAGGTTGTCACATCTGCAGACTCTAATTTCGAGTTACAATTGAATGATTTACTACTATATAGTCTATCTACATGTATTAATTCGCTATTCAACCATTGATACATTAATTAGCTTTCTATTACATTCATTAGTTTTAAGTTGTTCTCTTGTATTATTATTATTTCCTTTCCTGTTGTCAGGGCTACAGGCAACTACCAGCCAGCTGGTCATCATTAGTCCTCTCATTTCTGTATATCTGTTCAGTGTGTTTGTGTGTGTTTTCCCAATAATTATTGTATTTAATTCTATAGAATCTGAAGGTAATTTTCTTGTAAGAGAGGATTATTGGCAAGCACCTTTCCTTTCACTGAAGCCTTGAAGGAATAACCCAACACATCATGACACCAGATGCTTAAAAATATTATAACAGGGTACTTAAGTTAAATGTAGTGATATGTACCACCAAAAAAATCATAAAATGATTTTAAAAAGGAGCCATACCTTAATTGAAATAACTAAAGTTTTACATTCTGGAGAGGTTAGAATTGAGATAGCTATTTCAACAAAGGGTAGATTACTATTAATATCATAGACACTAAAGTATTAGTTTCAAATGAATTATGTGACATTCTTTTACTGTGGGGCTTCATTGATTTATTTGTTCATCATCATCTCCTCCTTCTTTTTAGAATTTGAAATTTAAGTGAATTGTGTAGTTATGCTACAATATCTTGGACAAATCATACAGATTAATGGAGTTGTATTTGTTGGTAACACCACTATTCACTTTATATTTTAGCTCTACGTTATATCAGATACTGATCAAGCTAACTCATTTGTATCTCAATAATATAGACTCAAAGTTTAATCCTAAGTTATAGCATGTTTTCTTACAAGGCATGTGCAAAAGTCAGTTGCATACACTAGTTGCTTTCAAAATGATAAAAAATACTAATCAATTCTTCTTCATTAATCATCATCCCATTATCACAGATAAAGTTAGTTGTCCATTATTCTTTAACTTCGTAATATTTAGATATTCATGCAGAAAGTACTACAGATAATGTTGAGATTACAATGTGTGGAGTACTGGCTTTAAACTGCAGTTACAATGGATGGCCTACACCCAGTGTATCCTGGACATTCAATGGAATGCCTCTCAATACTGCATCTTATGATGGTCTTACCATCAATTCTTCAATGACTGATGATGTCAATACTTCCATGCTGACGTGGTTGAATGTACCAGATAGAGAACAAGGAAAATATTCTTGCATAATTGCCAACACTGTTGGCTTCATTAATGTAGATTATTATGTTACAATAAAATGTAAGATATTAGTGTTACAATGAGTATCTAGTATGCAAGTATATTGCATGAAATATGATAGTTACTCCTTTCCATGAACAAATTAATGTTCCATTTAACATAACTAGTCCTAAAATGTTTTTTAATGCAAAAATATCTAGCTCAGCTTATGATGCAGTGATTTGAGGGGAAATAATACAATAACTGGAACAATGACTAAAACATAACTTTCAATTTATAAATTGATTAGCTGACTTGTGTATTTACATGTTAACTAACCCATATGGGACATCTTGCTACCAACACTGTTTAGTTTGACCACATATCAAGCAGAATTAATTTAGTGGACAAAATTAGGAAGTTACATTATTATCATTATGTTTGCAGCTCGTTCCGGGGCAATACCAGCTTTTGCAATTATTGGAGCATTTATAATCATTATCATCTCTTATTCCATTGGACTTCTAGCCAATTACAGATACTATCGTATGCTGTCAATGATGGAGCTATTCCACAAAGTATGCATAGTTTGAGTCAAATGCAATTATTAACAGAATGTATTAATTCCTCTAAACTTAATCTGAATTCCTCGTATTTTGACAAATACTAAGTGACTTTGTTTTTCGATAAAGCAAGGTTTTAGCAGTATGTTCTTAGCATCACACGGTATACAAAACAGAATAAATGTTCCCCATTTTCTCACTATAGCTAATGAATCCTGTAAATCTGTTAATTATGCTTTCGATTATACTTTAATTTTTAAAAATTAAGCATGATGAAAGTTATTAGTTTAAAACACAAACTTGTTCTTTGCAAAAAAATTATATTTTGCCCTAAACAACTTTTAAGGAAAATTATTTTTATTAAGTTGTATTAAAATAAAACAATTATGTTATAATAATAATATTAAAATATATTTATGATTTTTATTTTGCAGAAAATATAACTGTTTGGAGAAGATGTTTCATTATAGTTTATGAAATATAGTACTTTGATTGTATCTGATATTTTAAAATAATTTGTACTATTATCATCTTGTGACTATATAATTTTTTTTAACTTGTGTATAAACTCATTATGTTTATACTATTTTCTGTATTGCTGAATTATTCAAGTCCCTTAGTATAATTATAATTGTAACACATTTCTTTGTAAATACTACAACTAAAATACATTTTAATTTTTAACAAGATTACAATTGTAGCTAGAGTCTCCCTGACTATATACATAATATATCTTCATTTAATTGTGTTTATGATGCTGACCATTCTCCAAAATTATGATCAGACGTCATTAATAGCTATATAAAAATAGCTAAACTGGCTAGATATAGTAGAAGGCATTCATTAAAAGGTCAAAATTAAAATTTTGTATATTACCGCCTCGGAAACGTTCACACGCTTGATTAAACTGACTGTGAATACATGTGACTAGGGAAGCAAAAGGAATTGAATTTTGACATTTTGACCAATTATGACACTAATGTAAACTTAGCTGTGACGAGTCCTAGTATTCTATTGGCTTGCACCATTCTATTACTCTTGAAGTAGTCTTAACTATTTTTTTATCTTGTTTATCATTTTTCCTTCATTTTTTTTTGTAAATGGTTATACATTGTAAGTTATGTATACGTAATTTTTTTTTTTATAAATATTAAATTTTTAATAAAGTTCAAGACTTCGTAAACTGATTTCAGACAATAATTACAATAATAATAATGTGACAGGATCTAAGGTTATATTACACATTGTTAGTGACTTTAATGAAGATGCAGATTATTAATGATTTGTTTCAAAATGCGAAACACATGGCACTTACAGTTCAAAATAGTTCCATGCTTCTTTACACTAAACGATTACTTGTACTCATAGGAAGATTACAAAAACCTACAGTAAAGAAAGTCCTTATGGTCATAACAGATATTGTCTCATGATTTTATTGAGATATGTAATACAATACAAATATCTATGCTAAAATAAATCAATTGCTTTTAAAACATTAATTGGTTAAAAAATAATGGGAAATATTCCTACAGCCAATATTGTAGTTTAATCGTTGTATCCAATTTAATACAGTTTTATTATTAGTTTGGAATGTAATAGTCTGATCTTTGATGTTCAGATATTCAGGCACAAAGTACTGCAAATCATGTTCAGACCACAAGACATGAAGTACTGGCTTTGAACTGCAGTTTCGTTGGACTGCCTTCACCCAATGTAACCTGGACAACACTCAATGGAATCCCTCTCAATGCAGCAGCATATAATGATCTTACCATCAATTCTTTAATGACAGATGATGTCAACACATCGATGCTGACATGGTCAAATGTTCCCGATGAAGCTCAAGGAAGCTATTCCTGCATAATCGCCAATACTGTTGGCTTCATTAATGTAGAGTTTAATGTTACAGTAAAATGTAAGACATAGGTTGTATATCAGTATACTTATATCTTTTGTACAGGTATGAATTACGATGTATAATGATCATGTCCATTATTATAAGAAAAATAATAAAGTACTAATCTTATAATTAAAGATACTAACATGCATACATTTTAGCTAACCTTATAACATAGTGAGTTCACTAACCTCGTAAATTTTCAGAAATTTTAAAGGCAAGTTCTGAACTTTTGAAGTTGACAAATGGCAATTTCTGAAAGTTAATGGCGAGCCAGTAATTTAGGGGTGTAGAGTCACAATTCTCAATTTAGGCTTGTTTTGTAATGTTTATCATGCGAATTAACACTTTGGTCTATATAGACTTGTTTCCATATTTTTAGAGCCACTCTAATTATCTGTATTCCAATATTTACAAGTGCTATTTTTACAAGTAATATTATTTTTTAAGAACAATGTAGCGTTCTCAAAACTATTTCAACTATTCATGATATTCAATAAGTAGTATTAATTTTACACTCATGTTACTATTGCTAGTAGCTATAAATACTATAACTTTAGCCTTGTAAAATTTCTGAAAATTTACAATAAATTGAATAGGTTTTCATTGGTATAATACTAGCTCAAATGCACATGCATCACCGGTTGATGCGTAATTAATACGTAGTCAAGTTTTTGTTCAGTTTCATCTCACATGATTATTATTTGCAGATTCTTCAATGCTAAAATCGACATATATAATTGGAGGGTCTGTACTTGCTACCATCATCTGTTATACTATAGTACTCCTAATTATAGTTACTATAGTATTATGTATAAGGAAAAAAAATTCCACAAAGTAAGTATAATCGGTATGTATTCAGTGAATAATTTGCTCTAAAATTTTATACAATAATTATCTAGTTACATTTCAATCTTTGTTGAAGCTTATTATAAAGCACAGTTTTCTAATAAACAATACTCATAACTATTGGTAAGAGCTGATTTTTTTTTGAATTTTTACCCTGTGAGGAAAGGTTAACTTGTCTGTGCATCTATCACCAGCAATCTTCAAACATATCGTTTGATTAAACTAAAGAATAATGACAATTACAATAACCGAAGGGCAACAATGAGTGCCACGATACACTGGCTAGCTATTACAAAATTATTAAGATTAAAAGAACAATGTATTTAGCATATACCTAGAAATCTGGTACAGTAGCATCATAGCTCATCTGATGAAAACTTTAGATTTAATGATGTCTTCATTAAACATGTGAGAGACACCCACTCATAGTTATTATACGAAACTCTAATTCTAGCACTGTTATACTGAATTGTAGTATTATTATTTGGGTGTAACAGATCTAGTGCTGAGATATCACAAAGTGAACAACACTATGATTGTGTACTTGAAAGGTAAAGTAGTTTTTGACATTTTAGAAAGTTTATTTGTTTCCTACTTTAAAAGTATATTGACACCAAACATTTATGTGATTGTGGCGATTCTCAGGAATTCAGAAATATTACTATTTCCATAATAATATGTCAAATTATTATACGACAGTTTACTGTTGTGCTAGCATATTTGCTTGCTAATACATAGTACATTAATTAATAAACTATTTCAATTACTATGTTATTGAGTTTAATTATTAACAATAAATTGGCACGTGAGCATAATTGTTTGCTAAGCTGCTTTGAAGTTCTTGTAAATATTTTAATGCAGGAGAACTAACCAAATTGAAGTAAATTCTAACATGGCCTATGGAATGATTGTACCTCAGTGAAGCACCTACGCAACGTTTATGTACATGAAATTGAAATTTCCTGGGTGTGATTTTGAGTATTTCTAGATTGTTATTATTTTTGTATAAAACTATTGAAAAATCAAGCTAAAAAAGGTGAAGTAACTGAATAATGCCACAACACATATGCAAGTCATGGATTAGCATAGATTCCAGTACTATATGTCGGAATTTGATCATGAACAGTCCAAAGTGTACCCAATAGAACGTGGTGTCTGAACTTCAAAATTGAACACCCGTGAAGATGACAAGGTCACCATGTGGCAATATCAGAATTTCTGGACTGACACACTATCAATGGTGGTGTACTTGAAAAAGTGTACTCTTTTGAAAGCTACCAAGGGCATAACTCCTTTTGAGGCTTTTCACAGAAGAAAAACCTAAAATTCTTATTTTTGTGCATTGGGGTGGGTGTGATATGACAATATTGCCAAAGATAAGCAGAATAAGTTGGATCTAGTGTCTTAATGATGCAGTTTAGTCAGCATGGAATTGAGTTAGAGGGTCCTTTTATGATGCAGTGAAGAAGTAACTCAGTCAAAGTACAGTGTTCCTAGTTCAATTCTGGCTTGACAGGAGAAGCTTTCTTTATAATGTGTTGGACCATATCAGTGTTTTTAGTTTCATTTACCTTGAAACTACAATGTCTGCTCTTTTTGTACATTATGTAATCAGTCACTGAGGGAAAGGTAATACATTAATGTCAAAATTATGACTGTGTAATCATTGCATGATGCATATTATTGCCTCTTGTATATGTGTCACTCACCCTAACCTATAGTCATACGATCATTCATTCACTATGAAATGATAAAACCCTATGTTTAGTTCTCCTAACAATGTAAGGCATGTAATATCACAGTTGTTGTTGAAAGCAAAGTAATGCTTTGAGTATTGTAAATAGATGTTTATTCATTAACTTCCCAAATACGCATCCAAGGCAGATGATTTGATTAGATTGTTGTCTGACATCATGTCATCACATGTACAGACTCTTATTTCAAGCTTCAGTAGAAACATTTATTAATATACGGACTCTACTTGCTTGAATCCATTCACTATTCAACCATTGATAAATTAATTAACATTCTATTGCACAATTAGTTTTAAAGTTGTTATCTTGTATTGTATTGTTATTTCCTTTCCTGTTGTCAGGGCTGCATGCAACTATCAGCCAGGTCATTATTAGTCTTCTCATTTCTGTATTTCCATTCAGTGTGTCTGTGTGTGTTTTCCCTGAAATTACTGTAGTTAATTCTATAGAAATTGAAGGGAATTTTCTTGTGAGGATACTTGGCAGCCACCATTCCTTTCACTAAAGTCTTGAAGGAATAACCCAACACATCATGATGCCAGATGTCTGAAAATATAATGGGGTTCTTAAGTTAAACTAAGTGGTGCTACAAAAATAATCGTAAAATGATTCTACAAAGGAGTCATACCTTTATAATTAAATCTATACATTCTGGAGAGGCTAGCATTGAGATAGTTATTTCAGCAAAGGGTAGATCTCTATTAATATCATAGACACATTAAAATATTAGTTTCAAATGAATTATTTGATATCTTTTTACTGTGGGCTTCATTACTTCATTTCTTTATCATGATCATCTTTTTAGAATTTGATATTTAAGTGAATTGTGTAGTTTATATTTTCTGTAAGTATAACAATAGCATGTTACAATATCTTGGACAAATCACACAGATTCATTGAGTTAAATCTGTTCATAGTACCACTTTTCAATATTATATTATAGCTCTACGTTATACTAGATACTGATCAAGCTAACTCATTATATCTCTATAGTTTAATCCAAATGTTCTAGTCCACTTCCCATTTCATCATATTCTCACAAACTAATTTCTATTATCTAATATTTCCTCTTTCTTGATCTCTTCATCATCAACACCAACACACTGCTGCTAAAATTGCTTTAGTCTCCAACTCCCACTTTAACTTTCTCGTATTTATATCCACCACTGCTGCTTATCACTCCTCCTTCCTCTCTTCACATCATTATTCGACACTCCTATCACATACTTTGGACCAGGGAGTGTTAAGATGAAGGAGAAGGGAAGGAACGATTTGGGGAAGAAGAAACGAACTAGAAGACGAAATGTTTTATAAGAAGATTTCATTAATTACATTATTCAAATGCAAAACACTAAATTTATTAATTTTGTGTATACACTTTTTACTTGAGTATGGTCTGATTCATTTTGCTGATTCATTTGGTCAACTAATACATAGGTGATGGAAGGTGGGGTCTCAGTGGGGCTCCAGTATCCCCCCCACCCCCACCCCAACATGTATAGGTAGGTAGGGGGTAGAACCCCCAAACTTTGGATAGTGAAAATAATAGCATTTTTTTTAAATACAAGCTCGTAACAATGGTGTTCACAATCACCATTAGAAATTTTGGTAGTAGTCAGTAGTAGATTTGTGGTAAAGTATGGCTCATTATTAATCAGGTATAGCACCTGCTGCAATCTAGCTAGCTATTCGCCAATCATATGGAGGCATCCACATTATCCACAACAGCGACACCATCAACAATAGTGATTCCATACACAGCAGTGACACCCTCCACAGCAGACACAATCCTCAGCAGATACCATCCACAGCAGTGACACCATCTATAGGGGTGTCACCGTCCACAGCAGACACCATCTACTGCAGCAACATCATCTACTGCAGTGTCACCATCTATAGTGGCTCATTGAATGAGACATGTGGTCAGTTGAATTAGTTTTTAATTGAGTGTGAGATAGAAGAAGTAGACTTCAATTATTGCTGTTGACGATGTCATCTCATCCCCCCAAAACTCTAGATCGTCTGAAGTGGATATTAATAGGGACAACTGTGTTCTGTGCCAGACAGTGACCTCTGAGGCCCCTGGTTAATTAAAGCACTCAAATAGCAAAACTCTACACTCCAGTTGACCAATACTTGACTGCTATATAATGTATAACATTTCGGGCTTTTGCCCTTCAAAGTAGTATAACAATGATAACTGAGAGCTGGTATATAAGCATTGAAGGAACTAATGAGGGAGTTATGGGTGATATTTATACCTAATGCATGTGAATAACTAGCTAAGTGGCAATGAAAATAATAAAGGTGAATAGGATGCAATTTTGAAGGCACTACTGACACAGGTGAAATTGCATCATATTCACAAGGGTCAACAAATTTACCAGGAAATAAGGAGCTGTTCTTACGAATTGATGTGAATAAGGATGAATTATTTTCATTCTTGACTGAGTGTATCAAATGCTTGTAACTTCCAGCAAACCAACAGTTGGTCACTACTCTTGTTCTAGTGTTTTATGTACTCCCATACGGCACATCAGTGACTTAGCCCCATGTAACCATGAGGAAGCAGATACCAGAAAAATCCTGCACATAGCAGATTTAGTAAGAATGGGAATCCACAAAATTTTGCTTCGAATAGTGAACACTGACGATGTGGTATTGGCTGTGGCAGCAACAGTTAGACTTGATGTGAATATGTTGTGGATAGCATTTTGGGAGTGGTAAACATATCAGGTATATCCCTGCCATGAGATTGCTAAGTCCCTTGGACCTGTCAAATCAAAGGCTATACCATCTGTTCGTGCCGACACAGGTTGTGATACAGTTCATTTTTTTCAAACGAGATCAAAGAAGTATTCATGGGACACATGAAAGGGATTTGATGAAGTTAGTGATTCACTAGAGAGATTTACCATACTTCTCTATGACCAAACTTTACAACTAGAAAATATGGATGAAGCACATCAAGAGCTATTTGTTCACTATTCCTCCAACAAAATCAGCTCTTATACAGCATATCAAAAGAGCTGTTTATTAAGGTGGACACTGTTGGGGTAAATGCTGGAACGCAACATGTGTATGCCACCTGCTGAGAATTGGGGGTGGATGGACCCACATGAGTGCAAACCGTGGTGGACTCTTTCCCTGAGGCAAGCAGTGCTGCCAGGAAACTAATCCGCTGTGGCTGCAAACAAATGTGCACAGAAAGATTCAAATGTAGGAAGGTGGCGCTAAAGTGTACAGCATATTATGCTGGTGTGGTGGGAAACATGTACAAATTAGGAATCGTAAAACATTTCATCAAATAATTTCTATTATTTTGATTTATTAATTCCATGTCAACAATGATTTAAGCATGTGCCCTATAAATATATCAAAATAAGTGCATTTATGTCATAAGATTCTAATAAATTTGTGTTTGTATTTCAATCAATGCACTTTGAGGTACTTAAATTGTGCATAACATCTAATGACATACTGTGCATTTGAAAAACCAATGCCAGATTATGACTCTACACCGCAGAAAACCTATGCTAAAGATATTACACAGCTTTTTCTGGAATGTCACTAACAATTATATTTTTGAAGGTGTGAATTAATTTTTTTTAACTTTTCTGCACAAAAAATAACTAAATTATTTCTACTATAATTGATGCTGAATATTTAGGTTTGCTGAACTACATATATATTATATATACATTATTATATAATGTGTGTGTGTACACAAAATATGCAAATACCAAATTAAGCTTACAAATAGGTGCCACACCCACCAAACGATTTTGGTGAGTGGGTCCATAGCCAGAATATTATCTAATACCATAATTCTACAGCTGCTTTTATGAAAAAGTGCATGATTTTTTCTAAAAGCTGCTTGACTAAATGAAGGCATATCTAATACAATTGGAATGATTCACATAATTAGCTCAATGTGATAGGTATTATAAAACCAAAATTAAGATCATGTTAAATAATAATAAATATGACTAAAACTATACTATTGTGTCTTGCCCTCCTTGAATAAAAACCTATGATTTCATAGTTGTTACTGGATACTAAGAAATGAAGCTTTAGAGAGTTGTTTCTTGCCATGAATATCAAAACAACTATAAGTTTTGATATTCATGGCAAGAAACATTAAAAACAATATTTGTGTAAACTGATAGTGAAAGTGAGTACAATTACACAACAACGGATGTTTGTAAGTTCACTGGTTAAATAGTAGTCAAGTAATATTATACAGTTCAGTGCAAGGCTTTCCCAAAACTTCAGAATATATAAGAGCTAAATAATAACAAAAGCATACTATGCTCAAATTTTGCTCGTAATTATCTCAATGCTATTTAGAGTTAGTGTTAAAATAGCTACAGTAGTTAACGATGGGTTTTTATCTCTGTATTGTTCTGTTATTGATATTTGACATTATTCCCAAGCATTTTCAAGGTAAGTGTTCCAATGTAGCTTGCTAGTTTGATATTGTTATGGACCCTTTACAAGATTTGAAACTTACAATGTATAGTGAATTTCACATTTTCTATCTCAGCCTTCTTTTACTCATTAGATGTATTCAGAAATATTTGGTTGTTACCAGGAATCTAACCCAGGACCGCTTGCTTAACGCACAAGCGCTCTGCCACCAAGCTACGACAACCAGCAGACAAACATTCCAATTTTGTATTTTTACTGTTAAGAGGTACCGCTATGCTACAGTCTCACTCTCAACTGACCAACAATAATTCTTTATTCCAAGATTCTTTTTATCCGTTGAATTTTCACTCTATTAAAATGTACGGGATGGGTTGTGTTCTATATGTAGTTCGATTTTTTTTGTCTTCATCATTATGCTAAAGCAGTTTCTTCAAGGTAAGCGCTTGTGAGAAGCGTGGAAAACTTAGTTTTAGGAATTAAATGGGAGGTGCTTTCTCAACATCAAATTTGGAACCTTTAGCTATATTGCCTCCGTAGGTCGGCATAACAAACAATGTTTCTGTTAAAGAAACTGGAGTCTATTTAGGCTATCAGATCTATTTTTTCCTTGGAAAAGAGGCATTACTACATAGGTGTAGGAAGCAAATTTAAAGTGTAGAGACCATCCGATTGACCAATCTGGCAATTAAGTTCAATTTATCAGTATATTCCTTATCAATACCATAGTACTGTTAAGCCGAGTTTGGGTCATTGTTGATCTTAAATATGATTTCACTCGTCGCAAGCAGCTAAAAGATTGTTGACTGCAAGCGTTTGTGGCAGGCAAGACAACTATCAGTGCTGCTAGAGGCTCTCTGTGATTCACTCAGGTCTCTGAGATACTGGAGAACAGAACAGAGGTTGTAACTTTGACTAGTTTGAGGAACACTACTTGATAAAATACCCAACTGCGGTCTCAGCTGTCCTTTGTTGAAGTCTTCTCCATAAAAATCACAAATAAATACAAGTTCATCTTCATAATCTTCCTTGCTGGTGGCCTTGACTAATAATTCTTCAAGTTTGATGTATATTCTGTAGCCAGGTTGATCAAATCTCATTTTAACTCCATTGATTACCAAATCTAAGGCTTCAAAATATTATATAGGTCAATACATTTCTTCCACTTTTGTTGGACTGTCCTCATCTGGAATATCATTTGAATATCTTCGTGGCCTTTTCCTTGGTCTTGGCAACATTGAATCATTGAAGCCACACTATTTTCCCAGTAATAAAACTCTTTGCCATAATAAATCAAAATTGTCATCATCTTGCATATTTTGTACGGTATTAACAGTCATTTCTGCAATTTTTTGACCCTCTGCAGCTGACATATGAGGACTTTGGAGATTCTTGCTGAGATTATCACTGTGATTAAGGAGAAGTTCTGCCAAAACTAATCCATAGAAAAAGTCAAATTAATAAATTAATTCATATACACCGAAATATCTTGAATTCTACTTCTCATGTCAGTCTCTTTCACAATATCCAGCGATTCCTCCCAAAAGTTCTTGAATAACTTTGTAGTTCTGGAGGATGCTCTCAGAGACTTTGCATGAACTGTCCACTGAGTCGGACACAAAGCTCGAATTCCAGGGGAATTTTCAGGCATCTTCTCCTTTAAATTTTGCAGCATTGCATCTCTTGTAGGGGACTTTTTTACAAGTTTTACAATTTCATAAGCACCATCCATCCATAGCACTCCTCATGAACTTGCAAGCTCTTACAGCATCTGCAACTGCTAAATTGAGTGCATGTCCATAGCAGTGTGTATACAGTGCTCTGGGTTCTTCATCACAAATTCTTTTGGCCACTCCACTTCGTGCTCCTGACATTGATGATGCTCTGTTATAGCACTGGCCTCTGAGTTTACTCTTGAAAATATTTAACCTCAGCAACACGTCACATATTATTGAATACAACATACCAGCTGTAGTAGACTACTTGAAAGATGTCAACAAACTCTTCATGTGCCTCTAGTTTATTATCCACCCATCAAAATTATATAACAACTTTCTCTTTGTTTGAAGTGTCAGTGGTTTCATCAACCATAATTGTCAAAAAGGAGACTGACTGAAGGCAATTTCTCTAGTTATACTTTGAGACATAACTTTTAGCATTTCATTTTGCACATCTGGAGCTGTGAATTTGTCACTTTTCTTGCACATCCAGTTGACATTATGTTGATCATCTTCACTACGTAATTTTTACAGCTGAACAAAGTTGGAGTCAGATTCATCACCACATCGGCCTCTCATTGGAAGGTCTCCAATGGACTATGAAATGTCTTCACATAATATACCCCGCAAGTAGGCATAGTAACAAAAAATTAAATATGAGTCTTAATTTTTTACTCAATCATCTTCAGATTAAATTCAACATTATGTCGTGAACTTTTAGGGAGTATTGTGTTCATTAAAATCTTATACTCTATTAATGAATCATTTCTTTACAACTTACTCTAATACCATGGTAAAGTTTCTTAATGCATTTTTATTCACTGTGTACACTATTACGAGTAACTAATTGTACCTTGTCGAGCAAGAATTTCAGGTTAGATAGGATCTTCAAAAAACATTGCCTTCTGTTCAATTTATCTTTTTTCAGCTGTTGAGAGAGACACTCTGCTACATTTGGTGTGGTGGAAGGTAAAGTCTGAATTTTCAAAACAGCTTCCTTGTGGCATTTGCTCGAGTCATGGATATTAAATTTGACTGTTGTACCATCTTTCCAGTTCGAAAATTCCTTATTAATGAAGGCAACATCAGCATTACTAGACCACTGGAGCTTCCCTTCTCTACTGGCTCTAGCACAAATAATGCATAATACACTATCAGTTGATTCCATATAGTGTATCCAATGCCATCTTCCAAACTAGTCTGGCATAGCCAGACCCTTTGCCAACCGTAACCGCTACGCGGGGAAGGAAAGGGTCTGGAACATACAATACGACGACTTGTTCGGCAGCACCCCAAAAAGGGTGCTCCAATTATCACATTCCAACGCTTGTGGTAACCAATGACGTCACGACCTCGTCCGGGTAGCAGGTTTCCTATTCATGCTCGTACGTTTATTGATTTCCAGGAGTGCTTATAAATCCCCTACGAAAAACAACTTCACCAGTTTAATGAAGTTGAGCAACGTTTTCACCCTCCCAGATGTGATGTTGACGTCACACAGTATACCGCAAGCTTGCTGGAATGTGATAATTGAGCACCCTTTTTGGGGTGCTGCTGAACAAGTCGTTGTATTGTATGTTCCCAGACCCTTTCCTTCCCCGCGTAGCGGTTAACCGTTGGTAAAGGGTCTGGCTACGCGAGACTACTTCCAAACCATGAGGGCTGAAAACTTCTTCTCACAATAGATTCCTTTCCAAACTCTCGCTTTGGGAATAGAAATTTGTGAGGCTGATGTGGGTTAAGCGGTAGAGAATCAATGCTATCCAATGCAGAGCTAGACGAACTCATTGCTAAGCTATTAGCTGCAAAAGTTAGGCACACAGGCGAGGTTAATATGAATTAATTGATGTGTCGTCCATTTCATATTTTTAGTTCAGTTCGAAAAGTCTAGCGGCCATGGCCACTACGGCCGCTACGGTTCCTACGCCTATGTAGTAATATGGGCTTAAAGTGAGATGACTTCGAACCTTCATGTAAACACCTAGTAGTCTTTACTTTAATTACATTATGTTTTACACATAAATTACGCCAGAATTCAAATTAAATAGGAAATACACAAAAAGCATAAAAATGATCAACAGAACATTTTTCTTTTTGTTACATCACAACTACAAAGGCCATGATTTTATAAAGATTCATTGTGTGCATGCAATTGGTTCCCACTTCAAATTTTTACTATAGTTCGTGAGTTTACTAGAATTTTAAACTCAAAATTAGTTGCTTTTAACATCAAAGACACATGAAAACTTCAATTGATTAACATTAACACACAATAAAGATGACTGAAAGTATTATCCATTAGCATTTTGTCAACTAGCATGTAAATTAAAGAAACCTTAAAAAAATAAACTACAAAAACGAGCATATTGTCACTGTAGTCATACATATTTGGCCCTAAAATAAAGGAAACAACAATATGAAAGTGAAAGTGTGCTTGGTCGCATGTAGAAATACGACCATTCAAAATTGGATGTTTGAATAATGATATTGTCAGATACTGAAACACTATTAAAAGTATCTTTTTGCTTACAGATACTACAATGATGAATTTCACATTGTAGTTATTGTTTCATTAAATGTTATTTTTATACTCTGTCAGCAATTGTATTATGTGCAGGAAAAGCTCAGCATTGTCAGAAGAATGCAACTTTGTCAGTTCCTTTTGGTTCAGTCTCTATAGGAGTTGTCAACACTACAGCTCCATTTTGTTTTATATGTGGTGGTAATGTAGCCACATTCAGTCTAGCTGGAGTAATGCTGACAAATACTGAAGATTATTTCATTGATATGTCTATTGATGCACTTGTGATAAACAATTGGACTAGTCTAATGTTTAATGCCAACAGAGCAATCAGTGTGGAATGTGTTAGTACTGGTACTCCTATTACTTACAGTGGGACATTCTTCTCAGAGTGTGAGCTAAAATAATGTTTTTAGAATATTGAGTTTGTATATGAAAATATTTAAAGCCAATGAAGATTAATTTTTTTTTGTAGATTTAATATCTTAATTCTATTGTGTAGCTGCAGGACCACTTACTATTTCACACTTAGCACCATTTCATGAAGATGCCAATGTTTCAATAATTTGTGTAAATAAAAATCAAAATCAGAAATTTCGAGGTAGTCCTCAGTGGCGATCCCCCGATGGCAATAATGTTGGCACTAGAAATCAAGTAGTGGCAACTTTAGAGATAGCTAGAGTCACCAGACACCAGGCAGGAACATACACTTGCCATGTTCCAGGAGTACCAGAAATTTCTGCAGCAAAGTATCATTTGGTAATACATTGTAAGTTATATAAATAGTTGTATAATTAAAAATTTTAATGAAGTCCAAAGATTTCTTCCACATATTTTTACTTAAATTACAATATCTTCTAAGATTATTTTGCACAGTGCTGGGTGACAGTAATAAAGATGTAGATTATTAATCATATGTTTCAATATTATGTAAAATGCAACAGTTCAAATTACTTCTATGCCTCTATTACACTGAATGGTCTCGAAACTAGCTACTGCAATACTCTGTATTTAGGTAAAATAATTATATAAAAATGCTATCAAGTTTCATAGAATTGTGTCCTCATTCAACTATAAACAAGTAACTAGATAAAGTGACTATAAATCGATTAAATATAGCTACTCCTAAATGGTCATATAATATTGTTTCATGATTTTATAGAAATACTGTAAAATCATACTAATATCTATGCAAAATGAAATAACTAATTTGCTGATATCATTGGTTAATAAAAAAAAGGGAATAATTGCAATAGCCAGAATTGCAATTAGACCACTGTATATATCCCGGCAAAACGTATTGCAAAACATGTTGAGACCACAAGGTGTGAAATACTGGCTTTGAACTGCAGTTACACTGGCCTTCCATCACCCAATGTAACCTGGACACTCAATGGAATCCCACTCAATGCAGCAGATACAGGTCTTATAATCAATTCTTCAATGACCAATGAAGTCTATACATCCATGCTGACTTGGTTAAATGTACCAGATAGAGCACAAGGGTATTATTCTTGCATAATCTCCAATACTGTTGGCTTCGTTAATTTAGAATTTTATGTCACAGTAAAATGTAAGACTTAGGTTGTATAATAATTATGTATGTGGTATGTTGCCTTACGATAAATGATATGCACATCTATTATTAAAAGACCATCCTTACACTGTTAAAAATGGGGTGTATGGGAATCCCGTTTTGGGGTGTCCAGGTAACACTGGCTGTACTACTCCGCATGGGGTGTTTCCATTTCACCTAGAGGAAGTGTTCAGTTACACCCCTGTACACCCTTTATTATACCAAACGGGGTGTTGTGGTACACCCATGTCCAAGTTCTACTACACCCCTATTAGGGCGCATAATGCACCAAATATGGTGTTACTGATACTCTACCAATGGGGTGTTGTGATACTCCCTTAAGCTAGCTACTACAACACTCCAAATGGTGTTCTACAATACTCACTTTATAGCCATATATTTTAGTGTGTAAAATGTATTCCAGTAATCAGCAAATGCAATAAATATTAGTCCGTGATGTGACATTGTATCTGTGTGATAGATGAAGAATTAACTGTTCATGAATGAAGATGCTCAGGACTTCTTCATACAGCCAGGATGATTAGAACTGTTTATCACTCATGTCAGCTGTGATCTACAAACAGCAACAATAAACAAAAAAAAACAAAACATAATGGTAATTGACTTTGGATATTCCATACCCTTTCCCAAATATCAGCATGTCATACTTTTTTCAAAAGTAAATATAAATATAACATATATTGCACTTGTTTAAAAATGACGACAACAACAATAGTAATGTTTAGAAGACAATAAGGACCCAACTTCGTTTATTATTCCATGGACATAATTTGACACTCAAGTCATGTCCATTCCCACACTTTCTCTTGAAGTCTTTATGAAGTTCATCCACACTTTCATTTAACCTATTAGTATCATATCAACACTATATGATTGGAAACATTCTACTAAGTGTCTTTTGTATTGATACCCACTTGTGTACAAACTGACTGTTCGGTTCCCTACCAGTCTTACTGCACACTTCATGTAATAGCTAAAAACAAACTAAAATATTTCTCTCTCCTCCCCACCATACACTCACACTATGACGATCAAATAATTTTCAAATATAGCTTCTTTACCAATAAGAAGTGCCCATGATACAGACCTTTATGAAGTGCCTATGATCCTTTATCAACATGAAGTGTCTATAACACAGACCTTTATAAAGTGCCTGTGACCCTTTACCAATACAAACATGATACAGACCTTTATGAAGTGCCTGTGACCCTTTACCAACATGAAGTATCTATAATACAGACCTTTATAGAGTGCCTGTGACCCTTTACCAATACAAAGTGTCCATGCTACAGACCTTAAAGACGGCCCTGTGACCCTTTACTTACATGAAATGTCTATTTTCCAAAAGGTCCTACAGGATCAAAAATTGTTTACCTAAGTGCCTATAACAAAAACCTTTTTAAAAATAGTCCAAGTCTATAGTGTATATAACACAGACTTTACCAAGTGGAATCAGAAAACTTTAAGTAAAGGTTCACTGAAGTCATTTTATAGGGACCTTCAGTGGGATCAGAAACAGAACTGTATACAAGTGCTATATGATTGTATAGGCTGCATGTGACCCTTTACCAACATGAAGTGTCTATAATACAGACCTTTATAAAGTGCCTGTGACCCTTTACCAATACAAAGTGCCCATGCTACAGACCTTAAAGATGTCCCTGTGACCCTTTACCTACATGAAATGTCTACAATACAGATCCTTCCAAGGTCCCACAGGATCAGAAATTGTTTACATAAGTGCCTATAATACAAACCTTTAGTCTATAAAGTGTATATAACACAGACTTCACCAAGTGGAATAAGAAAACTTTATTAAGTAAAGGTTCACTGAAGTCATTTTATAGGGATCTTTAGTGGGATCAGAAACAGAACTGTATACAAGTGCTATATGATAGTATAGCTGCCAATTGCTGCCTACACGGTCTATCAAGCCGCTTATTTCATTCAATCAAATCAAACTATAGCTTAAAACAAATTACTGCTGTTAATCTAGCTCCACAATTATAGAATTTACGCTAAATTGGATAGCCGTAAAAGTTACTAGAATTTTGCCCCTACCCCACTGTGGGCCTGCCCACATGAGATCTTTATCAATGTTAAGTTTTGTAGTCAGAAGTATTTTTGTTGAGTTTTATGGTCATGTGCAGTAGGTAGCGGTAGCGTGTGTATGTGTGTTAGCAAGGATTGTACGATCACAAGACCAGAACATTGCAGCATTTTGTGTGAACAGTAGGCGGGAGTTTGTGTTAGTATATAAGTTGTGTGTCTCGTGGTTTGAGTTAGTTCTATGTCATCTCAATTCGCTGTGTCGTTATCCTGTGTTTAAAGTAATTTAATCCTACCTAAAACCTATTCCTTCGGGCGGGTACAGTTCGCCGGGTAGTCAGCAGGAGGCATACACTCTGGTGGCAGCAACTACTTTGCTGTCTCCAGGTGCGAGAGAGAGAAGGGAGCGAGTAATCCAGACCTAATCGAGCCCACACCCACATCATTCTAATTTAATACAGATAATAACGTTTATCAATAATATATAGCATTTTAAAATAGTAATGTTTAGCACTCCCTATGAATCTTCTAGAACACATCTGCTCGGTAAGGAATGTCTTGTCACAACAATGTAAATCAGATATATGGTAAAGGGTTCCTGATCTAAACAGGTACTTGAACCTGGTCAACCAAATAAATGGTAAAGGGTGTGTTGTCACAATAAGGTAACACAAGTACTTGGTAAAGGGTTCCCGATCCTACATCAACCAATTTCATGGTAAAGGGTGCCTTGAATATTTAGTAGTAAAGAAATTCCTAAAACCTTGGAAAATATTGAGGTTGTGTCACAGGCATTTGGTCAACCGTAAAGTATGTCAAATACAGTAACCCAGTCTAGAACTTGGTAAAGGGTCCCTAATTCCAATTAACAGGCCCATTCACCAGGACTTACATTTAGTCAGCAATCACACGTTAGGTATCTGACAAGTATAAAGTATTTAAACAGTTATTGTTGGAGTGAGAGAGTTGACAGTCCTGTGATAGGCACTATTAAAGGTGTATCTTAGTTACTAGGCTAATCCTACACAAGGAGTCTAGCTATCATGGTATTTGGTAAAGGTCACCAATCCTAAAAGAGGTGACATTTCAATATATTGGTATAGGGTGTCTTGTCAATAGACATGTTAAACTAAACGAACTCTCAATTTTTTGTGCCACATGATGCAGTTTTCCAACCAATGGTCACTAATGTATATTAGCCTCTCCACTCTAACGTTATAAGTGATCATCACGCAACCTTTGTGCATTATCTTATAATTCAAATATCAGCTACAAAATCCAAGCACTAAGTATGTGGAGGTACTCTACTAACTAGAAAAACAGAATCTCACCGTTAATATAGAAGTGCAGCATGTATCTGCCGTTACTAGAATCATTTGGGGGCTATTTCATAGTGTCAGCTGTCCAGTGGAGGTGCACTGTAGAGGAGTAAAGTCAGACCTATTCAGACTTCTATATTCATAAGCTCCAGTGTCCTCTTAGCTCCATCAATGCTGCAGATAGCATGGTGGAACTCCCAACAGCCTGAAAATAGAGATGGGAAAAAAAGTTAATGAAAGTAACCTCAAGATGTGTTAGACTCCTGATTCTAAATATAGCCCAAACATGTGCTTGCATGCATAAAAGGTCATCAAACACTCCTGACTTGAGTAAATATGAATGTGTGCTAAAATGTGATCAAGTACTTTTAACACAATAGTAACTCCTTATCAATGTCTCAGTACTCACATTGCCCCATGTTATGCCAAGCAATACAATCTTGTAGCTCTATCCCTGTTTGTCAGCAGTGAATCTATAAAATACACAATATTTAACCCTTGACTGAGGTTAGGGTTTTATAGTCAGTTGCCTGATCACTACGTGCAAGTTCCAGATAATATATGCATTCACAATTTAGAAGTAGCTAGCTACTGTCTACTACTATATAATGACTGCCAAAAATTTGAACCAACATCGCAGCAGATTTATTCAGTATATATTCTGGGGGCTGCATCTATGATGCTGAGGCTTCCTTTACTGCTGCAAGATACTAATACAATTTTCAATTTTCAAAACTGGTCATTAAAAAGTTGTAGTTATCCTAAGTCAAACTCAAACATTATACAAATAGCGCACACCACAAATTACGATCACACTAGTTCACCCACACTAAATCACTACCACTTACTTCATCTCAATCACATCTATCTTGGTCTTGGGGGGCTCCGTCTAGCCTGACCTTCACCATCTGCCTCCTACAACTCACACCACCGCGCACAAAATACGCGAAAACTGGAGAATTTTACCACGCATCACGGCCAATGATTGGTAAAGGGTCTTTACAACCAGCTGGGGAGAAAAGGGCGTGGCTGCACTACGAGGAGTAAAAGAAACGTTGCAAACTTACATGAGACATCGGAGGAAAACCGCTCACCTGGAAGCATCATTTACAATTTTTAGGTAGGTTTTGTCTCAGGTGATTTATACAGGTGTGGGGGGGTTGAGGTAGGGGGGGG